>NICF_comb_assmDRAFT_10002622_pt1 | contig 13441 bp, 9 predicted proteins | sample NewIslPassag4_SG_FD_11279 | JGI IMG/M metagenome (IMG submission 11279) | reverse complement strand
TAGGCGCGGCGGGCCCGGCGGAAGCCGTACCAGCCGATCACGGCGACGGCGGCGAGCCAGAGCGCGGTGGTGAGCGGGGCGGGCCAGTAGAGCCGGAGCAGCATGCCGCGCAGCGACTGGTTGGTGGTGGCGTTGTTGGCGCCGACGCGGCCGGAGTCGAGCAGGGCGCGGAACCAGTAGTCCCGGGCGTCGTCGAAGACGAGCAGGAACGGCAGCAGGGTGAGCAGGGCCGCGGTGAACACCGCCATGTAGAGGGCCCGGCGCTGCTCGGGGTCGCCGTCCCGCCGGGGGAAGCCGGTGATCGCGAGGTAGATGAGGAAGACCCCGGGGGTGAGCTTGATCGCGGTGGCGAGGCCGATGAGCATGCCGCGCGGCCACCACGGCCGGCGCACCGTGCAGTCGAGCACGCACAGCGCCATGAGGAACACGCCGACCTGCCCGAACCGGAACTGGTCGCGGATCGGCATGAGGTAGGCGCACGCGGCGGTGAGCAGCGCGATGAGCAGGGGTACGGCCGCCCCGCCCCGCATGAGCCGGCGCCACCACGGGGGCCCGGCCGGGGCCGCGCCGGCCGCGGCGGCGACCAGGGGCCGGAAGCAAACCGCGACGGTGACGGCGAGCACGGCGACGATGCCGAGGGTCCACACCCACTGGGCGACCGCCCAGGGCAGCATCGCGAACGGCATGGCGAGCATGGCCGCGATCGGCGGGTAGGTGAACGGCAGCAGCTGCGGCGCCGGGGTGATCACCTCGTAGAGCGGCCGGCCGAGCAGGAGCGCGGCACCGCCCGCGCGGTAGACCTCCAAATCCACCAGGCGCTGGTCCTCGGGGTTGGTGAGCCAGTGGTGGATGAGAGGCGCGGTCGCCGCCGCGATGACCACCAGGGCGAGCGCCCACGCCCAGGCGGGCGGCCGCGCCCTGGTCTTGTCGCCGTCGGTCACGAGCAGGGAGGTTACCGCCGTGGCGGCCGGCGCGGGACGGGCGGCCGGGCCGTGAATCTTTCACCGGGTTTCGCGGGGCGGCCCACCGGCCGCGCACGCCCCGTGGCCGGACGGTCCGGGCGCGGCCCGGTACGGCCGGGGCCTGCGCGGATACGGCCGTCCCTGGCGAAAATTTTCGGCTGCTTTTCGGGACCCGCAAGACCGGCATCCAGAGGGCTTCTCCCACGGCGAAATGCCTGATCAGCACCGAATGATCAGCGCTTTCCCCGCCCCCAAACCGGGATCTAGACACAGATTGCAGACCCTTGACAGCGCTGCCGCCACTACCTAGATTGCGTGCCACACGGCAGCACGCCGAAATGTTTCGCCTGCTGACCCGCGGAGGATCGGCCGGTGGCGGCGAGGTGCCGCGGCCGCCACCGCCGGTCACTTCCGCCGCACCACACCGGACCGGACCCGGCACACACGTACGGAGACCAGCGTGGAGTCCAGGACCTTCACCCGCCGTTCGTTCCTCGGCCTCTCCATCGGCCTTCCGCTCGGCGCTACCTTGGCCGCCTGCGGCACCTCCGGCCCCACCGGGACGGGCAGCAGCCCGGGTGGCGGAGGGGGCGGTGCCAAGGCCACCTACTGGTTCCTGTCGGGCCAGCCGCAGGAGGGCGTGCGCATGGGCGCCGTCGAGCGGTTCAACAAGGCCAACCCGGGCGGGCAGATCGAGCCGACCACCTTCCAGAACGACGCCTACAAGACGAAGATCAAGACGGCCATCGGCGCGGGCCAGGCCCCGACCATCATCTGGGGCTGGGGCGGCGGGACGCTCCGCAGCTACGTGCAGGCGGGCCAGGTGGAGGACCTCACCTCCTGGTTCGAGGAGCACCCCGAGGTCAAGGACCGGCTCTTCCCGTCCTCGTTCGGCGCGGCGACGATCGACGGCCGGATCTACGCGATGCCGTGCGAGACGGTGCAGCCGATCGTCCTCTTCTACAACAAGCGGGTCTTCGAGAAGGTCGGCGTGGAGCCGCCGCAGTCGTGGGGCGACATCATGGCGCTGGTGCCGAAGTTCAACGCCCACGGCATCGCCCCGTTCTCCCTCGGCGGGCAGTCCCGGTGGACCAGCATGATGTGGCTGGAGTTCCTCTTCGACCGGATCGGCGGCCCCGAGGTGTTCCAGGCGGTGTTCGACGGCGAGAAGGACGCCTGGTCGCACCCGGCGGCTCTCGATGCCCTCACCAAGATCCAGGAGCTCATCAAGGCGGGCGGGTTCGTCAAGGGCTTCTCCTCGATCACCGCGGACTCCAACGCCGACCAGGCGCTGCTGTACACCGGCAAGGCCGCGATGATGCTCCACGGGAGCTGGTCGTACGGCATCCAGGCGGCCGAAGGCGGTGACTTCGTCTCCAGCGGCGCGCTCGGCTTCATGAACTTCCCGCCGGTCGAAGGGGGCAAGGGCGACCCGAGCAACACGGTGGGCAACCCCGGCCAGTACCTGTCGATCTCCTCCGCGGCGACCCCCGAGCAGAAGGAGATCGCCAAGAAGTTCTTCGCCACCGGCGTGCTCGACGAGGAGGAGCAGAAGGGCTGGGTCGAGACCGGCGGCGTGCCGATCGTCAAGGGCGTCGACAAGTTCTTCGCGAACTCCAAGGACGCCGAGTTCCTCAACTTCGTGTACGGCATCGCGAGCAACGCCAAGTCGTTCGCTCAGTCCTGGGACCAGGCGCTCAGCCCCACCGCGGCCGAGGTGCTGCTGGACAACATCGCCAAGCTGTTCCAGCTGTCGATCTCGCCGCAGCAGTTCGTGGACAACATGAACGCGGTCATCGGCAAGTGAGCAGGATCGCGCGCTCCACCCTGACGCCGCAGGCCGCCGCCGGCCGGGGATCGGCCGGCGGCGGCCTCGGCTGGCTCGCACTGCCGGCCCTCGCGGTGTTCGTCGCCTTCGGCGTGGTCCCGCTGATCGGGGTCCTGGCGCTCAGCTTCACGTCCTGGGACGGGCTGGGCGAGATCCGGTGGACGGGGCTGACGAGCTGGCGGGAGGTGCTCACCGACCCCGGCCTGCCGCACGCGCTGTGGGTGACCTTCCTGGTGATGGCGTTCTCCTGGCTGGTGCAGACGCCGGCCAGCATCCTCATCGGGGTGTTCCTCGCCGGGCACCAGCGCTACCGCGAGGTGCTGGCCGTGCTGTACTTCATCCCGCTGCTGCTCAGCTCGGCGGCGATCGCCATCACCTACAAGGCGCTGCTCGACCCGAACTTCGGGCTCGGCGCCGGGCTCGGCGTCGACCTGCTCGTGCAGGACTGGCTGGGCGAGCCCGTGCTCGCCTTCGGCGTGGTGATCTTCACGGTGTCCTGGCAGTTCATCCCGTTCCACGCGCTGATCTACCAGGGCGGCGTGCGGCAGATCCCGCGCTCCCTGTACGAGGCGGCCGAGATCGACGGGGCGGGCCGGATCCGGAAGTTCTTCAGCATCACGCTGCCGCAGCTCAAGTACACGATCATCACCTCGTCCACGCTCATGGTCGTCGGCTCGCTGACGTTCTTCGACCTGATCTTCGTGCTGACCGAGGGCGGGCCGGGTGACGCCACCCGGGTGCTCGCCCTGGAGATGTACAAGCGCGGCTTCCAGGCCAACCTCATGGGGCCGGCCAGCGCGATCGCCGTCGTCCTCGTCCTGTTGGGCCTGGTCCTGGCGCTGCTGCTGCGCCGGATCGGCGGCCGGGACCCGGGTGCCAGCCAGCTCGAAGGGGCCTCATGATCGCGACGAGCAAGCCCGCCCCGAGAACCGCCTCCCGCCCCCGGTCGCGCCGCCAGGGCGTGGGGGAGCGGCCCAACTGGATCGGCGGCGCGGTCGCCTGGCTGTGGCTGCTCGTGGTGATCGTGCCGATCTACTGGATCGTGATCACCAGCTTCAAGACGCAGGCCAACTACTACGCGACCAACCCGCTGCTGCCGCCCACCGAGCCGGTCCTGGACAACTACCGGCTGGTGATCGAGTCCGACTTCCCGCGCTACTTCCGCAACAGCGTCATCGTCGCGGTCGGCGCGGTGGTCCCCGCGGTCGCGTTCTCGTTCATGGCGGCGTACGCGATCGTCCGGGCCGGCGCGGCCAGCCGCTTCCTCCGGCTGGTGAACTCGCTCTTCCTCATGGGGCTGGCCATCCCGCTGCAGGCGGCCGTCATCCCCATCTATCTGATCATCATCAAGCTGCGGCTGTACGACTCGCTCACCGCGCTCATCCTGCCGTCGATCGCCTTCGCGATCCCGCTCTCGGTGCTGGTGCTCTCCAACTTCATCCGCGACGTGCCCAAGGAGCTGTTCGAGTCGATGCGGATCGACGGCGCGGGTGAGGTGAAGATGCTCTGGCGCCTGGCCCTGCCGCTCACCCGGCCGGCCGTGGTGACGGTGACGATCTACAACGCGCTGACGATCTGGAACGGGTTCCTGCTGCCGCTGATCCTCACCCAGAGCCCGGACAAGCGCACGCTGCCGCTGGCGCTGTGGACGTTCCAGGGGCAGTACAGCGTGAACGTGCCTGCCGTGCTCGCCTCGGTGGTGCTCACCACGCTCCCGATCCTGATCCTGTACGCGGTGGGCCGCCGCCAGCTGCTCAGCGGGCTGACCGCGGGCATCGGCAAGTGACCCCGTCACCGGCGGGGAGTGGCGCATCGCAGCGCGGCGACGAGGCATCACGGCCGGTGCCGGCCCCAGGCCCGGATCGGTGGCAAAGGCATCGCCTGGCCGCTGTCGGCCGGTGACCACCGAACATGGTGCCGGTCGCCATGGCGTTTTACGGGTGCGCGCCCGGCGCATCCGGCCGATCGCCGGTCCCGGTTCGGCGCGCCGGGCTACGGTGAGGGCGTGAGCGAGCCGGACCCGGCCCGGGGACCGGCCGCCATCGAACGGCCGGACCGCGGAGACGGCCGCGGCCCGCGCACCGGCGCGCCGCGATGCGGAGGAGGAACGGGACGATCAAGGAAGTGGCGCTGGTCTTCCTGCGCCTCGGCACCATCGCCTTCGGCGGGCCGGCCGCGCACATCGCGATGATGCGCGACGAGGTGGTCCGGCGCCGCGGCTGGGTCACCGACCAGCGCTTCGCCGACCTCATCGGGGCCACGAACCTGATCCCCGGCCCGAACTCCACCGAGCTGGCGATCCACCTCGGCTTCGATCGGGGCCGCTGGCGCGGGCTGATCACCGCCGGGGTGTGCTTCATCCTGCCCGCGGCGCTGATCGTGACCGCGCTCGCCTGGGCGTACGTCCGGTACGGCGGCACGCCGGCGGTGGCGGGCGTGCTGTACGGGGTGACCCCGGTGGTCGTCGCGATCATCGCGCACGCCCTGGCCGGCCTGGTGCGCACGGTCATCAAGGGCGTCTGGCTCGGCGTGCTGGCGGCCGGCGTGCTCGCCGGCTACCTGCTCGGGGTGAACGAGCTGGTGCTGCTGTTCGGCGGCGGCGCCGTCGCCGGGCTCGCCCATCTGATCCGTCATCCGCCGTCTCCGGGCGGGCGGCACGCCCTGGTGAGCGCGCCGCTGCTCCTCACCGCCCGGCCGGGGTTCCCCGCCGCCGACGGCGCCGATCTCGCCCAGCTCTTCCTCACCATGCTCAAGATCGGCGCGGTGCTGTACGGCAGCGGCTACGTGCTGCTCGCCTTCCTCGACGGTGACTTCGTGGACCGGCTCGGCTGGATCACCGAGCGGCAGCTGCTCGACGCCGTCGCCATCGGCCAGGTCACCCCGGGCCCGCTGTTCACCACCGCGACCTTCGTCGGCTACCTCGTCGCCGGCCCGCTCGGGGCCTTCCTCGCCACGGTGGCGATCTTCCTGCCGTCGTTCGTCTTCGTCGGGCTGCTCACCCGGCTCACGGACCGGCTGCGGTCCCGCGCCTGGACCGGCGCCCTGCTCGACGGGGTCAACGCCGCCTCGCTCGCCTTGATGGCCGGGGTCTCCGCCGAGCTGGCCCGCCAGGCCGTCGTGGACCCGCTCACGCTCGCCGTCGCCGTGGCCGCCCTCGGGCTGCTGTGGCGGACCCGGATCCACCACGCCTGGCTCATCGCGGGCGGCGCCCTGATCGGCGTCGCGCACGCCCTGCTCACCTGACCCGCCGGACCCCGGCCCGGGCGACCGGCCGTCCGTGTTCCGCCCTGGCCGCCGAGGTCCGCCCCCGGCGCGTGGGGCCGGCCACGGTCCCGGCCGGTGGGCGGGGTTGCGGCCGCCCGCGCTCGTCCCGGCCGTCAGCTCGCGCCGGCCGAGGCCCTGCGGGGTGACGGCGGCGTCCCCGACCGTGCCCACGCCCGGGCCGGGCACCACCCCCGGGCCACGCCGGCCGGATGGCGCCGGCGAGCCCCATGGCGATGGACCCGGCCGGCCCGCGGAGATTTCTCAGCTTTACCTATATGAACGGTAGGAATTATGGATTAGCGTGGAGTCGTGGCCAAGCTACGCGGCGAAACGGACGTCCCCGTGATCGCGATCGTCGGGGGCGGGGCGAGCGGTACGTTGACGGCGGTGCACCTGCTCCGCCTCAGCCGATCCCACGGCGTCCCGATGCGGGTCGTGGTGATCGACCGGTACGGCAGGCACGGGGTCGGTCAGGCCTACGCCACCGATGACCCCCTGCACCTGCTCAACGCGTGCGCGGACAAGATGAGCGCCTTCCCGGACGACCCGGGCCACCTGCTCCGCTGGGCCCGGACCATCGGGCTGGAGGTCGCCGGCTCCGACTTCCTGCCCCGCCAGGTGTACGGCCGCTACCTGTGCCATGTCCTCGACACCGCGGTCGCCGAGGCGTGGCCGTACGGGCGGCTGGCCCGGGTGACCGGCACGGCGTCCGAGCTGCACGTGCCGGGNCCGCGCGGGCCGGTGCGGGTGGCGCTCTCCGACGGCACCGGGGTCGACGCCGACGCNGTGGTGCTCGCCACCGGCAACCTGCCCACCGCGGACTGGCCGGTGGCCGCGGCGGCGGGGCACCGCTACATCGCCGACCCGTGGGAGCCTGGGGCGCTCGGCCGGATCCGCGGCGGCCGCGCGGTGCTCGTGATCGGCACCGGGCTGACCATGATCGACGTCGCGCTCACCGCCACCCGGGCCCGCTCCGACGCGGTCGTCTACGCGATCTCCCGGCACGGCCTGCTGCCCCGGCCGCATCGATGTCCCCCGCCGGCGCCGGTCCCGACGGACCTGCCCGACGGCCCGCTCCGGCTCGCCGAGCTGGTGCGCGCCGTACGCCGCGCGGTCCGTGACAACGGCGGCGAGTGGCAGGCGGTGGTGGACGGCCTGCGCCCGCACATCCCCCGGCTGTGGGCCCGGCTCGGCCACGACGACCAGCGGCGGTTCCTCCGCTCGGTGGCGCGCTACTGGGAGGTGCACCGCCATCGGCTGCCCCCGGCCGCCGCAGCGCGGATCGCCGAGCTCCGGAGCAGCGGCCGGCTCCACGTGCTGCGGGGCACGCTCACCGGCGTCACCGCCGAGGGTGAGCTGCTGACCGCCCGGGTGACGGGCGCGAACGGCCGCACCCGCGACCTCGTCGTGGACCGGATCGTCAACGCCAGCGGCCCGTCCAGCCCGCTCTCCGGGAACCCGCTCTACCGCCGGCTGTTCGCCGCCGGCCTGGCCCGCCCCGACCGGCTCCACCTGGGCGTGGACGCCGATGAGGACGGCGCGGTGCTCGACGCCACGGGGCGGCCCAGCGACCGGATCTTCACCCTCGGCCCGCCCCTGCGCGGCCTCCGGTACGAGACCACGGCGATCCCGGAGATCCGGGCGCAGGCCGCAGCGCTGGCCCCCCGCCTGCTCGAGACGGTGGCCGCGGCGAGCTCGCCCCGGCTGCAGCCGGGCGGCCTTCCCCGCTGATGCGCCGCGAGCGACGAGGTTCCCCTTCTGATCAGCGGGCTCAGCCCGCCTCCCGCCGCTGCCCGGCGGGGCCCCGGGCCCGCCCATGACGCCAAGCGCCTCTGCCCGCTCCACCGCCGGTCGCTCCGCGGCCGGCCCGGCCTAGGCGCACGCCGCCACGCCGTGCACCGGCCCTCGGCGGCCCACCGAAGGCACCGGCAGCCGTCCGGCCACCCGGCCGGGATCAGACCAGCGCGCGCGACGCGGCGGCCGCCGACCGGATCCGGGTGAGCTGCGCCTCCACCGCGTCCACGTCGAAGCGCGCGATCGCGGCCTGGAACTCGCGGACCAGGTCGCGCAGCATGTCCATGCCGCTCCAGCTCGCGGCGAACTCCTCGTCGATCGGCTGCACCAGGTCGGCGAGCGTGCGCTCCGCCCCGCGCCGGACCACGAGAATCCGCCACTGCCCGAGGAACCGGTAGAAGTCCTGCAGCCGCTCGCTCGCCAGGTTGACCTCGGCGACGACGTCGTGCAGCGTCCGGTTGACCTCCTGCATCTTGGCCGACATCTCCAGGACGCTGTCGTGCATGGTGTCGCAGAGGTGGGGCACCTCGCTGAGCGAGCTGGCCGGCGCGGCGCCGTCGGCCACCTCGGCGGCGAAGGCGGCGACCATGTCGTTGTGCAGGCTGGCCAGCGCGATGCGGAACCGCAGCTCGGTGAGGTAGCCGCGCAGCTCCCGCAGCCGCGGCCCGAGCTGCTCCAGCTCGGCCACGGCCGTGCGCGCCGGCGTGGCCATCACCCGGGCGACGTTGTGGAGCACCGGTGCGGTGTCGGCCACGCGGGCCGACGCGGCCTGGGCGGTGTCGACTGTGCGCTCGAGGCGGCGGGCGATGTCGAGCACGTTGGTGGACGCCCGCTCGAGCCGCTCGCTGAGCGTCCGGTAGCTGTCGAGCCGCTGCACCAGGGAGGCGAGGATCTCCTCCAGCGCACCCGAGCTGCTCAGCACCTCGGCGATGGCCCCTTCGGCCCAGGGCCGGGCGTAGGTGCCCGACGCCATGCGGCCGCGGGCGGCGACCTCACCGGAGAGCGCCTCGGCGAGGAACTCATCGTGGGAGTGGAACCCGAGCCGGCGCAGCATCTCCTCGAGCCGCTCCTTGCCGAGCCGGGCGACCTCGCGCCGGTTCAGCCCGTCGCGCTCGGCCGCCTCCCGCTCGGCCTCGAGCACGTACTCGTAGATCCGCTGCACGGTGGTGAAGAGCGGGGTGCGCGGCGCCATGCGGACCGAGAGGTAGCCGTCCGTCCCCAGGGGGGTGACGGTGGCGAAGACCCAGTAGCTGCTCCCGTCCCTGGCGAGGTTCTTCACATAGGTGCCCACCGGCCGGTCGGCGTACAGCCGGTCCCAGATCAGCCGGAAAACACCGGCCGGCATTTCCGGATGGCGCACGATGTTGTGCGGGGACCCGACGAGCTCCTCGATCGAGAATTGCGAGATCCGGGCGAAGACCGAATTCCCGCTGCGAATACGGCCCTGCCGGTCCGTGGTCGAGAAGAAGAGCTCATCGGCTCCGACTTTTTGCTCTACACCATTGGGGACGGCCACTCTTTGGAGGCTCATCGCCCACCTCCCGGTCTCAGAGGCGCTGCCGGGCGCTTACGGCCCTTCTCCGAAGATGGGTGCGCTATCCGCTCTCATAAGGATGGGGGAAGCATAAAGTGCACCGCGCACATGCCGTACGGCGACCCGTGTGACGCATGATACATCCGGAAAGCCGGATTGTGGGATGCGCCACATCAGGCGGTCACGCCCTGTGACCTGCGACACAGCAGTGAACGACATCGTATGCGTTGGGTGCATGATCCGAACCGGAGCGCTACCGAATAGACCGCTTGGCACGACCGGCAGATCTGCTTGTGATATTCACCACATGATGAATGACGGGCCGCTGATGCGGTGGTGATACGTGCCTCGCCCTCCCTGGGACCCCGCCCGGGCCGGGCGAACCGCGAACCTCTGGGGTGAAATGTCTATTTTATCCCTATAGCGATCTCCACGCACATCGACTGATTCCGAGATTCCGAATTTTTTTCATAAACGCGAGTTCCCGGTTCCGTGATGGCGACCGGCTGGTGAAGGAATTATTGCCGCCTCCCGGTTCACCGCGCTATCCGTTCACGGGAATTCACCGCATTCTCACCAGAGTGATGCGATTCGCGGGTCACGCCGGCCGCGCGCTCCCATCCCGCGGTGCCGGACGTCGCCGTGGCGGGTGACGCGGCCGCCCTGGCCGGGCGGCTCGACCGGCTCGGCGGGTCGCCCCACCCCAGGGCGCGGCCGCCCGGGCGGCCCGATGGAGGGCCCGGATCTACGAGGGCTCACCCCGCCCCTGCACCACGGCCGGCCGTTCTCCCGCCACGCTCACCCGGTCTCTTGCCGCCGCGCGAACGCGTCGTACCGCCGGAACGAGGAGACCGCGAACCCGACGATGAGGACGAGCACCGTGCAGAGCAGCCCGCCGAGCGCCCAGGCGGTCACCAGCCCGTACGCGCTCGCCATCGCGCCGGCCCGCAGGTCGCCGAGCCGCGGGCCGCCGGCCACCACGACCATGAACACCCCCTGCATGCGGCCGCGCAGCTCGTCGGGCGCGTACGTCTGGAGGATGGTCTGCCGCCAGACCGCCGAGGCGAGGTCGGCGGCGCCGGCGATGGCGAGCAGGGTGACCACCAGCCACAGCGGCCGGGCGAACGCCGCGGCGGCCACCGCCAGGCCCCAGAGCGCGATCACGAGGGTGAGCGCGACCCCCTGGCGGCGGACCCGGCCGACCCAGCCGGAGAACAGCGCGGCCGTGACCGAACCGATGGCGATCGAGGCGGAGAGCCAGCCGAAGGCCACGGAGGAGCCGCCGAACCGCTCCGCGGTCATCTCCGGGAAGAGCGCCCGCGGCATGGCGAGCGCCATGGCGATGATGTCCACCACGAAGGACATCAGCACGATCGGCTGGGTGGCGATGTACCGGAGCCCGTCGAGCACCGAGCGCAGCCCGGGCCGGGAGATCTCCCCGAGGGGTTCGATGCGCGGGAGCCGTACCGCGGCGTAGAAACCGGCGCCGAAGAGGATCGCGTCGAGCAGGTAGGCGAGGGCGAACCCGCCGAAGTGGAGCACGGCGCCGGCGAGGAGCGGGCCGACCACCGTGCCGAAGTTGCTCACCATGAAGTTGAGCGTGTTGGCCGCGGCCACCCGCTCGGTGGGCAGGAGCCGGGGGATGATCGCGCCGCGCGTCGCCGAGGTGATCGCGAAGCCGATCGACTGGACGGCCACCGCGGCGAGCACCACGGGCACGCTGTTCAGCCCGGACCAGGCGTGGAGGAGCAGCGCGACCGTCGCGGACCAGGAGATCACCGACCCGATGAGGAGGAGCCGGCGCCGCTCGATCGCGTCGGCGAACGCGCCGCCCCAGAGGCCGAACACGACCAGCGGGACGAGGCTCACCGGGCCGAGCATGCCGACCCACAGCGACGAGCCGCTGATCGCGTACACCTGGCCGCTCACCGCGACCGCGGTGAGCTGGAAGCCGATGAAGGAGACGCCCTGGCCGACGAGGAGCCGCCGGTAGGGCGCGAAGCTCAGCGGGCGGGTGTCGAGCGCGACCCGTCGCAGCCGCTCCTGTACCCCCGCCATGTCACCTCCCCGGTACCGGGCAGCAACTCTACCCATGGGATGACCCGACGCGTTCCGCCCGGTTTGCCCGGAGGCCCCGGGGGCGGGGCCTCCTCCCGGTCCCTCCTCCTTACGGCATCGCCCGGCCGCTGGCCGCCGGCCGGCCCGGCCGAGCCCTCCCTTCATAAGGGGACCGCCCCGCTTGAGCCCTCCTCGACCGGGAGACCGCTCCTGCGGCAGGCCGCTGGACCGGCCCCTTCATCAAGGGACCACCCCGACGGCAGACCGCCGGTCCGGCCCGGCCGAGCCCTCTTTTTCATCGGGGATCCGCCCCGGCGGCAGGCCGCCGTGCGGGCTGGATGAGCCCGCGTTCACCGGGGGCGGCCCCGGCGGCAGGCCGCTGGACCGGCCCGGCCGGGCCTCCTTCATTCAAGGGACCACCCCGACGGCAGGCGGCTGGGCCTAAGCCGTCCTTCATCCGGGGACCGCCGCGGTGGCAGGTCACTGGGCCGGTGCGGTGACGCTCCCATCGGCCGCCCGGCCGGGGCGGGCGCCGGGGCGCGCAGCCCGCGCACCCCCGGGAAGAGCACCGCGACGAGGGAGACCGCGACGATGATCACGGCGCACCCGATGAGCGCCGGCCGCGGGCCGATCATGAGCGCGGCCGGTCCGGCCACGAGCAGCCCGATCGGGCCGAACATCAGCGAGCCCAGCGCGTCGTAGGAGCTCACCCGCGACAGGGCCTCGGGCGGGATCTCCCGCTGCATGGTGGTGTTCCACAGCACGCCGAGGACGTCGAAGGAGACCCCCAGCACGAACGCCCCGGCGACCACGGCCCACAGCGGGGCGCCGCCGCCGAGCAGCAGGTACGGCAGGGCGCTGGGGATGGCGAGCAGCGCGGTGATCAGGACGGGCCGCTGGGGCCGGATCCGCATGGCGATGAGCACCCCGGTGAGCATGCCGACCGCCTCGCCGGTGAGGAACGCCGACCAGGCAGGGGCACCGCCCAGGTGCTCCTTGGCGATGAGCGGGCCGAGGACGCCGTGGGCGGCGTTCACCGCCATCACGACGATGGAGAACTGCGCGACCACGACCCACAGCCACTGCCGGGAGGCGAACTCGCGCCACCCCAGGCGCAGGTCGGCGATGATCGAGCCGGAGCCGTTCTCCGCGCGTTCGGCGGGCGTGAGGCGGAGCAGCGCGATCAGCACGGCCGCGGCGGCGAACATGGCCCCGCTCGCGACGAGCGCCCAGCCACCGCCGAGCAGGGCCACGGCGGCCCCGCTCAGCACCAGCCCGGCGATCCGGGAGACGTTGGTGACCAGCCCCAGCAGCGCGTTGGCGGTCTGCAGCCGGGCGGCGGGGACGACGTCGGGCACGATCCCGGTCATGGCGGGGACCACGATGGCGCTGGCGATCCCGCTGAACGCGGCAGCCGCCGCCAGGGCGGGGACCGGGGCCCACCCGGTGAGCAGCATCGCGCCGAGGGAGAAGTACCCGATCGCGTTGAACGTCTCGCCGGCCATCATCACCCGGTCGCGGGGCATGCGGTCCGCGATCACCCCGCCGACGAGCATGAAGAGCACCATCGGCGTCGACTCGGCGGCGAGGACGAGGGACAGTGTCGCCGCGGTCGCGCCCGGCAGCTCGAGCACGCCGAACGCCAGGGCCACCGGCGCGAACGCGAGGCCGAGCGCGGAGAACATCCGGGCGGCGAGCATGAGGGTGAAGCGCCGGTCCCGGAGGATGCCGAGGTCCTGGCCGAGGCCGGACGTCCGCCGGTTCCGTGCCCGCATGCGCCGGCGAAGGCAAGAGAGAAGACGTCTGCTCATCGTGGTCGATCGCCCGCGTGGTCGAACGGTCAACAGGTTGCGTGGTCGGGTTTCGTGCACACCGGCGCGAGTCGCCCCGGTCATCCATGCGGCGCACACCGCGTCATCCGCACGGCGCGGCCGTCCGCGCGGCGGGCCGGTCGGATCCGGCCGCGCCCGCGCCGGCCGCGGGCCGTACGGCCGCGGCGGG
>NICF_comb_assmDRAFT_10002621_pt1 | contig 13441 bp, 15 predicted proteins | sample NewIslPassag4_SG_FD_11279 | JGI IMG/M metagenome (IMG submission 11279) | reverse complement strand
TAGACCAGTGGCAATTTGACCGCTTCGAATGCACTTCATCGTTGTTACTGGGGAATTTTCAACCGATTATTTTGAGGAATTTTCAATCGGTCTTGACATCCTCATAGGTACGATCAAAACACTTCCTCGAGTGAGGGGAGTGTAATACCCGCCTCTGTGTTTCAATTCCTCATAGGTACGATCAAAACTTTGGGCCCGAGCGATGACTACAGGCAGGTCTTAGGTTTCAATTCCTCATAGGTACGATCAAAACCCCATCCGGAAAGTGGCTGGTCCTTCGGATTTTCCTCGTTTCAATTCCTCATAGGTACGATCAAAACCGAAGGACCGGACCGGTCTTTTCGACGGCCAGTATTTGTTTCAATTCCTCATAGGTACGATCAAAACCGATACATACCGACCGAGAATCCATAAATGTCATGGCGGGTTTCAATTCCTCATAGGTACGATCAAAACAATTGGGAACCGCCTGATGATTGGAAATGCGTGGTCTGGTTTCAATTCCTCATAGGTACGATCAAAACTTTTATTTCAGACGAAAGGGGTGGCGTGAAGTGGAGTTTCAATTCCTCATAGGTACGATCAAAACTGATAGCCTTCACGGCTCGTTCGCTCCTTTCACATCCCAGTTTCAATTCCTCATAGGTACGATCAAAACGGAATCTGAAAGAGAACAGCCCGCACGAGCAGACCCGGTTTCAATTCCTCATAGGTACGATCAAAACCGGTTGCACCTTTTCCAAAAGTGCCCGGCGCTCCTCCAAGTTTCAATTCCTCATAGGTACGATCAAAACTGCGAACAAATTGTGAACCTTTCATTGGTATGAAAAGTTTCAATTCCTCATAGGTACGATCAAAACTCTTTCGTTCGGGTGTAAAGAATACACCTGATCGGGAGTTTCAATTCCTCATAGGTACGATCAAAACGCGAACAGCGCTGAATGGCAGGTGCTTCTCATGTCTGTTTCAATTCCTCATAGGTACGATCAAAACTCGCACAAGAAGCATGATTCTTCGTACTCGAAGTATAGTTTCAATTCCTCATAGGTACGATCAAAACGGTCGCCTTTCCGGTGTCCTTCCGCGAACATCTCCGGTTTCAATTCCTCATAGGTACGATCAAAACCCGGATTTGTCCCGTCGGCTCAATCAGTCCATCGAAGTTTCAATTCCTCATAGGTACGATCAAAACGAAAGGAGGGCACGCCATGGCAACCATCGAAATTTTGTTTCAATTCCTCATAGGTACGATCAAAACGAAGAAGGATAGCACCCGCCGGCTGGAGGAATATCTGATGTTTCAATTCCTCATAGGTACGATCAAAACTCGACATCGCGTTTCGGTACGGGTGTCCCGTGAACTCCAGTTTCAATTCCTCATAGGTACGATCAAAACTCAACTTGCATCTTCTCTCGATGTGCTTCCGCGATAGTTTCAATTCCTCATAGGTACGATCAAAACTAGAGAATCCCAAACATCCTTTTTACTTGCAACGTTGTTTCAATTCCTCATAGGTACGATCAAAACGCTCTCGTCCAGTTCCGACAGGTTGATGGTGGATTGTTTCAATTCCTCATAGGTACGATCAAAACGGAATCAACGCCGAATTTTGCAGTGAAGTCATACTTTAGTTTCAATTCCGCATAGGTACGATCAAAACGCCTCTACATAGGCGTCAGCAAATTCCTGCTCCGTGGTTTCAATTCCTCATAGGTACGATCAAAACGTGAACAGCGGTAGAATGGCGGGTGCTTCTCATGTCAGTTTCAATTCCTCATAGGTACGATCAAAACGAAAGGAGGCCACGCCATGGCGACCATCGAAATTTTGTTTCAATTCCTCATAGGTACGATCAAAACCTCCGCTGAGCGTACGCGATAACTTTCACACAAGGAAGTTTCAATTCCTCATAGGTACGATCAAAACGTATAATAGAAGTAACTAGATTCCAAATCTATCCTATGTTTCAATTCCTCATAGGTACGATCAAAACGCTAATGCCGCGTATGCCTCCGCTGAGCGTACGCGGTTTCAATTCCTCATAGGTACGATCAAAACGTTCGTCGCCCTCCCATTTGTGCGTGCATTCGTCCAGTTTCAATTCCTCATAGGTACGATCAAAACATGATGGATTCGAGAGTGATCATAGAGTCTTCCCAGGTTTCAATTCCTCATAGGTACGATCAAAACGGAAGCACACGGCGGAAAAGATTTGTTTACCTGCGCGGTTTCAATTCCTCATAGGTACGATCAAAACGCGCGGCGCGTCCGTTGTACGTGTCGGCGGCATATCCGGCGGTTTCAATTCCTCATAGGTACGATCAAAACCGCGCTCCAGCTTTGGAATACGGGTCATCAGTTCATGTTTCAATTCCTCATAGGTACGATCAAAACCGCATGACATGGCGATGTTTTGCTTGTACAATTCCAGGTTTCAATTCCTCATAGGTACGATCAAAACCTACTCTTATACTACTAACTGAGGGTGGTGAAGGACGTTTCAATTCCTCATAGGTACGATCAAAACACATCCGTTACGTCCGAAACTGAACCATCCCTAAAAGTGTTTCAATTCCTCATAGGTACGATCAAAACGGGGCTTTCGTAGATATTGCCGATGACCTTACCGTGTTTCAATTCCTCATAGGTACGATCAAAACTCTCTTGCAGGTTCAGGTTTTTCAGATTATTTCGGGTTTCAATTCCTCATAGGTACGATCAAAACCGATTGACAGCACGGAGACCAGCGATCAGACGGTTGTGGCGTTTCAATTCCTCATAGGTACGATCAAAACAGGGAGGGTATCATAACATTAGCAACACTGGAGGTGTTTCAATTCCTCATAGGTACGATCAAAACGTAAATAGTCTAGTTATCATATTTCCAGCCTGCCCAAGTTTCAATTCCTCATAGGTACGATCAAAACCCCGACAGGCCAACAATCTTTTCGGGATGAAAGGGTTTCAATTCCTCATAGGTACGATCAAAACATTGTCCATGAAGCGTTTGTCGAACCGGTCAAAGTCATGTTTCAATTCCTCATAGGTACGATCAAAACCCGCATTTGACGCGACAGTGAACCAGACTTTCATTCAGGTTTCAATTCCTCATAGGTACGATCAAAACAAGTTATTAACAAATGGGATTTGGAAGTATCAGAAGTTGTTTCAATTCCTCATAGGTACGATCAAAACATTATATGAGGATTCGCCGGAACCGGGACAACAAAAGTTTCAATTCCTCATAGGTACGATCAAAACTTCGTCGTGCTGGTTTGGCTGTTCGCCGTTGTCCCCTGTTTCAATTCCTCATAGGTACGATCAAAACGCAAGGCGGCCCACAAGATTGACATTGTTCATGGGAGTTTCAATTCCTCATAGGTACGATCAAAACAAAGGCGTTCCCTGCCGTCATTTTCATGACATTACAGGGTTTCAATTCCTCATAGGTACGATCAAAACACAACATCAAAAGCGTGTTTTTTGTGGACATTTATTCGTTTCAATTCCTCATAGGTACGATCAAAACGCTGGCGAAGCTGAAAGAATTGCGCGAACTGAAAGGGTTTCAATTCCTCATAGGTACGATCAAAACTTTTATTTCAGACGAAAGGAGTGGCGTGAAGTGGAGTTTCGATTCCTCATAGGTACGATCAAAACGCGTGTATGGTTCCCGGGCGGTTTCCTCGTATTCGCGTTTCAATTCCTCATAGGTACGATCAAAACGAATACCGCGACGGCCTCCTCGTCATATCGGCCAGCCTGTTTCAATTCCTCATAGGTACGATCAAAACTTGCGAATTCAGACAGAACGCCTTTGCCGTTGACGGTGTTTCAATTCCTCATAGGTACGATCAAAACCGCCTTTCCAACACCAATCAGGGTTACCTGTGAACCTGTTTCAATTCCTCATAGGTACGATCAAAACCCAAAACCTATGCGATTCCGATGCTTCCAAAATGCTGTTTCAATTCCTCATAGGTACGATCAAAACTACCGTGGGAAGGGTTGTAGCTGATTCCCAGAAGTTGGGTTTCAATTCCTCATAGGTACGATCAAAACCGATCCCGAAAAACTGCTGTCCGTTGTCATCCAAGCGGTTTCAATTCCTCATAGGTACGATCAAAACTTTCACCTCCTTTCAAAAAAGTTTCCGAATCCCACGGAAGTTTCAATTCCTCATAGGTACGATCAAAACTTGGGCTTCGTGTAGTGTGCGGAATGGTTGCCGCACTCCTTGTTTCAATTCCTCATAGGTACGATCAAAACGACGCAAAGACTCTCTATATCGACGAGATGCTAGGCAGTTTCAATTCCTCATAGGTACGATCAAAACTGATTATACCCCTTATGGGCTTTATTGGACACACCAGGTTTCAATTCCTCATAGGTACGATCAAAACCGTGTTAATGCCAATTTTTTGGGCAAGCTCGATGATTTGTTTCAATTCCTCATAGGTACGATCAAAACATTGCTGTTTCGATTGGAAAGGACCGATATTGCCGTGTTTCAATTCCTCATAGGTACGATCAAAACCTGAAGCAACCTGATGTAATGTGGACTGATGATGAGGTTTCAATTCCTCATAGGTACGATCAAAACCGGTGGTTGCGGCTGCGTGATCTTCCAGATTCTCGCGGTTTCAATTCCTCATAGGTACGATCAAAACAATACCGGTTGACGGAAGCCGACTTCACCGAAAGCGAGTTTCAATTCCTCATAGGTACGATCAAAACCAAGAAAGAGGGTAAAACTGGGCTGGAACTGGCAGTGTTTCAATTCCTCATAGGTACGATCAAAACTCCTCCCGAATTTCGATGGTTTTGACTTTGATCATGGTTTCAATTCCTCATAGGTACGATCAAAACCGGCGGAAAAGATTTGTTTCCCTTCGCGGCGGAAGCGGTTTCAATTCCTCATAGGTACGATCAAAACGAAGACGGAGAAGAAAACGGCGACGACTGAACCGGAGTTTCAATTCCTCATAGGTACGATCAAAACGGTTTCCGTGATGGTGTTCATTTCCTCCGTGTTCGTGTTTCAATTCCTCATAGGTACGATCAAAACCGGACAGTTTCTTGCCAAACAGCTGGGCGGCTTCGAGTTTCAATTCCTCATAGGTACGATCAAAACTTGAAGTGAACGGGAATTCCGGCAAGAAGAAACAGCTGTTTCAATTCCTCATAGGTACGATCAAAACAAGATTTTCGACGACATCGCGGTTCGGTTTGGATAGTTTCAATTCCTCATAGGTACGATCAAAACTCGGAAGCCGAGGGTATCGAATTCAAAGTAGTGTGGAGGTTTCAATTCCTCATAGGTACGATCAAAACCGAATCTCCCGTTCCCGCCGGCTCATTTCCAGTTCATGGTTTCAATTCCTCATAGGTACGATCAAAACGTACTCGTGAACAATCGTCTGGGTGTTAAGTACTATGTTTCAATTCCTCATAGGTACGATCAAAACTAAGAGTGCTGCGCGACTTTTTTAGCTTTTTGCCGTGTTTCAATTCCTCATAGGTACGATCAAAACTCAGCCTGCTGGTTCCAGATCTGGAAAGCCTGAAGGGTTTCAATTCCTCATAGGTACGATCAAAACGGTCGCCTTTCCGGTGTCCTTCCGCGAACATTTCCGGTTTCAATTCCTCATAGGTACGATCAAAACGGCGTTCGACGCGACCGTAAACCAGACGTTCATTCAAGTTTCAATTCCTCATAGGTACGATCAAAACAAATCCGGTAGCCGGGTTTTCGCGTACTTCATGGCGGTTTCAATTCCTCATAGGTACGATCAAAACACGTCACGGAATACGAAATCACGGCATGGGGCGATAAGTTTCAATTCCTCATAGGTACGATCAAAACTTCCGTTTCGGGAACTGATTCAGGAGAACCGCGATCTGATGTTTCAATTCCTCATAGGTACGATCAAAACCCCCGATCAATCGGCCTGTTCTGAGGCGTTGCAGATGTTTCAATTCCTCATAGGTACGATCAAAACTCGAACCAAACGCATCGCCGGCCAGAATCCCCAGCCGGGGTTTCAATTCCTCATAGGTACGATCAAAACAATTGAGCCACTTGTTCATTTGCTGAAACACCGGAGGTTTCAATTCCTCATAGGTACGATCAAAACGGGATACTTTCCCTCCCGTAACCTTTGCACCGGGAGACGTTTCAATTCCTCATAGGTACGATCAAAACATGGATGGGATTCACGTAAGTTCGACCGCCCATTACAGTTTCAATTCCTCATAGGTACGATCAAAACGGCACCGTGTCGGTCGAAGGGACAACGGGGAACAGCGTTTCAATTCCTCATAGGTACGATCAAAACGCTGATTTCCAGAAGTTGGCAAAGCTCCTGCACCGCCGTTTCAATTCCTCATAGGTACGATCAAAACGAATCCTGTCGAAAAAGTACAGCCGGGAAAATCTGATGTTTCAATTCCTCATAGGTACGATCAAAACCTTTGCCGTATATGAGTTTCACGATTGAAAGGAATGTTTCAATTCCTCATAGGTACGATCAAAACCTGACGGGTGCCTACGTCCAGACGGCGACCGAGAATTTGTTTCAATTCCTCATAGGTACGATCAAAACCAATGTCCGCCGTCCGTCCATACGAAAGGGAAGGGAGTTTCAATTCCTCATAGGTACGATCAAAACGCCGAGTTTCTTTGCTTCCCTTCTCTCTCGGAACAGAAGTTTCAATTCCTCATAGGTACGATCAAAACGAGAACATCGAGGCGGAAGCTGTGAAATATCTCGTCACGGTTTCAATTCCTCATAGGTACGATCAAAACTCTCGTCCTTGAAGCGGTCGGAAACGACCACTTCATGTTTCAATTCCTCATAGGTACGATCAAAACGCCCAAAACGCCGTAAGACTTCTGAAGTTCGGCGTCCTTGTTTCAATTCCTCATAGGTACGATCAAAACGCAGAAAAGGTGGTGAGAGCATGCCAACGGTAACTGGTTTCAATTCCTCATAGGTACGATCAAAACCCGGAATGATGAGCGCGATTAATGCGGGCACCATCTCAAGGTTTCAATTCCTCATAGGTACGATCAAAACCAGGCATATGAGCAGGAAGCCGAAAGGCAACTCATTGTTTCAATTCCTCATAGGTACGATCAAAACTTTTTATACATGTCACGTGCGGACAGGTTGCAGAAGTTTCAATTCCTCATAGGTACGATCAAAACTTACGCCAAAATCGCACCATGTCGCGCCATTCATCAGTTTCAATTCCTCATAGGTACGATCAAAACTGGTGACGTGTACGGCTTCATACTCGAAGACCCGGAGTTTCAATTCCTCATAGGTACGATCAAAACTTCCGTGACGTGTGCAGGCTTTGGCAGTTTCGGAATGGTTTCAATTCCTCATAGGTACGATCAAAACTTTATCGCCTCTTCGGTTCCAATTCCATCAATTAGAAGTTTCAATTCCTCATAGGTACGATCAAAACTTCCTTCTCCTGCATGGTGTTGATCACCTTGTTGTAGTTTCAATTCCTCATAGGTACGATCAAAACAAATCGTTGCAGCTGCGAAGCCCGCAATTACAAACCAGTTTCAATTCCTCATAGGTACGATCAAAACCAGACCGCCCAACAGCACAAGCACACCAGACAACAGAGTTTCAATTCCTCATAGGTACGATCAAAACGCGGCATATCCGGCGCAATCATTCGCGGAAGTGCTGTTTCAATTCCTCATAGGTACGATCAAAACCCATAATTCCGTTCCAGAACCTGAACAGCGTGTTCTTTGTTTCAATTCCTCATAGGTACGATCAAAACCGGTATGATGGGGAAATTGAAATAACAGCAGACAATAAAGAGTTTCAATTCCTCATAGGTACGATCAAAACGCACCGCCCAATCGTGAGTATCCCAGAGCTTTTCCAGTTTCAATTCCTCATAGGTACGATCAAAACGGACGGAGACCATGCCGACCCTCCGTCCCTCCAGTAGTTTCAATTCCTCATAGGTACGATCAAAACCTTTATCACATACCAGATTTATTTTCAACTTCTTTTCTGTTTCAATTCCTCATAGGTACGATCAAAACAATTAATGAATCTGAAGCCTGGCACATTTTATAGGGGTTTCAATTCCTCATAGGTACGATCAAAACCAACGACTAGGGATGCCCTAAACCTTAACGGCATGGGGTTTCAATTCCTCATAGGTACGATCAAAACTCTTGCCGCCGTTTCTTCCTGCCGCCGCCTATTGAGTTTCAATTCCTCATAGGTACGATCAAAACGCGAAGGCATGCACTTCTTTTCCGCCGCGTGCTTCTTCCTTGTTTCAATTCCTCATAGGTACGATCAAAACTGAGATCGACAATTGGCTTTATGAAATAATAAACGGTTTCAATTCCTCATAGGTACGATCAAAACAGCTGTATCAAAAGGCGCGGGAGGTTTATGAGGCGGTGTTTCAATTCCTCATAGGTACGATCAAAACCAAACCTTGACTATCGCCATTCCTAACCAGACCGCCCAAGTTTCAATTCCTCATAGGTACGATCAAAACGCGGCGTGGCTGATTGGTGAAGTAGGCAAACCGGAGTTTCAATTCCTCATAGGTACGATCAAAACGGGAAAATCATGGAGGGCGTCACGAAGATAGACGCGTTTCAATTCCTCATAGGTACGATCAAAACGTAAGGATGTTCATAGCTTTCCGATTCTTCCACCAAAGTTTCAATTCCTCATAGGTACGATCAAAACTATACCAGCGGCGATATAAGGACGCGCGCCAGCATGGTTTCAATTCCTCATAGGTACGATCAAAACGCGGATTGCCTTGTTCAGAATGGCAAATACTTCCTTGCTGGTTTCAATTCCTCATAGGTACGATCAAAACATTAAGGAGAGATGAATCGTGAAAATCAATGCCGATTAGTTTCAATTCCTCATAGGTACGATCAAAACGCGAACGGTTGCTAGTACTTCGCCGACTCCTTCACAGTTTCAATTCCTCATAGGTACGATCAAAACTGAGGAAAGGGAAGGTGATGTTTTAGAGGAATTCCCGTTTCAATTCCTCATAGGTACGATCAAAACGCTATGATTACGACAGCCGCCGCGCGAAGCGTATCTAGTTTCAATTCCTCATAGGTACGATCAAAACGCCCCGGCGACCTGCTGACGCTTAACTGGCGGGCGAAGTTTCAATTCCTCATAGGTACGATCAAAACATGGCTTCGTTTCTGGGCGTCCAGCCCCGTTCAGACGTTTCAATTCCTCATAGGTACGATCAAAACATTTATCCTCCCGGTTGGCGGCCTTCTTTACTTCCTGGTTTCAATTCCTCATAGGTACGATCAAAACAGGGCAGGAAGTCTTCCTAGACGAGTCCAATTTCCGGTTTCAATTCCTCATAGGTACGATCAAAACTCCTATGAGAATTCGCAGGAACCGGGACAACAGGAGTTTCAATTCCTCATAGGTACGATCAAAACTTGAGCCCGCGCCCCTTTCGGGGCGCGGTCCACCCTGGTTTCAATTCCTCATAGGTACGATCAAAACTAATCGTACGTTCCGACCAGTTTTGGCAATTCCGGGGTTTCAATTCCTCATAGGTACGATCAAAACATTGCGGGGAAGCATGAGATCGCGCTTGCGGAATGTGTTTCAATTCCTCATAGGTACGATCAAAACTCCAAAAAGACGGCGTAATGCCGTCTTGTTTTTTATGGTTTCAATTCCTCATAGGTACGATCAAAACGCGGCGGAAAAAAAGTGTACGCCGCGGCGGAAGCGGTTTCAATTCCTCATAGGTACGATCAAAACCGCTTTCGCTCTCCGTGTCTAATATGGACACCAATCCGGTTTCAATTCCTCATAGGTACGATCAAAACTCTGATCCGTTTCAGGGTTCCGTCCTGTTGGTCATGTTTCAATTCCTCATAGGTACGATCAAAACCTCCAACTACCGAGAAAAGGCAAATGTAATTCTGTGTGTTTCAATTCCTCATAGGTACGATCAAAACGAGATCGTGACCGAGGCCGCGAAAGAGGCGAAGAATCTGGGTTTCAATTCCTCATAGGTACGATCAAAACCACACGGAGAGCGAAAGCGAAGCCAACCAAAAAACATGTTTCAATTCCTCATAGGTACGATCAAAACATGGGCCGAAGCTGGTACAGATCAAGACGCAGACGCAGAAGTTTCAATTCCTCATAGGTACGATCAAAACGCCGACATCTCGATCAGCACGTTTTCCAGCTCGGCAGGGTTTCAATTCCTCATAGGTACGATCAAAACCCAAAGCAGTTTTCGTGTCCGATTACTTGACACGTTTGTTTCAATTCCTCATAGGTACGATCAAAACAGTATATCTCCCCTTCCTCGCCAGAGTGGAACGTTCCGGTTTCAATTCCTCATAGGTACGATCAAAACGGTCGAAAAGAAACTGGAGGGCGGAAAGGTGGAAAAGGTTTCAATTCCTCATAGGTACGATCAAAACAAACAACTGCGTTCGGACTCGTGGATGTCCTTTCTGTATGTTTCAATTCCTCATAGGTACGATCAAAACGTGATCTTCGCGCGGCGGTGGGGCTTGCACCATTTGAGGTTTCAATTCCTCATAGGTACGATCAAAACTTGCTCGTGTTAGGCCGGTGTAAACCAACTGTTTGCTGTTTCAATTCCTCATAGGTACGATCAAAACTGAACTTGTGGTTGAACTTTCATGATTCTGAATTGAGTTTCAATTCCTCATAGGTACGATCAAAACTGATAGAATGGAATGAGAATATATGCCATAGGAGGAATGTTTCAATTCCTCATAGGTACGATCAAAACGCCAAAATAAAGCGCTACAATGGTCTATTAGTTCTCAGTTTCAATTCCTCATAGGTACGATCAAAACGCCTTTCGCGGCACGCTTAATGCCGAAACATTTTTCGGTTTCAATTCCTCATAGGTACGATCAAAACTAAGGATGTTCATAGCTTTCTGATTCTTCCACTAGAGTTTCAATTCCTCATAGGTACGATCAAAACTTAAGAGCATTTGCGATGTGGAATGGACATATATTTGGTTTCAATTCCTCATAGGTACGATCAAAACAAGACAAATGGGAAGTCGCCTACTGCTTTTATGATGGTGTTTCAATTCCTCATAGGTACGATCAAAACGCAAAATGGCAGCATAGCGCCGGGGGGGTAGTTTAGTTTCAATTCCTCATAGGTACGATCAAAACTTACTGCATAGCGTGCGAAAATTACGTGCACGCTGAGTTTCAATTCCTCATAGGTACGATCAAAACAAGGATTCGCAGGTGCGAAGCCTGCGGGTCGGAATGGGTTTCAATTCCTCATAGGTACGATCAAAACGTGATGGTCACAGGTTGGCCCCGGTATTCGGTGAGGTTTCAATTCCTCATAGGTACGATCAAAACACAGCATCAACACCGCGAAACATCTGCTGGCTACGGTGTTTCAATTCCTCATAGGTACGATCAAAACTTTTCGCGCTGTTCGGTCCGCCAGAAGTCGAAAACATGTTTCAATTCCTCATAGGTACGATCAAAACTCGGAAACCTAAAAGTCAACGTACGGTTCGACAGAAGGGGTTTCAATTCCTCATAGGTACGATCAAAACCGGAGCCGGCGCCGAGGAATCGGCGGGAGCGGCGGGTTTCAATTCCTCATAGGTACGATCAAAACCGGGCTGGCACGGGCTGGATGGATACACGGCCACGCTTGAGTTTCAATTCCTCATAGGTACGATCAAAACAAAATGAACCTATCAAATAAAAGTTAAACCAATAAGTTTCAATTCCTCATAGGTACGATCAAAACGATATGTATAGGACGGACGACATGCATGAGTGGGAATAGTTTCAATTCCTCATAGGTACGATCAAAACGCCAATGCCGCGCGTGCCTCTTCCGCGCGTTTTCTGGTTTCAATTCCTCATAGGTACGATCAAAACCGTTCATCGCACCATCCGGGCTGGGCATGTCGCTGAAGTTTCAATTCCTCATAGGTACGATCAAAACGTTGTTCCAGCTTCTTCAACCTTTCCTGCAATTGTTGTTTCAATTCCTCATAGGTACGATCAAAACCTTCATCTTCGCGGTCGCCTTGTCATAGAAACTGCGTTTCAATTCCTCATAGGTACGATCAAAACTCGTAGTTGCGGGTCTGAATCCGACCGGAAACCGCCAGTTTCAATTCCTCATAGGTACGATCAAAACCGTCACGGTGGAAAGGTTATCTAACCGGCTTCAGTGGGGTTTCAATTCCTCATAGGTACGATCAAAACTTCCACCTGATACCGCCCATAATTCCATACCAACACCTGGTTTCAATTCCTCATAGGTACGATCAAAACGCGGCGGAAAAAAAGTGTACGCCGCGGCGGAAGCGGTTTCAATTCCTCATAGGTACGATCAAAACAAGGCGCGGCTTTGGCAAAATGGCTTGAGCGGTTCGTGTTTCAATTCCTCATAGGTACGATCAAAACGGTAAGGGTGCCTTGAATGTCGGACTGAAACGCCTGGTTTCAATTCCTCATAGGTACGATCAAAACATGGCTTCGTTTCTGGGCGTCCAGCCCCGCTCGGACGTTTCAATTCCTCATAGGTACGATCAAAACACAAGGTTGGGCTGAAGAACCGGCATGCCGTCGAAGAGATGTTTCAATTCCTCATAGGTACGATCAAAACCGTTGAAGCGCTTTCCGGCTGGAAACGTTCCAAACGAAGGTTTCAATTCCTCATAGGTACGATCAAAACAGCCACCGGTCCCGCACGGCCTGTCGGGTTGTGCCGAGTTTCAATTCCTCATAGGTACGATCAAAACAAAGCTTTACAATTGTCGATTTTTCGCCGAAAGTTTGTTTCAATTCCTCATAGGTACGATCAAAACCGCGGCGGAAAAAAAGTGTACGCCGCGGCGGAAGCGGTTTCAATTCCTCATAGGTACGATCAAAACGCCAAAATAAAGCTCTTACAACAGTTCGGCAGTTCTCAGTTTCAATTCCTCATAGGTACGATCAAAACTTGGACACACCAGAAACGGCGCTGATGTGTCCTAATCAGTTTCAATTCCTCATAGGTACGATCAAAACTCCCACCCGATACGACGGGAGTAACAGCTGAACCTTGTTTCAATTCCTCATAGGTACGATCAAAACCCGTGATCTCTTCAAGCGTCTCAAGGGCTTTATAGCGTTTCAATTCCTCATAGGTACGATCAAAACTTCTTAATCACGTCTGCCGTCAGCGCACCTTCCGACGAGTTTCAATTCCTCATAGGTACGATCAAAACACGTCGCGGGTGCCTCAGAAAACGTCTATTTGGATGAGTTTCAATTCCTCATAGGTACGATCAAAACCCAAAAACCCGCGTCATTATAACAAATCGTCCATACGAAATTTCTTGATTGAAACCCCGTCTTCAAGTTTA
>NICF_comb_assmDRAFT_10002617_pt1 | contig 13455 bp, 12 predicted proteins | sample NewIslPassag4_SG_FD_11279 | JGI IMG/M metagenome (IMG submission 11279) | reverse complement strand
GGAAGCGCGGCAACGCGTGGAGCTGACGGGTACTAATCGGTCGAGGGCTTATCCTATCTTACTCCTGCTTCCAACTTCCCATCCGGTTTTCAGGGCGCAAGGGCGTCCGAAGCCGTCGGCCCCGCCGGACATTCCGGCGGGGCCTCTTTTCTGGCCGCCCTTCCTGCCGGGACAAGCAAACGAGCAGAATTTGGTTGACGGCATACGGCAAATTGGACTAGGATAAGGAACATAACAACACACCATGGGAGGCTGCCGTGATGAATCCACGCAACCGCAGACTGAAACAACGTTTGATGCAGCCGGAAATCCTCATCGCGCCGGGTGCGGCTGACGCGCTGGTCGCGAAAATCATCGAGAGGTGCGGGTTCGATGCCGTTTACCTCACGGGAGCGGGGGTGGCGTATACTACCCTGGGCAAGCCGGACATGGGCTTTATCACCATGTCCGAAATGGTACAGAAAGCCGGTTATATCGCCGAAGCCGTGAGCATTCCCGTCATCGCCGATATCGATAACGGTTACGGGAATGCTCTCAATGTCTTGCGGACCGTCCGGGAATTTGAACGCGCGGGCGTGAGCTGCCTGCAAATGGAAGACCAGGTGTTCCCGAAACGGTGCGGACATCTGGAAGGAAAAGAACTGATTTCCAAGGAAGAAATGGTCGCGAAAATCAAGGCCGCCGTCGATGCCCGCACGGATGAAGACCTGATGATCATCGCCCGTACGGACGCGCTGGCCGTGGAAGGCACGGAAGCGGCCATCGAACGCGCATTGGCCTACAAGGAGGCGGGGGCGGACATCCTGTTCGTCGAGGCGCCCAGGTCAGAGGAGATTTTGAGACGCATCACCGCGGAGTTGCCCAGACCCCTCATGGCCAACATGGTCGAGGGCGGGAAAACGCCGCTGATCCACTCCAAAGAGCTGGAAAAAATGGGATTCGATCTGGTGATCTATCCGGGGGCTTCGGTCCGGGTGATCGCCAAGGCGGTAACCGGACTGATGACGGAGTTGAAAGAAACGGGAACCACGCAGGGGTATCTGGACCGGATGTTCCTGTTCAACGAGTTGAACGAGATTGTGGGCCTTCCGGCGACGAGGGAACTGGAACAAAAATATCGTGCTTAAATTGCGTCGCCGTTACATTTCCGGCACGAGTTCCGTAACCCTCTTCATGAGTTTGATCAATTCAACCGCCGACCGGGGAATCGGCTTGTTGTTCGGATAGCCTGCCACCATCCTGCGCAGGGCGGCCGGGTCGTCGACGTAATAATAAACCGGATGTTCGGCGATGTTGCCGAACATGATCAGCGTATCGGGAATGAAAGACGACCCGAGACCGGACAGGACCATGGCGAGGATCGAACGGAGATCGATGTTGCTGGCCACGATATTCGGGGAAAATTTTGCGTTGTTGCACAGTTCGATGGATCGCTTGTACAGGTTCTGTCCGGGTTTGGGCAGGATGAACGATTCCTGCCGGAACTGCTCGAGCGGCACGCCTGGCGGGAGATCTTCGGAATCGCCCAGGAAGAGCGCCCTGAACGTGGACACGGGTACCTGGTACTTGGCCAGCCGTTCGTTGATGGGCCGCTCGGGCGGAACGGCGAGCACGATTTTCTCGGTGATGATCGGTTCCCAGACCAATTGATCCTCGGGGAGGGGCAGCACGGTCACGACCAAATCGAGCTGCTCCTTCCCGATCATGGCGAGCAGTTCCGATTTGGTCCCGGAAATGAAATCCAGCTGCACTTCCGGAAACATCTGGCGATAAGGCGGCACGATGATGGGAATGATGCACGAATTCCAAAAGGGCGACACGCCAACCCGGAGTCGGCCTTTTTTCATTTCCGCGATCTGGGATATCTCGTATTCCAGCTGTTGCTGGAGCGAGACGATCTTCCTGGCGTATTGGACAAAAATTTCCCCGGCGTAGGTCAGCGTCAGCGGACTGGTGCTCCGGTCAAACAAATTCACCCCGAGATCCGCTTCCAGACGGGAAATGGCCTGACTCAAAGAGGGTTGGCTGATGTAAAGTTTGTTCGCGGCCTTGGAAAAATTTCTCTCTTCAGCAATACTTATCACATATTTTAAAATATTGTTTTTCATGCCGCTTCATCCTCTCCGGTTCAGGGCGGCCAGGGTATAGGATTTTCCTATACATATCATAATACATTTGGTATTGGAAACAACCCGCAAATTTCTGCTAGCCTACAGTTACAACAAGATGATTGCGAAACTGCGAAACGGGGGTACCGGCGATGTGAGGGGAGGGAACGATTTTGTGAACTGAAAGCGATTTCATGAAACCCTGACGATGATGAAGGCGATGCGGCACTTTGTGGGAAGAACTTGATTACAGGAAAGGGGAACAACCATGAAACCGAGAGCGGTCTTCCTGTTGGCCGTCGTGTTGGCGTTGGTGCTGTCCGGATGTGCGATCACCGGGAAAAAATCGGGATCGAACGAAAATTATCCTTCCAGGCCGATCACCTACATCGTGCCCTTCGCCGCGGGCGGAGGAAGCGATACGCTTGCCCGCATCATTTCGTCGGTTGCGCCGGAACATTTCGGACAACCCATGACCGTGCAAATTATGGACGGTTCTTCCGGAGTGCTGGGCTGGCGCGAAATGCTGAAGCGTCCGGCCGATGGCTACACGGTCATCATGTTCTCGGACTCGCCCATCATCGCGCTGCTCATGGAAGGAAGCAAGGAAATCAACCCGCGCGAGGATTTCCGCCCCATCTCGCCCATCCGGATGCTGCGCTCCATCATGATCGCGAAGCCGGGGCAGCCGTGGAGCACCTGGGATGGATTCGTCGAGTACGCGAAAGCGCATCCGGGGGAACTGACGCTGGGCGGCACCATGAACCTTTTGATGTATCTTTCCTACGTGCTGAACCAGGCCGGGACGGAAGTGAACCTGGTGTATTACGACAGCAGCGGCGACGCCCTGACCGACTTGCTGGGCGGCCACATCGACCTCGCCGCGGCCAGCCCGTCCGGCGCGCTTCCCGTTGCACAGAGCGGCGACGTGGTGGCCGTGTTCGACTCCGCGCCCATCGACAAAGACGAAACGCCGGAATTCGCGAACATGGTCACCGCGAAACAGGCGGGATTCGACGGCATGGCCGGCATCACCTGGTTCGGCATGCATCCGGACACGCCGGACGAAATCATCGAGTACGCTTCGCAGGCCGTGAAGAAGATGTGGGAAGACCCGTCACTCCTGGCCTTGTACAAATCCCTTGGCGAAGAACCGTACTATCTGCCCTGGCAGGAAGCCCAGGAAGAGTACTACAAGGCGTTCGACAACGCGGAGAAGTTCCTGAGAGAAGCCGGATTTATCCAGTAACGCGGTTGAAGGCCGCTCCGTACCGACCGCCCGGAACGCGTCCGGTGCGTCCCGGACGGCGGGGGACGGCCGCAATCGGCAACCTGCGGAGGGAATGGCATGTCCAAAGGTTCCTTGCTTCACACCCTAAGCAAAAATCGCTGGATAGGCGTCATCCTGTGCGTGCTGTTCGCCATCCTGTTCATCAACATCCTGGAAAGCGATTGGGCCAACCGAGTGGCGCGGGACAACGTCATTGTCGGGCTGCTCCCGCTGTTGGCGACGGGAAGCTGTTTTCTGTCCTCTCTCGGCATCGCCCTGGACAAAAATGCGGGCAAGCAGGAACAGGCCCTGTTGACGGTCACGCCCCGCAAGCTGCTCATCATGCTCATTTTCCTGGTTCTTTCCTGGGTGTACTTTGAGATCATGCGAATCGTCGGCTTCGTGACGACAACGGTGCCCGCGTTTATCCTGGCTACCTATTATCTTGGCGTCCGAAACTGGAAGCTGGCCGTCATCATCGGTTTGGGCGTGACCGTGCTCGTTTACTTCGTCTTTCAGGTCATGCGGGTGCAGCTCCCGCAGGGGTTGTTGATTTGAGATCCTGTCAAAGAAACAGACAAACAAAACATGGAGAGAAGGATGCTGAATGACGCAAGACACCAAGAACAAATTACAGACGGGCGAAATGACGGTTGCCGAACGTTTGAGCGCGTTCGCGGCCGATACGGACTTCGGGACGCTGCCCGAAGATGTGATTTATTATTCGAAGCGCTTCATCATGGATGTGGTGGGGTGCATTCTCGGCGGAAAAACGGAAAAATCCAGCCAGATCATCGCGGAAGTGGTCCGTAGTTGGGGCGGCCATCCGGAAAGCACGGTGATCGGGTACGATTTCAAGACGTCGTGCGCCAACGCGGCTCTCGCCAACGGCACCATCGGCCACGCCCTGGAACTGGACGACGACCACAGGGTCGGTACGCAACACCCGGCGGTACAGACGTTTCCGACGGTACTCGCCGTAGGAGAGCGGGTCCGGGCCAGCGGGGAAGAGTGCATCACGGCATTCGCCATCGGCTGCGAATCGGCGATCCGCATCGGCATGGGCTTTCTTGGCGATCTGTACTATCAGGGTTTCCATCCGACCGGGGTGTGCGGTGTGTTCGGTTCGGCGCTGGCGGCGGGGAAATTGCTGAAACTGAATCGGGAGCAGCTGACCAACGCCCTCGGCATCGCGGGCAGCCAGGCTTCGGGGCTCCGTGAGTGGAAGACGACCGGCGCGTGGTCGAAGCGGTTGCAGGCGGGTCACCCGAATTTCGGAGGCGTGCTGTCCGCCCTGCTTGCCCAAGGCGGATTTACGGGTCCCAGAACCGTCATTGACGGAACCTACGGACTGATGGAGTCTTATTCCTACCAGAAACATTACAGCCTGATCCCGATTATCGATCAGCTCGGAATCCGGTATGAAATGAAAGACACGAGCATCAAGCCGCATGCGTGCTGCCGGTTCGCCCAGCCGATCGTCGACTGCACGCTGGCGCTGGTGTTCAAATACGATCTGAAGCCCGAGGATGTGGCGAAGGTGGTGGTCGGCACCGGGAAAAACACGTTGAAGGCCCTGACCGAACCCGCCGAGCGGAAATACCGGCCGAAGACGAGACCGGACGCCCAGTTCAGCCTCCCTTATTCCGTGGCGGTGAGCATCTTCAAGAGGAGGGCGCTGGAGAAGGAGTACAACGAGGAATGTTACACCGATCCCGAGATCCTCACCCTGGCGGACAAAGTCACCGCCTATCTCGATGAAGAAGTGGAATCGAAGTGGCCGGAATATTACCCCGCCATCGTCACCATTGAGACCGTGGACGGACGCAAACTGACGGAAAAGATCGACTACCCGAAGGGAGACCCGGAAAATCCGGTAACCGACGACGAGTTGGAGTACAAATTCCGGAACCTTGCTTCCTACACGTTGAAAGAGGATCGGATCAACAAACTGGTCGATACGCTGTGGAATCTGGAGAAAGTTCAGGATATCCGGGAATTGGGCGCACTTCTCTCCCTGGAATGAAAGGGGTCGATCTCGCGTGGCGAAACCCGTGCGCATGCAAATCCCGTGTTCCCTCCTGAGGGGCGGAACGAGCAAGGGCGTTTATTTCCTGGAACAGGATCTCCCTCCCGCGGGTCCGTTCCGGGATGAGGTCGTGCTGGCGCTGTTCGGGAGTCCGGACATCCGGCAAATTGACGGACTGGGCGGCGCGGACTCGCTGACCAGCAAGGCGGCGATTATTGGCCCGAGCGAAGTGGCCGATGTGGATTTTCTGTATGGCATGGTCAGCATCGACGCTCCCCGGGTGTTCTGGCGGGGCAACTGCGGCAACATCACCTCCGGCGTTGGCCCATTTGCCATCTACAAAGGGCTGGTGAAGCCCGTGGAGCCGGTGACGAAGGTGAGGATCTACAGCCGCAACACGAAGACCATTGTCGTTGCGGAGGTGCCCGTCGAGGACGGCCTGCCGTTGGAATACGGCGATTACCGAATCGACGGGGTACCCGGCACCGGCGCGAAAATCAGTCTGGATTTCTCGCTGGCGGCGGGAAGCACGCTGGGCAAGCTGCTGCCCACCGGCAATGTCCGGGACCGCATCCATGTGGACGGAATCGGCGAGCTCGAGTATTCGCTGGTGGACATCGCCAATCCGGAAATCTTCATTCGGGCGGAGGCGGTGGGTCTGCGGGGAACGGAAACCCCCGCCGAGATTGACTCCGACCCCGAACTTCTGGACCGCCTCGAGCGGATCCGCGGGACCGTCGCCGCGGCATGCGGGCTGGCGTCGTCCCCGGAGCACGCGGTGCGCGAGTCCGCGAACATCCCCCATCTGGTTCTTGTTTCCGAGCCGGTCACCCACCGCACGTTCCAGAATCAGACGATAGAAGCGGACATGTGCGATTTCGTGTCCAGGGTCATGTTCATGCAGCGGCTGCACAAGGCCTATCCGGGTACGGGATCGATCTGTTCCGCGGTCGCGGCGATGATCCCCGGGACCGTGGCGCACGAAGTGCGGAGGAAGACGCCGATCCGCGAAGGGGAGATTTGCATTGCGCACCCCTCCGGGTTGATCATGATCGAAGTCAGGGTCGGAAGAAACGGAAACGAATTCGTGGCGGAACGGGCGGTAATCGGGAGGACGGCCCGATTGCTGATGGACGGCGTGGCGCACGTTCTCGTTCGGCCGCAATGAACGCAACAAGGCGGAGGAGGTATGCGAATTGACCACGCCGGTTTCCCGCTTGCTCGCGGAGTACATTGCCGACACGACATACGAATCGATTTCTCCGGAACTCCTTGAGCAATTCAAGAAACTGCTCATGGATTACTACGCGGTGGCCATCCCCGGAGCCGAAACCGACGTTACCAAAAAAGTGCTGGAGTACCTGCGGACCATGGATCACGGCGGCGATTGCACGGTGATCGGCAGCGACGTCAAAATGAACCCGCTCAACGCGGCGTTTGTCAACGGGGCCAGCGCCCATGCGCTGGATTTCGACGACGGCCACCGGGAAGGGGCGCTGCATCCCGGTTCGGTGATTTTTCCCACCGTGTTTGCCGTGGCCGAGGCGCACCGGCAGAGCAATCGGGATGTGATTCTGGGCGCCGCGATCGGTTACGATGTCATGATCCGCATCTCCATGGGCATGCATCCGTATTCGGTGTACCGGGGATTCCACAACACGGCTGTGGCCGGAGTGATGGGAGCCGCCGCCGCGGCCTCGAAAATGCTCGGACTGAACCGGGAGCAGGCGTTGAACGCGCTCGGACTGGCCGGCAGTTTCGCCGGCGGACTGTACGCCTATGTGCAGAACGGCGCAAACACGAAACGCATCCACCCGGGGAAAGCGGCCCGTGACGGAATTCTGTGCGCGGAATTGGCGGCCAGGGGATTGACCGGGCCCCACGAGGTGGTCGAGGGTCCCAGCGGGTTGCTGCAAACTCACGCGGAACAATATGATCCGGAAAAAATCGTGCAAGACCTGGGACGGGTCAACCGGATGCTGGGCTGCTATCTGAAACCCTATCCTTCATGCCGCCACGCGCACGGTCCGATCGAAGCCGCGAAGATCATCAAGGCACAGGCCGGCAACCTTTCCCTCGCGGACATTCGCTCGATCCAGGTGAAAACCTATGCGGTGGCCATGAAACACACCCACAAGACGTACCGCAATTTGCTGGAAATCCAGATGAGCATTCCGTGTTCGGTGGCGGCGGCTTTCGCGTTCGACCACGTCTCGGTGGATACGCTGGAGCCGGGGGTGTTCGGAAGCCATCCGATGGTTCCCGGATTGCTGGAGAAAATGTCCATCGAACTGGACGAGGAGCACGAAAACCTGTATCCGAAGAAAAATCCGGTCACCGTTACGGTGACGATGATGGATGGCAAGACGTACCAGGCCTATGTCGAGGATCCTCTCGGCGCTCCGGACAACCCGATGAGCAAAGCGCAGATCGAAGAGAAGCTGATCGCCAACTGCGCGAAGATCGTGGGCGATTCCCGTTGCAAGGAACTGGTCCGTCATATTTGGTCATTCGAAACGGCAAATCGCCTCGTCGTATAAACCGCATGGCCGCAATACCGCAGTACATTCCAGTTTCCCCTGACGGGAGGTGAGCGCCTTGTCCTTCCTTCGACCGGAAGCGTTCCTTGACGCGTTGACCATCGTTTTTTCGTTGGAAACCCTGTACTGGCTGATTATCGGGGTATTGATCGGCATCACGGTCGGAGTGCTGCCCGGGCTCACGTCGACATCGGCCATCGCATTGTTTTTGCCGGTGACCTTCTTCATGGATCTCGGACCCGCCCTGGGGCTCCTGATCGGCCTTTACAAAGGCGGGGATTTTGGCGGCGCGATCTCCGCCATCACCTTTGCCACGCCAGGGACCCCGGCCGCCGCGGCCACCGTCGTCGACGGCCACAAGCTGATGCAGAAAAAGCAGGGAAGGAAAGCGCTTGGCATGTCGCTGTACGCCTCGTTTACGGCGGATACGTCCAGCGACATCATCACGATCATCGCCGCTCCGCTGTTGGCCGTCGTCGCCCTGTCGTTCGGACCTCCCGAACGGTTCCTGCTCATCCTGGCCGCTTTCATCCTGATCGGTTTTCTGGCGGGCAGGCAGGTGTTCAAGGGATTGCTCAGTGCTTCCCTCGGGGTTCTGCTCGCGTCGATCGGAACGGACCCGGTCGGATTCACGTCCAGGCTGACGTTTGGCCAGTGGTGGCTGTCGAGCGGGATCGAAATCATTTCCCTCGTGATCGGTCTGTTCGCGTTTGCGAAAATGATGGAAGAAACCGTCAACCTGATCGTGGCCAGAAAACGCAGCCAATCGGAGAAAGGCAACACGATCAACCTGGCGTCCGAACTGCTGGACAAGACCAAGCAGGAAGGCTTGACATTCAGGGAATTTATCCGTTACTGGCGCGAGATCCTGACCGGCATCGGCGTGGGAACCTTTGTGGGTGCCCTGCCCGGGCTCGGTTCCAGCGCGGCCGCTTTCCTGTCCTACGGGGTGAGCAAACAGTTTTCCAAATACCGCCACGAAATGGGTCAGGGGTCACTGGCCGGCGTGGCGGCGGCGGAAAGCGGCAACAGCGCCGCCATCGGACCGACACTGATTCCGCTTCTCGCCCTTGGCATTCCGGGCAACGTCATCGCGGCGCTGATCGGCGGCGCGCTCATGATCAAGGGCATCACGCCCTCTCCGCGCATGTTCGAATTGTTTCCGTCGGCCATATATGCGGTGCTGATGATCCTGTTCCTGGGCAATTTTGTCAATCTGTCGGTCAGCCGGTTTATCCTCCCCCTGTATGCCAAGATCGGCCAGGTGCCCAAACCGGTTCTGATTCCCTTCGTGGTCATCCTGTGCATCGTGGGGACTTATGTGACGCGGGGCAATCCCTATGACGTCCTCGTGATGATCATCATCGGATTCCTCGGCTACATCATGACGCTGCTGCGCATCCCCATGTTTCCGCTGGTGATGGCGTTCCTGCTCACACCGCTGATGGAAACGTCGCTGCGCACGGCGCTCATGATCACGAAAGGCAACTGGCTGGCTCTGTTTGTCAGCCCGCTGGCCATCGGGATCCTTGTCGCCATCGTTCTGATGAGCGCCTTGGTGCTGTGGATCAGAAGACGCGGAAACTTGGAAGAAGAGGCGGGATGAGCCATGGGCATGACACTTGCCGAAAAAATCATTTCCAGGGCGTCCGGCCGTAACGCCAGCGTGGGGGAAATCGTGACCGTCAATGTGGATCTGGCGATGATGCACGATTCCAGCGGTCCGCGCCGCATCGGCCCCGTGATGGAGGAGCTCGGGGCGCGGGTGTGGGATCCGGACAAGGTGACGGTCATTTCGGACCACTTCATCGCCGCCAATGATTCCGTCGAATCCGGCATCCTGAAATATACCCGGGATTGGGCCGCGGCGCATGGCATCCGGAAATTTCACGAACGGGAGGGCATCTGCCACATTGTGCCCCTGGAAATGGGGTACGTCCTGCCGGGCATGATGTACGTCGGCGCGGATTCCCATTCCACTACGGCCGGCGCCATGGGTGCTTTCGCCATCGCGCTCGGTTCCACCGACATGCTGGGGGTGCTGGTCACCGGCAAGACCTGGGTGAAGGTGCCGGAGACGATCCGGGTGGAATGGAGCGGCCGGCTGCCGAAGGGCGTCATGGCCAAGGACATGATGCTCCAGGTCATCCGCCGCACAAAAATTGACGGCGCCACCTATAAAGCGGTCGAATTCGGAGGCGACGGGGTCAGAAGTCTGCCCATGGACGAGCGCATCGTGCTTTCCAACATGGCCATCGAGATGGGGGCCAAAGCGGGCATGATTGAGCCCGATGAAACGGTGTTCGCGTATCTTGCCGAAAGAACGTCGGCGAAATACGAACCGGTCTGGGCCGATCCGGACGCCGAATACTGCGAACGGTACGACTTTGCGCTGGATGATCTGGAGCCGCTCGTCGCCAAGCCGCATTCGCCGGACAATGTCGTTCCCGCCCGTGAGGTGGACGAGCGGATCGACCAGGCGTACATCGGCGCTTGCACAGGGGCGAAGTTTCATGATTTGAAAATGGCGGCCGAGGTGCTGAAGGGACGAACCGTCGCGGAAGGAACAAGGCTGCTCATCGCGCCTGCTTCCGCCCGCGTCATCCGGCGTGCAATGCGCGAAGGCGTCCTGCAGGTGCTGGTCGAAGCGGGCGCGACGCTGCTGCCGACAGGCTGCGGCGCGTGCGCGGGGCTTGGCAACGGGATTCTGGCGCCCGGAGAACGCTGCATTTCGTCGACGAACCGCAATTTTCCCGGCAGAATGGGCAAGGGTGCCGAAGTGTACCTCGCATCCCCGGCGACGGTCGCCGCTTCGGCCGTCCGGGGACGCATTACCGATCCACGGGAGCTGTTGTAAATGAGCCAAATCGAAGGACGCGTGTGGACGTTCGGGGACAACATCAGTACGGATGACATCGTGCCGGGACAATATTTGAAACTGACGACGGACGAGATCGCCAAACATGTGATGGAAGGCGTCGATCCCGAATTTCCTTCCAAGGTCCGACCGGGGGATATTCTGGTCGCCCGAAAAAACTTCGGCTGCGGTTCAAGTCGCGAGTCCGCCCCGGCCGCGATCAAGCACGCCGGCATCCGGGCGGTGATTGCGGAATTCTTCGCGCGCATCTTTTATCGCAACGCGATCAATCTTGGGCTTCCGGTGATAGAATGCAAGGAGGCGTCCCGGATCCGGGAAGGCGACATCGTGGTCGTCCGGTTGGGGGAAGGACGGATCGTCAACAAGTCGAGAAACGAAGAATACCGCTTCTCGCCGTATCCGAAGGAAGTCATGGAAATTCTGGAGGCCGGCGGCTTGGTGGAAAAGTTAAGACAAATGGCCAAATCCCGCGAATAACGCTTTGGGCCGGAAAGCGGCGGATGGAGACATCCGCCGGTCTTTCCGGCACTTTTTTTCGTAATTGGAAAAACGGGAATGACCGGCGACGGTCAGGGAAGATAGAGCCACAGCTCCCCTGTTTCGAAGCGGAGCACGATGTCCGGATTTTCGCGGCGCAGGAGCACAAGCAGCCAGAAGCGGGGCGCAAGCAGCCAGAGATGCCAGTATGCGAGCGCGATGAACAACGATGGGGACCACGGATACAGCAAGGCCGCGAAGCAGAGGCCGACCAGCGTCAGATGCGCGTGGACCCGTCGAAACAGCCTGAGACTGGCGTCCGTCGCGGGATACGGGCCGAATCCCGGCCAGTCGGTCCGGAAAGCCCAGCGCCGGAAAGCGTCGGATTCTACGCGCCGCAGCGTCAGGCGCAGCACCGCAAGGTGCAGCAGGGCCATGAGCGGCAGGGCCAATACGGCGGCCAGCAGGCCCTTCCCGCCGTGGAGAGCCGCCAGCGCCGCCGGACAGAGCAGCCCGGAGGCGGCATGGCCGTGGACGATCTCCCGGCGGAACGGGATTTTCCGCAGCAGCCGGTACCGGTAGATGGTGGCGTCCGGATGCCGTTCCCGGGGATCCTGGCGCATGATGCCCCTCCTTCGGCGAGACGCGGCGTTTCCGGCAGGAATGCCCGCGCGTCCCGGGTGTCGTCTGAACATTACATCGGACGCCGGCCCGGGAATGATGATAGGCCGTCATTCCCGTCTTTCTACCAAGGTTGCGTTTTCTTCGGGGGTATATTTTCATAGGATTGGTTCCATAATAAAAGGTAGAAACGATACGGGGAAAGGCGGGACTCCCATGGTGAGCGAACGCGTGGCGGAAAAGAGAGGGACGGTCGCGGAAGCTCCGGAAAACGGGAAGCCGGACGGCGCGTCCGGGACGGGGACCGGGGCCGTGAAAACGGCGGGCGCCGTAAAGCCGGGAGGCGGATCGTCCGGCGGCGCGGCGCCGGACGGTGAAACCTGGAAAACGTGCATGGTGTGCGACCGTCCGAAAAAGGAAGGCATCACGGTGGCTTCCGGCTTTTTCATCTGCGCCTCGTGCGAGAACGAAATGGTCAACACGTCGGTGGAAGACGAGAAATACCCCTTTTTTGTCCGGCGGTTGAAACCGCTTTGGCTCCACATCGACCCTTGACGGAGGATGCGGGAGCTTTGCCGGAACTTAGGTTCCGGCGTTTTTTTTGGTAAAATGGGCCAAAAAGGACGGAAAAGGAGTTGCACCCGTGACGGATCAGCGACAGGCGCCCCTTTACGACGCGCTCCTCCGGCACGCGGCCGCCCGGAACGCGCCGTTTCACATTCCCGGCCACAAGCAGCGCGCGCCGGTCAATTTCGGCGACGCGGAAGCCCGGCGCATTTTCGGCGGGATCATGGAAATCGATCTGACCGAGCTGGCCGACACCGACAATCTGCACCGGCCGGAAGGCGTAATCGCCGAAGCGGAGCGGCTGGCCGCGGCGTGTTTCGGAGCGGAGGAAACCCGCTTTCTAGTCGGCGGCAGCACGGCGGGCAACCTGGCGATGGTGCTGGCGGTCTGCGAGCCCGGGGGACTCGTGCTGGTGCAACGGAATGTCCATCAATCGATTTTTCACGGGCTCATGCTGGCGGAAGCCCGCGCGGTGCTCCTGCCGCCGGTGGCGGACGGCGCGACGGGCCTTGCCGCCGTTCCGGATCCGGATGCGGTGGCGGAGGCCGTCCATAGGTTTCCGGAAGCGCGGGCGCTCATCCTGGGCAATCCCAATTATTACGGCGTGAGCGCGGACCTTGCCCCTCTGGTGGAACTGGCGCATCGCGCCGGCATGCCCGTGCTGGTGGACGAGGCCCACGGCCCCCATTTCGGCTTTCATCCGGCGTTTCCCCCTTCCGCGCTTCAGGCCGGCGCCGACGCGGTGGTCCAATCCGCCCACAAAATGCTGTCGGTGCTGACGATGGGCGCCTTTCTCCACCTGCAGGGCGATCGGGTCCCCCGCGCGGAAGTGGGACGCTATTTGCGGATGATGCAAAGCTCCAGTCCGTCCTATCCGGTCATGGCCTCCCTGGATCTGGCCCGGCGCGAGCTGGCGACGCGGAAGGGCGAGCTGTTCCGCGGCGCGCTCAAGGCGGTGCGGCGGG
>NICF_comb_assmDRAFT_10002614_pt1 | contig 13468 bp, 4 predicted proteins | sample NewIslPassag4_SG_FD_11279 | JGI IMG/M metagenome (IMG submission 11279) | reverse complement strand
TTCAACAAATAAAAGATAAACATTATCAAGAATTATTATCTGAATATCGAATGACGCATGAAGAGATGATGTCTAAAATGGACTTTAACAGCTTATATGACCCAGACAGAGGATGGATTTATAACCCATATGAAGAAAAAGATTTTTGGACAATGAAAAATCGTCTGTTGTCCGAAGTAGATGTTTATCTCCCTGCATTGCGGTATATTGAGCAAGCATTTGAAGAAGAAATGGAACAAGCAAAAGGAAATACTAATTTAGAGACTAGAGTTCGTCAACAACGGGATTTAGCGTGGTATTTGTATACTCAACGTATAAAAGAATTGACTCAAGATAAAGAACCAAAAGCTGAAATTCCAAGTAATCGCTGGCTTGATCAATTGAATAACCGGAGAATTAGTTTTACGGATTACAAAGAAGGCACCACACATAGCATTAATTTCTATTCGCCAGAAACAGTGGAGCAAAGCATTCAAAAATATGTGTATCAAAAAGAGATTAAGGAAAATATTGAAGACCCAAGTATTCGAGAAGCACGTTATCGAGAACGAATTAATCGCATGATTAAATCGTTGCGTATAGATGAGATTATTACTGAAGAAATGGCTAATCGTTGGCAAGAAATGAATGCGGTCAATGAAAGTGTGTATAACACAATTCGAATGATTGCCGCAGAAATGCAAATGCATCAAATTCGCTTTCAAGATATGAAAGACACAATATCTTTGTCTGCAAATACTGCTATACAAGAGATTGACCGAGCAGCAAATATGCGATATGTCGAAGATGCTGTAAAACGAGCAAAAAGTATTACTACTGTGCTATTCACTGCACAACAAGCAGAAGGGACACGTATTGAATTTGATGCTGATTTTGAGGAGAAATTAAAAGTCTTGGATGAACAACATTTATCAGGATTAACACCAAATAACCGCAAAGCATTAGAAAGGGTATTAGCTGATTTACAAGAACATTCAAATTTCAGAAATCTTCAAGTTGCATTATCTTATGATGAAAATGCACAGACAGCGAAAATCACTATCTTTCGGCCGGAACACAGCACCAGTGTGATGGAGCATTTATTGCAAGGCAAAAGACATAACAAAGCAGTGGAAATACTTATGCCTTTGATTAGCCAAGAAGGTGTTCATATTATTGGTAATCGAAGATTAAATGCACGCTCGTTCCTGTTTTTAGAAAACAATCAAATGGTTCTCAAGTCTTCTGCAGAAATGATTGCAGAACATTACTCACAAGTATTAGGTGATATTTTAGATTCCATTCATAAAGGAGATATTGAATTAGCCAACAGAAAAGCAAGACGGACATTAAATCAGGCCATTGAGGAATTAGCAGGTATTCAACGTAATATGTCATATAGCGATTCGTATTACTACAATCGAAATCAATCGGATTTCTTTAAACAATCTCAAGTGGATGTTCAAAGCGCTTATATTCACGATCTGTATAATAGGGGAATTATCACAAGAGAAGATTTTAAAAATGATGTGTTTGATAAAGATGGCCAATTAAAGCGTTTTGTAACACTCGATGATTTAACGAATAAAAAGGCGTATGAAGTATTAGTTTCTATTGGAGATTGGCTCAATAATCTGCAAGTAAATGGAGAACCATTTCCATTGTTTTCTTCTGCAGTAAAAGCAGATCATGTAGCTAAAGGCCGCTTTAGCATGCAAGACATTCGAGATTATATCCCTTATGGATATTACACATTTATGGGTCGTGATAACCCAATTCAATTTATGAATGTTCATTTATTAGATAAAGAAATAAAAGATGGATTGGAAAATGTGAGTCAATCCACAAATGCCTATATTCGATTTGATCCATTAGTTGCGACAGATAAACAATTAGCATTTGAAAATGAATGGCGTAATCGTTATAATTCGACTGATCATATGGGTGTCAATTTAAAAGTAACATTCATGAATGATCAGCAATTATTAGATCGAATTCGTGAATTAGCGAATGATCCTGAATATCATGATCTTTTATTTAAATCAGGAATTATTGAAGGTTTTGATATTAAAACAAAAGAACCGATTTTAAACAAAATTGCGATCCCTCGAATTTATGAACAGCAAGGTTTGATCGCTTCCGATGTCATGGACCAGTTACAAGTTATGGAACAAAAAATTTTTCCTGAGCGATTTGAATTATTAGATGGATTAGGTGATGGATCTGAAATAAAACCTGGGCAATTAATTGGTTATGAAATAGTAAACGGTCAAAGAAGAGAAGTTAGATGGGAAAACAAACATAATGCTAAATTATTCGTTGAAAACGGTCGTGTAGGAGCTAAATGGAGAGAACAGGCATTCAAAGTAATTGCTGAAGGAGAAAAAGCAACAGATGTAACTATTAGCCGTGAATTGCTTGCAGTTATCGTAGGCGATGATAGTGTAAGCATGGTATTAAACCCAAATATCAAGAAACACCGAGATTATGGCATGTGGTTATCAGGTAAAGCTAAATTATTAGCGCAACATGCACAAGAGGTATATGAACAGTTACAAAAAGCATTTGCAGATAAAGCTAGCGCTTTAGGACAAAGACGATTTGAAATACAAAAAGAGTTTGAAAACATTTTAAAAGAAGCAAGCAAAGTGAATCTAGTGTGGGATGAAGAAAATAAAGTATTTATTCAACGAGGAAATGAACCAATTCCTGTTACAAAATTCGATGAGATCTTTAAGAAATTAGGTATTCAAGATAAGACATCATTAGGATATGAAACAGCCATTTTAGAAACAAGAGTAAGTAAAGTTAGCAATTATGGTCGTGTTGTAGATGAAACTGGTCAGCAAGTTCTTCAAGTTTGGCATGATGAAAGAGGAAACTTGCGTAAAGTATACAAAGTCGGCCGTGATGGTGTTAATTGGGCGCACCGTGAAATGAGAGTATTACAAGAGCTAGGGTTATTCAAAACATATGAAATGGTATTTGATACTATGATGGCTCAAGCACAAGATGCAGATAACTACGCTTATTATCAGACACTTAATCCTGATAGCCGTTATCGGCCAAAAGCAATCAGTCGATTGCAAGAAGCTCAGAACTATATTACTGCCTTAACAAGCTTGGTGTATCCAGAACATGAAATGGTTGATCAGCATCGTGCTTTACAGCTTCATCAATTTAGACCATTACCAGAATTAGAATTAGATGAATATACGTATCGTGGCACAATTTTTGATAAGGAATATGTAACAAATTTGTTAGGGGAGCAAGGAGTTGAAGCTCCAAAGCATGGTTATTGGTTAGAACTGCCTAGTGTAGAAACAACTAGCGGAGGAGAGAAATTTGTTACTCTGAATATTGATGGAGAAAGAAGACCTATTAATCGCATCTTTGTGCCTTTCATGAATTTAGAAGGCGCAAATGGCGACATTTACTCGCGTCAATTACAACAAAAAATTGCGGATATTTATAGACGTGCTCAAGAAGTAGATGCAAGCAAGAACAGAAAAGAACGAAATGAAGCGCTTGGCCGTTTGCAAAAATCAGTAGATGATTATTATCAAACATTAGTGGAACAAATTTCATCTTCAAAAGGATTATTGGGTAATGATGTTTTCAAAGCAACTATGCCAAATTCCGCATCTGGATTGTTTAAATTATTAGATCCACAAACATCGATGGAATTAGATGGTGAGTACACATTTATTTCAGAAGCAGATGCAAAAGCATTAGGGGTATATGATAAACTCACGGAAATTGAACGCTTGCGTAAATTAGGCAAGCAAGTGGATGATTTGTATGTAATGAATGTGCGTTATCCAACATTCCATAAAAACGCAATGCAAGTATCAAAATTGCGGATCGGTAAAAATATAAAACAAGGTGAGTTTTTGACAACTTCTCTAATGTCTGCTTGGATGAAAGCAGACTCAGACGGTGACTATGATCACATTGTAGTGATTGACAATGATGAAATCCAAAAAGAATGGAAAATGCTTTATGAAAAACGTCTACAACAATTAGATAAACTTTATAAAGAACATATCAGCAAACAATCAACAGCAGATCGAAAATTTGATGCTGAATATATTACAGGTGGTGCTTCCGAATTTGAAGCATTTGTTCCAAACACAGAAGAAGAAATGGCAGCAAAAATCGGTAAACGTGCAATTGGTTCGGCTTCTAACTTAAACTTATTCTTGCATCAATTAGCAGATGAATATCTTGAACAAGGCAGTCAAGCTCAAGAAGATATAAAAACATTTGGTGCGGCAATAGAGCAAAAACTGATTTCTTCTAAGCACAGTGAAGGAAAGGCATTGGTAGGAAGAGCACCTGCTTTTGAGATGATTCAAGCTATCTATAATGGAGATTGGGCAACAGCAAGAGATATTGATGATGAGTTTTTTGAATCTGCGTTTCAAAGAGAACACAAAATGAATGAAGCCTTTGCCGCACTAGATAAAATCACTGAAAATCTGAAAAATGGCTTATATAACGAATCTCTCCGTTTTGGAACAAGTTATGGATTAAATGCAAAGAATATGTCTGTTAAACAAATTGTTGATATGGTTCATGGACAAGCCGGAAATCGAGAAGTAACAATGGCTAACTCCCTGCTCAATATGATTCATAAAATGTTAGGCATTCGAATGGAAAAGACATATGATGATGGAACACAAGTTCATCGAAAAGTAACACCATACCAATCATTAGAAGCACAAATTCGAAAAGAACGGGAAGCTGATTTTGCCGCAAGAGCAGGGGAATTTGTTGAGGATGCTTCTGGCGGTACACTTGCCGATTTTGGAGAACGTGTGAAAGAAACATTGCGAGAAGTATCTAAAAATAAAGGATTAAAACGAGGAATTATTGGTGGTGCTCTTGCCCTTGGCGGTTTAGCGTTATACAATATTCTTAGCCACGATAAACCGTTAGAACCACCAATGCAGGAAGAACAAACAGCAAGAGAACCAGTTCCTGCAATACAACCTCCATTATATAATTCAGCTCCTCAACAAAATGCCAATATTACGATTCGAGCTAAAGGAAAAGGTCATGATTCAGAACAATTATCACACATGGTATATCAAGGAATGCAACAATCGAATATGAATCATGGACATGCTCGTATTACGATAAATCATCAAGATAATACTCAGAAACTAAACCGATTCTGGTATCGAGATAAAATCGAAGAAAATATATAGGGGGATGTATATGGCAAAACAAGCAGTTTATGATGATCGAGATGCCCTTTATGGGCCTCTCGATGATCATTATTTACGTATTGGAGATTCACAGTTTTTAGTGCCTCCTACAGCAATTAGTGTTCATCGACAAATGAAAAACAAAAAAGTACCTGTATTACGTGGTCGCAATAGTATGCCAAAAGAATCAGGATATTATGATCGTATCGTTACGATTACATTGTTTTTCCCTGGAATGGACTCGATCAATCATGAATTAAGACCTTTATTGGCGCAAGCTAAAAAATGTCCATTTTTGCCAATTGAAAACACGTATCTAAATAGTGTTCATGGCATTGAAGCAATCACAATACAAGGGATTACAGTTCAAACTACTCCAGGTTTTCCTCATACATTACAAGCCATGATTCAGGCATATGTATTTGAACCATCTACGTATATTTATAGTGAAAATGCACGAAGTTTCGATGAAATGTTTAACTGGCCATTATTTCGATGGTATTATAGCCGAAATCTAGAACCATCTACCGGAAGAAGACAATACACTTTCTTTGAGCCATTAGTTCAAGAATTACATGATGGATATATGTTTCGCATTGTGGCAGAAGATGATTTGAAAGCAATTCGAGAATGGCGGAAATACAAATATAAACTTATCAAAGAGTGGTTAGAAGATAAAGCAAATAAAGTAGGACCTGATTTTGAAGATTGGTTAAAATTTAAAATTAAAAATGCAGGCGGTCTTTTTGAATGGGGAAATGAAGCGGCTGAAACCATATTTAATGAAAAGTATAATGAGTTATATAAAAAAGCTAGGTTTGAATATGATTTGCATTATGAAACATGGGATGTTGGCGATTTGTTTTTACAAGAACTTAGTGTAAGTTTTGAAAATCATATTGTTTCTCAGCAATTACAAATGCATGCTTCTCCTACTCATCAGTATTTAGGATCACAAGATACTATTATTGTTGCTCGCTTTCGGACAGATGATCCAGAAGCACTGGCAAGCTTAGAAAACTTAATCAAACGTGTAACAAGTTACGCAAGAGAATATCATAAAGAAGTGGCCAATGGATTTTTGCAATTTGATCATCAATTAACTCGATTGTTTGGTGTGAAAAATGTAGTTATTGAAGATATGGAAGTTACAACAGTAGAAGGTTTTCCAAATACGTATGATATAGTATTAACAATGATGGCTTATAATCGTGTGGAACGTAAAATGCATGAAACAAAAGCATTGACATTAGGGTTAGATTGGAAAATTGATTTATTTGAAGCAGATCCACTTGATATAGAAATTTATGAGTCCTTATCAGAGCTTTTACGGGATATTAATATTACCATGACAGCAGAAAAACAAGCAGTATATGATGCAAAAGTATTAGAAGTCTTTCGTCATTGTGAATTATATCCAGATTTAGAGCTTCCAACATATAAAGAGGTAAAAGAAGCGGGATTTTCTATACCAAATACAAATGGTGGCATTTTTGTCGATCCCGATTTCTTTTTAATATATGATGAACCAGCTGATTTTGCTGGAATCTTAAATGAGTCCATAAAACAAACACACGAGATTCGATTAATTGATGGTGCGGGAGGCGAAGCAGTTGTACATCCAGACAATGGCGTAGGTTATTCTTACACACTAAATGAGAAAGCAAAGCAACAAATTAACGATGCTTCCAAGCTGCAAGCAACTAAAACATCGAAAAATATGCTCCCAGAAAGCAATTATCCGATTAATAAAGACAATATCAAAGCTAATGAAATGGAAGCACTCATTCGAAAAACAGCATTAGACTATGGTTTCTCAGATGCTTATGCAGTGGGATTCGTTCGTTATTTTGATAAAAATTATAAACAGTTTTATAAAAAAGGGGTAAACCCAGATCTAGGTGGAATCAAAGTCAATAAGACTGGTATTGCGATCATGCAAGACAAAAATTTTGACTATACACTTCGTGATGGAGACGTTTATATTGGCGTTATGCGAGTACCACGTGCTTATGGGACACCAACTTTATTAAAACAAAGCATTAAGTATAATGTGGAAACAGGTATTCGATATATGAAATATTATTGGAATGAAGTTAATGATAAAATCATGAAATCTAAACAAGTAAGTATTAAACCGGTCATGAAATTGTTTCACCTGAAAAACAGTGAAACAAATCTTGCACATTTTGCGGCTACCTTGTTCTTATACTTAGGGTATCGAAAAGAACTATACGACTTAGTGGAACGTAATAAAATACCACAAAGCGCTATTGTCAAAAAAATACAAGCGATTTTAAATACGGTGAAATCAACAAGTGATTGGTCTGATCAAAAAATTAAGGATCGATATAATGAATTGCCATTAAAAGATATCAAAAACACAAAACAAACTACGCCATCAGATAAACAAAAGAAAGTGACAGATGAATTGGATCGATTAGAAGAATCTGATTACGCAAAAAGCCAAAATATTCAAAAAGGCATGTTGTATGATATGTTAAAATATGATCGAAGAGGTCGATTGATTCGAGCGTTTCCAACCTTCTTCTTAACGTTTGTGGATGAAGGAAAATTTAAAGGCACTGTTAAAATGTCAGATCAATACTTTCAATATCGAGCTGTCATGGATATTAGTTTTAATAACAGCCGAAAACAAGCTGCTTCTACGTTAGTAGTAGAATTAGGCAATGCTTTTGGTTCTTTAAGTGATGCGGAAAAATCGTTAGATTTAAGTTATACAAGTTTTTGGGATTTAATTCAAAATTTATTAATGCCGGGAGGAATTGCACGGGAAACAGAACGTTATCGTCATCGTGATGCGAATTATTATAAAAGTATTATGTTACGAACTGGCGTGAGAGTACATTTCCGTATAGGCTATGGTGCTAACGCAGCTAATTTACCAACAATTATTAATGGAACGATTACTTCACTTCAAAACAATGGTGAAACCATTACAATGGTTGTACAAAGTGATGGGATTGAATTAACAAATAAATTAAATGCATATGTTGAACCTGATGATGATACATCTGGATTTTTAAGCACTACAAAAGAAGTAACTGAAATTGTCGATGAATTATTAACAGACTCTCAAGGTTTTTGGAAAAACTTATCTGCTTTATTAAGCAACGAAGAATACGAAAATCATTCGCTTGGCATCATGCATTTTGGAGAAACTGGCGGTCCTCAAGGATGGCAGGATTTAAAAAATATTATCAATTTTATTACTCTGCAAGGAGAAGGAAGAGAGATATCTGAAATTAATATGAATGTGTATCAAACAACAGGATTATTAAATACAGAGCATGATACATGGTGGAATCGCTTCAAAGACGCATTAGGAATGGGAGAAGCAGATGAAGTTGGAATCAATATCAACCTATATGATAAAACGGTTTGGGATGTGTTGAATATTGCTGCCGCTATTGGAACGGATATGATTGTAGCCGTTCATCCATTTCATTTCCGTAATACCATCTTTCTTGGAAAACCATACTTCCCATTGCATTATGGATATAAAGTGGATTTAAAATCGGAACAAGTAACAGGAACATATGTCAAACCATTTAAGCAAATGCACTTTTATGATAGCTACACAACGATTATTGATAATACCATTCAAGCAACGGAAGAAAACATGTATACCGTTGCAGTGGGAACGTATATGAATGAAGGAAAATTAGAAACGACGATCCCTGTTTATGTAGATACAAATATATGGCCAGAAAAACAAAAAACAGTCAACATTGATACCATGTTAAATGCAAAAGGTGTATGGCTATTTGATAAAATGCCGTTTATCGGTTCGCTCCTTAATAAGCCATTCCAGTGGTATTTTGATGAAGGTGTTGCATTACGTATTACCATGTCCGGGCTTCGAGATTACGTAAAAGACATGTATGACGGATATTTGATTGTTATGGGTGATCCATCGGTAAAACCATATGATGTTATGCTGATTCAAGATACGTACAATAGCATTACGGGTCCAGCTGACGTGAAAGAAGTCATTCATATTTTGAATGGTGATGTCGGATTTATCACCATGATTAAGCCAGATGTCATTGTATATAATCGTGATAAAAAGATTGCTGAATTCTTGCTCACTGCTTGTTCATGGATTACTGCTGCTGCTACTACACTTTTACTTCGAGCTTGGCTTGCGACAAGAGGATATACAGGAACATTGCCAATTATCAATGCGATTTGGGCGAATACTGCTAAACAATTTCGTAAAATGAAAAACAAATTTGATAACAATCTGTTTGTAAAGAAAGCGAAAGAATTAGCTAAAAACAAAAACATTACTAGTTATCTTAATAAGCGAAAACAACAAGAAGAAGCATTATTAAAAGGCGGAACACCAAAAGAGGATATTGAACGATGGAAGAAAAACGGATTATTTGATAAAGTTATTAAAATCTTCGATGATGTTGATCAAAAGCAGTTAGAAGAAATATTAGGAAAAGGCACAGATATGTTATATCGCTCCAGAATATTCCCATCACATAAAATTGATCGAGCGAAATTGGAAAAATTAAAAATTAAATCAAGCACCGTTTTAATGAAGGGCAGCAAAAAGGCAGCGAAAATTCTGCGAGCATCCAAAGGATTAATGTCGTTAGCAAGGGGAGTCGCTACTGGAGCAGTTGCATTAACTGGTCCGATTGGATTAATTGTATCCGCAATTGAAATGGCATTGATAGAAATTTTAGTGTCCACAGTTGGAGAATTTATAAATCGATTCTTAATGACACGACAAGCATGTGTCATTATCCCATTGAAAAAAGATGGATATCCATGGATTGCAGGAATTAATGGCCACAAAGGTTCGGTTGCAGGAGATCCAAAAGATGTATGGCAAACTATTGCTACTAGCCATGTTGGATCGTTTATCTTAGCTTTATTAGGTGTAGATGCGCAAGCTTATGAAACACCAAATTATCCAGATCAAGTTTCTGATGTCTTGCCATTTGCGTTATCTACAAAAAGTGCATCCAGAAATGAAATGATTAATATTCAAAATGTGATTACCGGTTTAGTTAACAGTGTGATGCCTCCACGTCGTTTAGATTATGAGTTGTATAAAAATGATGTGAAAGCCGCATATGAAGAGATTAAAGGAAGAAAAAGCAAATTAGACGCTCAATCAGAATCAAAAATTACACCTAATTATAGTGATTTAGAAGAAAAAGTTAAAGAATCGGAAAACTTCTTGAAGCGTTTTATCGATTGGTTGTCAGGTTTAGGACAAGATGATGACAGCGGCGGTGGATGTAGTAATGATATTGGTGTCAATGGAAAAGCGGTTAATGTATCTGTTCAAGTTCGTGCTTATGAATCGACAATCCGCAAATATGCAGAAAAATATGGAGTAGCTGGATATGTTCCAATTATCATGGCGCAAATGATGCAAGAATCTGGTGGTCGAGGATTAGACCCAATGCAAGCATCTGAACATTATTGCGGCCGAATTGGTTGTATTAAAGATCCAGAAATCAGTATTCGAGAAGGAGTAAAATACTTTGCTGAATTACTGAAAAAATCAAAAGGCGATGTAAAACTTGCATTACAAGCGTACAATTACGGAGAAGGATTTATCAACTATGTAATGAAACGTGGCGGCCGCTATACAAAGCAATTGGCTTGGGAATTCGCTGAATATATGGTTAGAAAAATGGGGCGAAGAATTTCTCGTATTCCACCTGGATATGGTGATTCAAAATATGTTGATCGTGTATTGCGTTACTATAAAGGAGATCTTACACCATGCGTAATAGGTGGTACAGATGATGCACCTACAGTAGTAGGAAGTGCAGGAAAGCAAAAATATCATTTATCTTACGCTCAAGCCAAAAAAGTATTAATTGATGCAGCAAAACAAAGTGATCGGGCATTTAACATACATTTAGCTGGCGGCAGTAGTACAAGCTTGATGAGAAAAGGAACATATCAATTAGTGAATCAATTGGCAAAATTATATAAACAACACACAGGTCAAACCATCACTGTAACAAGTGCTTATCGGATTAATGATCCTAACTGGCATGGTACTGGTTATGGAGTAGATATTGATACGCCAAATACGATGAGAATTTTATCTGGTGGAAAATTAGGTTTTCCTCCAGGAAAAGACAGAGAAAACGCAACATTGTTGACAGATTTAGCTTGCCAATTAGGATTTGATGGTATTGTATTTGGTGATTATTACATTCTAGAAGCTATGAAGAAAAAATACAAAGGATTGCTTACACAATATCGTCCGAACGATCACCATAACCACTTGCATTTGTCTTATCCAAAACCAAAGAAATAAAAGAGGAGGCATAATAAATGGCAAGATTGCAACAAAAGATTGCGTCCGAAGGGGCCTTGCGAGCGTTCGAGAAACGCTCCTATGGCCTTATCGGGCATGTCATTAATTATCATCCAGAGTCATATCAATGCGATTGTGAAGAGCATGGACCAGGAGTAAAACTCAAAGATTTTGAACGACATACAGTAGATGTCAAAGTATTGATGGGAAAAAAGGAGCAAATTTTAAAGCGTGTCCCGTGTTTCGTTTATTCGCAAGGATTAATCAGCCATGGATTGCGGCGTAATGATAGAGTGTGGATCGAATTTATCAACGGAGATCCTTCTATGCCAGTTGTTACCGCATATTATCGTGAACCTTCTCAATTGCAATTGTTTTGGAATACATTTAAATATGCGTTAAGCAACATATTTCAAGAGTTTGGGATTGGTGATTAAAATGGAAAACTGGAAAGATGAATTATGGGAATTAGATAGTATGCCAACACAAGAATTGGATGAGTTGTTTATACAATCATCTGAAGCTAAACGAAATGATGTGGGATTGATTAATCCTAGTAATGGAGCAGGCATTTTGATAAGAGAAGATCAAACCATTGAAGCATTTGCGGATTATGGACTTGGATTCCGAATAGATCCGGTTACACAAAGTTTTTCGGTTTTTGCTCCTACTATTAAGTTGTTTTACAATAAAAAAGAAGAAATTTCTTGGGATGAGGAATTTACGTATTTCCGTGGAGAATATGAAGAAATGAAAGATATATTAGAAGCAGGTGATGTCGATGAGAAATTATCATGAAGTGGATTTAGCTTTTTATTCCTCTGAAGTCATTGAAGATATTGAAGTAAAAGAAGCAGAATATGGATATCGAATAGAATGGGAACCGATTAAAGGAGTAGGAGGATATGCCATTTATCGGGGAAGTAGTGACACTGGTTGGGAACTGCTACAAACAGTAGATGAAGATGTAACAGAATACTATGATATTCAACCGCCGCAACAAGAAGTATTCTTTTATCGAGTAGAAACAATCATTGAAGGGGATCTCATTGTTGGAGAACCTAATGAAGAAGGATTGGTTGATTTAGCATTAGTAGAAAAAGATCAATGTGCAAGACAAGACATGACGAATCGAATTCGAACACAAACAGGAGATTGGCGTTCTCATCCAGAATTAGGAGCAGATTTAGAGTTATTAGAAGGAGAACCAAATACAAGAGAGACCGGTTATCGAGGAGCAGAACAAATTCGAAATGCACTAACTTATGACGGGCGATTTAATGAAGAAGATTTGATGATACGTCCTGTCCCTGTTTCCATTAATCGTATTGATTATTATGTAGTTTTAGATTCTGATGAAACACAACCAATTGTTGTAACAGAGTCATTAGAATTGTAGGTGATAACAGATGTTGATTAAACGTACTAGCGCAGAAATTATTAACGAAGCAATGGATAAAATCGCAGAAAATACTCCGATTACAAACTTTCATGCCGGAGCCATTGCAAGGGCAATTGTAGAAGCAATGGGTCCAGAATATGAAAGCTTATATGATTTTGCTATTGACGTATATAAGAACGGAACTTTGCGGCATGCAAAAGATGAATATTTGGATTTAATCGGCGAATTATTCAATTATCCTAGAAGAACGGATCGAGTGTTTGATAAAGAAAAAAATGAATTTGTAGAGGTATTAATTGATAATGAAACATATCGTTACGAATTATCGCAACGAGTGCATACCATTGTAAGCTCCAATGAAGAAGCATTGCGATTAGCTTGTTTAACCATTCCTGGAGTGCAAAATATTATTGGAAAAGAATACACACATGGTACGGGAAGCTTTAGTTTTATTGTGGTTACACAATATGGATTTGATGAAGAAGAAGTAAAAGCAGAAGTTGAAGCAGCCGTCATGAAAACAAAAGCATTTGGAATTCGCCCGAATGTGAT
>NICF_comb_assmDRAFT_10002607_pt1 | contig 13480 bp, 11 predicted proteins | sample NewIslPassag4_SG_FD_11279 | JGI IMG/M metagenome (IMG submission 11279) | reverse complement strand
CCCCCAGCCGATGGCGCCCGTGACGGCCGGCGACTTTATGCCCCTGTGGCTGAAGTGGTGGCGCCAGGCGGGGACACGGGCGATTCTGGCCCGCATGCGCCCGTCGTGGCTGCGCTCCAGCCAACGCCGCCCGCAGCGCAGGAGGCGCGTCAGGGTGCCGGGCCGCAACGGGCGGACGGTGCCGGGCGGCCCGGGCGCTTGAAGCCGGTCCGGCCGACTGGGGGCGCCGTGCCGGGCGGGTGGACACCGGCCCGCGGCGTGGGGTAAAATGACCCTGCGCACGCGCAACGGGCGGTCACCGGAAGGTGGGCTCGCGGAAGGGTGGCCGAGCGGCCGAAGGCAGCGGTCTTGAAAACCGCAGGGTCCAAAGCCCCGTGGGTTCGAATCCCACCCCTTCCGCCAACCTGCAACCGGGGCTCCTGACGCCGCCGCCGGCCCGCACGGGCCAGCCGGCGTCCGGGGCCCCGGGCCGTTTCCTACCCCTTCAGACCCGTGCTGGCAAAGGTGCTCATGATCATCCGCTGCGCGACCAAGAACAGCACCAGCGCCGGCAGGACGCCCATGGTTGAAGCCGCCATCATCAGCCCCCAGTCGTGGCCGGCTTCCGAATGCATGAACTCCCGCAGGGCCAGGGGCAACGTCATCATCTCCGGGTCCGTCAGCACCAGCACCGGCCACACGTACTGGTTCCAAGCGTTGATGAAAAACAGGATTCCCAGGGCCGTGACGAACGGCCGGATGGTGGGCAGCACGATGCGAAACAGCACCGTCAGCTCGCCGGCACCGTCGATGCGAGCGGCATCCAAAAGGCTTTGCGGAAACAGCCGCAGCTGCTGTCGCAGGAAGAACACCCCAAAGGCGCTGGCCGCCTGGGGCAGGATGGCCGCCGCGAACGTGTTGAGCAGGCCCCACTCGGAGATGAGCAGGTAGTTGGACACCATGATGACCTGTACGGGGATGAACATCGTGCCCAGGCACAGGTAAAACAGCGGCTCCCGCAGCGGAAACCGGCAGCGGGCAAAGCCGTAGGCGGCCAAAAGGCTCGTAACCAACTGCACCGCGGTGGTGACGCCGGCCACGATCAGCGTGTTGCCCATGATGCGGGCGAGGTTAAAGGTTCCCAAGAGCCGCCGGAAGTGGACCAGCGTCACCTCCCGGGGAAACAGCGAGAGGTCGCCCGAAAAGATCTGGGACGCCGGTTTCACCGCGGTCGTAAACATCCACCACAGCGGGAACAGCGCGACCGCCGCGAGGACCAGCAGGAACAAGAACCACAGCGCCCGCACGAGCGGCCCCGCTTCCAACGCCCAGCCTTCGTGCGCCCGCTCACCGTTCCTCATACGAAACCACCCGCTCCGACACCAGCAGCTGCACCGTCGTGATCACCAGAAACAGAATGAAGACGCAGACGGCGATGGCCGACGAGTAGCCGACCCGGAACCAGCGGAACGCTTGCCGCCAGATCTCAAACACCACGTTGGTGCTGGCGTTGATGGGCCCGCCCTCGGTGAGCATGTGCACGGGGGTGAAAACGTACTCAGCGGCCATGACCAGCGTCGCGGACAGCACAAACACGATGGTGGGTCCGAGCAGCGGCAGCAGGATGTGGCGCCACAGCGCCCAGCCCTCCGCTCCGTCCACCCGGGCTGCTTCCACGATCTCCTGGGGCACCCCCGCCAGCCCCGCGGTGAGCAGCAGGAAGTTGTAACCGAAAGCTTTCCAAGCCACAATGACGGCGATGGCGCCCAGAGCGGTGCCCGGGTTGGACAGCCAGTTTACGGGAAACCGGCCCAGCGCCTCCCATACCGATGCCAGCAAACCGCCGATGGGGTTGTAGATCCAGAGCCAGATGACACCGGCGGTGGCCAGGGAGATGATGTTGGGCAAAAACAACACGACCCGGAACGCCCGCCGCCACCAGCGGCGCATGTAGGTGAGGGCTATGGCGGCGATGGTGGGCAGCACCAGCACCAGCGCCCCCAGCCATAGGGCGTAGGTTCCCGTGTTGACCACCGCCCGGCGCACGCCGGGATTTTCCAAGAGCTCCAAGTAGTTGCGCCACCCGACGTACGTCTGCGTAGGGCTCACCATGTTCCACTCGTAGAAGGACAGGCGCAGCGTTTCCAGAAGCGGCCGGTAGACAAAGATGGCCAGGCACGCCATGGCCGGCAAGATGAAAAGGTACCCCCGGACAGCTTCGGACGCAGCCAGGGAGAGGGCGCGCCCTTTGCGGGCGCGCCCGTCTGACGCCGGCTTCACTGGCCCAACAGCCTCCGCAGGGTGGCCGCGGTCTCCCGCAGCGTAGCCTCCACGTCGGCGCCGTTGAGGATGGCCTCGCGGGCCTCAGCCAGGGTCGTCTCCGCTTCAAAGCCCCGCGGCCCCGGGAACGGCGCCCACGGCACCGCGTCGGGCAGCTGCGCCACGGCCGCCCGCATAAGCGGGTTTTCGGCGAAGAAGCCCGCGAGGTACTGCGGATCGTCCTCGACGCCCTTTACGATGGGCAGGTAGCCCGTGCCGCGAACCCAGATGGTCTGGCCTTCCTTGCTCGTCAGGAACTTGATGAACTCGTAGGCCGCCCGCTGCTGCGCGGGATCGCGGGCCGTGATAAACAGGGCGTTGCCGCCCGCGGCCACCCGGCGCGGCTTGTCGCCCCAGGTGGGGAACGGCGCGGTGCGCAGCTCGAAATTGGCCTGCTGGGCAAAGTTCTGCAAAATGGCCGAGGTCTTGATGTACATGCCCAGCCGCCCGGCCACGAAGGCCTGCTCGTACTCGGCATCGGTCACCACGGGCAGGGTGCGGTCGCGCTGGGCCAGGTCCTGCCAGAACTTATAAACCTCGATGACCTCCGGCGAGTCAATTGCGACGCGGCCCTGCGGGTCCAGCAGCCAGCCGCCGTTGGACTCCACCATGCTCTGGGGCACCCAGTTGTTGGCGCTGGTGATCTGGATGCCGATGCCCCACTGGCCCGTCCGCTCCCGGATTTGCCGGGCCGCCTGGCGCACCTCCTCCCACGTGCGCGGCGGGTTGTCCGGGTCAAGCCCTGCTTGGCGGAACAGGTCTGCGTTGTAGTAGAGGAGCGGCACGCTCACCGCCAGGGGGATGGCCCGCTGTACGCCGCTTGCGTCCTGCCCGAGACCCAGCACGCCTTCGACGAAGCTGGCGATAAACGTTTCGTACTCGGGGTCGCTGTCGCGGAACGTCTCAAAGGGTACGTGCGGCACCTGTTCGAACGCGAACAGGCGGTAGTTGTAGCCGATCTGGGCCACCGCCGGCGGGTTGCCCGCGGCCAAGGCCGCCTGCAGGTTGTTGAGCAGGCCGCCGTAGTCGCCCTGCTGAAACCGGTCCGTCACCCGGATGTCGGGGTGCAGTTCTTGAAACCGCTCCACGGCTTCCTTGACCGCCGCGCCGCCGAAGGTGGCGGAGTTGATGTGCCAGTATTCGATGCTCACCTGGGCTGCGGCGATGCCCGCCGTGCACAACACCAGGGCCGTCATCAAGCCCAGAACGGCCCAGCTTCGTCGCTGACGCGTCATGATGCGTTCCTCCTTCCTCGTTCCTCCGCCTACACCGTAAGTGCCTCCGTCGAAACCCTCTGCCGGTGCTTAGACGGCCGCTTCCCCTCCTCTCACCGCCCTTTCGATGCGCCGCGCAAGCAACTGCCGGACGAGCGCTACGGCCTCCGCCGCGTCGCGGGCGCGGTAAAAGGGCGCGTCCCCGGCGGCGGGCATGGCGTCAACGGGCCACGTCTCGACGCCCACCACGGGGATGCCGTGTTTGAGGGCCAGGCTGATCTCAGACAGCGTGCCGAACTCGCCGCCCACCGCGACGACCGCGTCGGCCGCCAGGACGACCAGCACGTTGCGGGCCTGGCCCATCCCTGTAGGCACCACGATGTCGATGTAGGGGTTGGCCGCGTCCTTATGGATGCCCGGCAAGATGCCGATGGTGCGTCCCCCTGCCAGCCGGGCGCCCCGGGCGGCCGCTTCCATCACGCCGCCGAGCCCCCCGCAGACCAGATCCGCCGGCAGCGAGGCGATCCGCCGGCCCACCTCTTCCGCCGTGCGGGCCTCCGCGGGCGAGCATTGCGATGCGCCGATGACGGCTACGCACGGCCGGCGGGGCGAGTGCGCCCCGGGGAGGCCGTCGGAGGCGACGGCACGCTCATGGTTGTCCGCCGGGGAGGGCGCTCTGGTGCTCATCGCTCATTCCCCTCGCTGTAGTACTCCTCGCAATAGTCCAGGGGCACGCCGGTTTCCGTGTAGACGACGCCCCGCAACTCGAGGACCGGGTCGCCCGGGCGCACCCCCAAAATATCGGCCACCGTCGCCGGGCAGGGGATGGAGGCGAGGGAGCGTTCCGCCCGGGTAATGCGCAGGCCGTAGCGGCTTTCGATGAGCTTGTAGAGGGAGCCCTCGGCCAGGTTCTCGTCCAGGATGCCAGGGCACAAGTCGACGCGGAGGTGGCTGGTGTTAAGCCCTACGGGCTCGCCGTCGGCATAGCGAATGCGGCGCACGCGGAACACCGGCGCGCCCGGTTGGATGTGCAGGCGCAGGGCGATGTCTGAGGCGGCGGGCACCTCCCGGGCCTCCAATACCTTGGAGGACGGCCGGAAGCCCCGCAAGCGCAATTCTTCCGTGAAGCTGATCATGGAGACAAAACGCTTGGAGACGCGGGGCGGCGCCACAAAGGAGCCCTTGCCGGGGTGGCGGTACACGAGGCCGTCGTTGACCAGCGCGCCCATGGCCAGCCGCACCGTCATGCGGCTGACCCCGTAGCGCTGCTGCAGTTCCGTCTCGCTGGGCAGCCGGGTGTGGGGCGGCAACTGGCCGCTTTCGATCTGCTCCCGCAAGAGATCCCGCAGTTGGTGGTACAAGGGCACCGAGTTGTCCCGCTTTAGGCCCATGGGCCCCTCGCTCCCCGCGTGAGCACGCCTTCTACGTCTCCGGCCCAGGTGCGGGCGCAGGCGCCAGCGGGCGGAGCCGCAAGCACAGGCGCGCCGCTCCTGGCGACCCTATCTGGCATAACGTTATAACCTTTCGCCAGAAAAGGGACTGGTCCTCCCGTTTCTGGGAGAACCAGGATGTCGCGTTACGCGGTTTTGACAGGACGCCGCATTACGCGGGCTCGATGCGGGTCATGCCGCCCATGTAGGGCCGCAACACTTCGGGGATGGTGACGCTGCCGTCTTCGTTCTGGTAGTTCTCGAGGATGGCGGCCAGGGTGCGCCCGACCGCGAGGCCCGAGCCGTTGAGGGTGTGCACGAACTCCGGTTTCGCCTTGGGATGACGGCGGAAGCGGATGTTGGCCCGGCGGGCTTGGAAGTCCTCAAAGTTGGAGCACGAGGAGATCTCCACGTACCGGCCGTAGCTGGGCATCCACACTTCAGGGTCGTACTTCTTGGCCGCAGCAAAGCCCACGTCGGCCGTGCACATCATAGTCACCCGGTAGGGCAACCCCAAACGCCGCAGGATGTCCTCGGCGTCGGCCACGAGCTTCTCCAGCTCTTCGTAGGAGTCTTCGGGCCGGGTGAACTTGACCAGCTCCACCTTGTTGAACTGGTGCTGGCGGATCAGCCCGCGGGTGTCACGGCCATGCGCCCCGGCCTCCGCCCGGAAACAGGCGGAGTAGGCGACGTAGTAGATGGGCAGTTGGTCACCGTCCAGGATTTCGTCCCGGTGCAGGTTGGTGACCGGCACCTCCGCCGTGGGGATCATGTAAAGGTCCGTCCCCTCGCAGCGGAACATGTCCTCCGCAAACTTGGGCAGCTGCCCCGTGCCGGTCATGCTGGCGGCGTTGGCCAGGAACGGCGGCCAGATCTCGGTGTAGCCGTGCTCCTGGGTGTGGACGTCGAGCATGAAGTTGATGAGCGCCCGCTCAAGGCGCGCGCCGGCCCCGCGGTACAAGGCGAACCGGGCGCCGGTGATCTTGGCCGCCCGCTCGAAGTCCAAAATGCCCAGCCTGGTGCCGATGTCCCAGTGGGCCTTGGGCTCAAAGTCAAACCGCCGGGGCTCGCCCCAGCGGCGCACCTCCACGTTGTCGGCTTCGCTCTCGCCGTAGGGCACGGACTCGTGGGGAATGTTGGGGATGACGAGCAGCAGTTGCTGGAGCCGGTCCTCCAGGTCCCGGATCTGGCCGTCCAGCTCCTTGATGCGATCGCTGACGGCCCGCATGGAGTTGATGAGCTCGGAGGCGTCCTGCCCCGCCCGCTTGGCCCGGGCCACCTCCTCCGAAACCTGGTTGCGGCGAGCCTTGAGCTGCTCGACTTCGGTCACCAGCGCCCGGCGCCGCTCGTCCAGTTCCAACACTTCATCAATGGGGGCGTCCTCGCCCCGGCGGCGCATGGCCTCGCGTACCTTGTCGGGCTCGTTACGGATCAGCTTGATGTCCAGCACGATGCAAGCCTCCCTGCCCAGGCTCGTCCAGCGCCAGAGCTTTTCGCACGCTTCTGCTGCTTCTAGTACTTCTAGTGCTTCTAGTGCTACTGGTGCTTCTGGTGCTTCCTGCTTGGCACGCTACGTGGGCCCCGCTCACCCCTGGAAACCGGCGGCAAGCCGCCCACGGAACCACCGTAGCAACAAAGGCCGCCGGCGTCAAGGCGGCAGGCACGGCGCGATGGCGTCAGATCACTGTCGCATGGAGCGCGGTTTGGGGGCCGTGGGCCGCCGCAGGTCATGTGTCGTGGGCCGTCGCCTGTCACGTCAACAGGTACAAGCGATTGAGCGGCACCTCGACGGCGGGCGGCAGCTCCACCGGGTGGCCGTCGATGCTCACCGCGGTGGTCGCCGGGTCGATTTCAACCCGCGGCCGGGCGCCGTGGCGCACCATGTCCTCAGGCCCGATGCCCCTGGTGCCTTTGACCGCCACCCGGCGCCGGCGCGTCGGCAAGCTGCGCCCGAGCGCCGAATGCAGGCTGGCTTGGGAGACGAACAAGACCCCCACCGCTGCCGGTGCGTCGCCCAGCGATCCCCAGTGCGGCCGGTACACGGACGGTTGGCACACACGGGTGGACGCATTGCCCTCAGGGAGATTGCCCCACACGGGATAGCCCGCCTTGAACACCATGTCGGGCCGCACGCCAAAAAACCGCGGCTGCCACAGGACCACGTCGGCCAACTTGCCGACCTCCAGCGAACCCACCTCGTGGGCCAATCCGTGGGCGATTGCGGGATTGATGGTGTATTTGGCCAGATAGCGCAGGACGCGCGCGTTGTCGGCGCGGCCGGCCCCGGCACCTGAGCGTGCCCAGAAGGGACGGCTTCCCGCTTCGCTCTCCCATGCCTTCATCCGGTGGGCCAGCTGCCAGGTGCGGCGGATGGTTTCCCCGATGCGTCCCATGCCTTGGGAGTCAGACGTCATGATGGGGATCGCGCCCATATCGTGCAGCACGTTTTCGGCCGCCATGGTGGTGGCCCGGATCCGGCGGCGCGCCATCTCGTCATCGCCGCTGACGCCGGGTTTCATCCGGTGCACGGTGCGGATCATGTCCAGATGCTCCGCGACCGCATGGATCCCGAAGGGAATCGTGGGCGTGGTGGACGAGCACAGCACCCGCCCCTGGCCGACGATGGCCAGGATGTTGGGCACATGCCCGCCGCCGGCACCGTCCACGTGGTAGGCGTGGATGGTCCGGTCACCGATGGCCGCGAGGGTATCCTCCAAGCACGCGGTCTCGTTGAGGCCGTCGGTGTGAATGCACACCTGCACGTCCATGCGGTCCGCCACCGTCAAAGCGGTATCGACGATGGCGGGATAGGCCCCCTTGTCCTCGTGGATTTTGAGGCCGCACGCGCCCGCCTCGATCATATGCGCGACGGGGCCGGGGACCGTGCTCGAGCAGCGGGCGAGAAACCCGATGTTGACCGGCAGCCGCTCCATGGCGACCACGGTTTTGTGCAGTACATCCAACGGGTTGGTGCCCATATCAAAAAAGCCGCAGCCCATCCCGATCAAAGTGGTGATGCCGGCGGACAGGGCTTCGGGGATGAGGGCGGGCTGGATGAAGTGCACGTGGGTGTCGATGCCGCCCGGCGTGGCCAGCAATCCCTCCGCCGGCACGATGCCGGTCAGGGCGTCCAGGCGCAGCGGGGCGCCGGCGATGACATTGGGGCTGCCGGCCGGGCCCAGGCCCGCGATGCGGCCGTCCTTGATGCCGATGTTGGCCTTAAACACGCCCAGGACAGGGTCCATCACCACCACGTTGGTGATGATGACGTCCATGGCCTCATCCCGTGAATTGGTGCTGCTGCTCAGCACCCACTCCCGGTCCGTCTTTCCTTGGCCGCCCAGGAGTTCATCGCCGTAGACGGTGTTGTCCCGTTCTACCTCAATCCAGAGGTTGGTGTCCCCCAGCCGGATGCGGTCGCCGGCGGTGGGCCCGTACCGCGCCGCATAGTCGGCCCGGGACATGAAGGCGCCGTGGCTCACAGCCGCTTCTCTCCTTCCTCGTGCCGCGCCGGCTCATGGGCCGGCAGTCCCTGCGCGCCGGCAAGCGCGCCCGTGTGCGGGGGGGCCGGAGGATCGCCTGCCGCTTCCCCGGGCGTGCGCGGCACGATCTCGACGGTCACTTCCGACTCGGGCGGGATGAGCACCACTTCGCCCGCCGGCACCGCGAGGCGCCACCCTGCTGCCCGCTCTCGGTCTAGCTGCAAGCGGGGGTTGACCTTCTCCAAGGGGAAATGGGAGCCCACCCAGATGGGCAGCGGCGACTCGTTGCGAATGCGCAGCGCCTGGCGGGGCTTGCCTGCGTTCAGCTCGATGGGTTCGGCCGCGACCCGCACTTCGCCCACCGCAGGCCGGGCCGGCGCGGCGGCGCTGTCCGTCGCCCCGCTGCCCGCCGCGCCGGCGCTGTCCCGACGCGCGCGGATCGGCCCGTGCAGCGTCACAAGACGCGTCCCGTCAGCAAACACCGCCTCCACCTGCACGCGGGTGAGCAGGTCCGGCACGCCTTCCATGACGTCGTCGACGCTGAGCACACAAGAGCCGCGGGCCACGGCCTCCTCCAGGGTGCAACCTTCCCGGGCCGCCTCCATGACCTCGTCGCAGATCAAGGCCAGGGCCTCCGGGTAGTTGAGCTTAAGCCCCTTGGCCCGGCGTTTGCGGGCCAGCTCCGCCAGGGCAAACAGCCAAACGCGCTCTTGTTCTTTCGGTGACAAGTGCACCGGATCGATCCCTCCCGGGTTTCGCCGCGGCGCAGGGCGCTCAGCCGCGTTGCATCACATGGGGGTTGAGGATGTGCCGCGCCCGGCCGGCGTAGAAATCGTCAATGATCCGGATGACCTCGTCCACCTGCCTCCGGAGGGTTTCCCGGGTGTACCAGCCGACGTGCGGGGTGAGCACCACGTTGTCCAGCGCCAGCAGCGGATGGTCGGGCGCCGGCGGCTCTTGGGCAAGCACGTCCAGCACGGCCCCGCCCAGGCGGCCGCTGGCCAGCTCCCGGTACAGCGCCTCCTCGTCCACCAGCAGCCCCCGGGCGGTGTTGACCAGGATCGCGCCGGGCCGCATCAGGGCCAGTCGCCGGGCGTCCAACAGGTGCCGGGTGCCGGGCGTCAGCGCCACGTGCAGCGACACCACGTCGGCCTGCGCCAGGAGTTGGTCCAGGGAGACCTCCTCGATCCCTAAGGACCGGGCCAGTTGGCTCCGGGGCCGGCGGCTCCACGCGAGCACTCGCATGCCGAAACCTTGGGCGATGCGCGCCACGTGCCGGCCCACGAAGCCCAGGCCCACAACGCCCATGGTCTTGCCCCATAGCTCAGTGCCGAAATAGGGTTCGTGGTTCCACAAGCCCCGCCGGACGTCCGCGTCCGCCTGCCGGATGTGGCGCAAGAGAGCGAGCAGGCCGGCGAAAACCAGCTCGGCCACCGCGGGCCCCGACCCGCCCGGCACGTGGGCCACGCAAATGCCGCACGCGCTGGCGGCCTCCACGTCGATGTTGTCGTAGCCGGCGTTGCGGGTCACCACCAGCCGCGTGCCGGCCAACTCGCGCAGCACCGCCGCGGTGAAGCGGGCCTGCAGGGCCTGGGTCAACACCACTTCGGCTCCCCGGGCGCGCGCCACCAATTCGGCCTTATCCCGGGGCACCCCGTCGTGGAAAACGACGTCAAAGCGCTCCGCCAGCGGCTGAAACAGGTCGGCGTCGCCGGCCAGCCCGTCTACCACCGCGATGCGGCCCCGCTTGCCCACTTCGGCGGGCGGGGAGGCCGGCGCGCGATCAAGCGGGTGCGACGACAAGCGTCGCTCAGCCCTCCTTTGCGGCCTGCGTTTCCCGCAGGTACCGGTAGGCCGCCACCGTGTGCACGGCGGCCGCCTGCATGAGGTCGTCGATGGTGATGTACTCGTCCGGCGAGCCCATGTTGTGATGGGTGGGGCCGTACACGGCCGAATCCACGCCCAACAGCCGCCAGAACCGGATGTCCGTGCCTCCCAGGCTCACTGCGGGGTAGACCGGACGGCCCGTGACGGCCTGGCCCACTTCCCGCACGCAGCGGAGCAGGGGGTTGTCGATGGGCGACAAGGTGGCCGGGGTCTCCTTGATCAGGCTCATTTTCACCTGCGGAAACCGGGCCAGCACCTGGTCCAGAAACTGGTGCAAGACGGCCGGGTCTACGCCGGGCGGCAGGCGAAAGTCCACTTCCGCCTCCGCGTCCTCCGCAAGCATGTTGACCTTGGTGCCGCCCCGTACGATCCCAACGTTGCACGACGGCCGCAGCACCGCGTCGCTCGCGCCCGGCGTGCGGGCCGCGTCGTACGCCTCCCGCGCCGCCTCCATGGCCGCGACCACATGGGGCGGGGCGGACATGGGCAAGTCCTCAAACGCCCGCAACGCCCGCACCAGATCCAGCAGCACGTCGATCGCGCTCTGCTTTTGGTACGCGTAGGCGCTGTGCCCGCCCTTGGTCGTCACCCGGAACCGGTACCAGTGCTGGCCCTTCTCGCCGAAAAAGCAAATGCCCGGGGAGGAAGGCTCCCCGTTGAGCACCGCGTCGCCCCGGAGTTCGGGATAATGGGTCAACAGGTACTCAGTGCCCCAGCGACCGCCCGTCTCTTCGTCGGACACCAAGGTGATGGTCACGCGGCCGGGCCACTGATCCCGCCGCTCCGCCAAAAGAAAAAAGGCGACCAGCGATGCGGTTGCCCCGCCCTTCATGTCAGCGGCGCCCCGGCCGTAGATGCGCCCATCGCGCACCTCGCCCAAGGGGTTGACGCTCCATTGCCCGCGGTCGCCGACCGGAAACGTGTCCAAGTGGCCGTTGAACACTAGGTGGCGGCCGGGGCCGTTGCCTTCCACCGTAGCCACCACGTTGGGCATGGCCGGCTGCGGCGCAATGATCTCGACGGGAATGTTGCGCTGGCGCAAGAGCGCCGCGACGTGCTCGGCGATAGCCGTCGTGTCCCCAGGCGGGTTTTCACTCGGGACCGCCACCAAGCCGCGGCACAGCTCCACCACTTCGTCCCGGCGGCGGTAGACGGCCTCCAGAAGCTCTTTCTCCGTTCGGTCCATGGTCTGCTCCTTCCCCTTCCGGCTGGGCCGGCGGCCTTGCCTTGCGGGCCAGGGATCGTCAATACTGGCGCAGGCGCGGGTCCAGCGTGTCCCGCAGCCCGTCGCCCAACAGGTTGAACCCCAGCACCGTCAGGAGGATGGCGAAGCCGGGGAAAAGGGCCACGTGGGGCGCGTCCCGCAGGACGGCCCGGGCATCGGCCACCATCTTGCCCCACTCGGGTGTCGGCGGCTCGGGACCCAGCCCCACAAAGCTCAAAATGGAACCCAGCAGGATGGCCTTGGCCATCTCCAGCGTCGAGAACACCAGCACCGGCGCGAGGCAGTTAGGGAGCACTGTCCGGAATAGGATCCGGGCCTCGGTCGCGCCGATCGCGCGCGCGGCTACCGTGTACTCAAGTTGGCTGACCTGCAGCACCATGCCCCGCACCATCCGGGCGAACGAGGGCACAGAGCGGATCCCCACCGCGATCATCAGGTTGGTCAACCCCGGCCCGAGGATGCTGACGACGGCGATGGCCAAAAGGATGCTGGGAAACGCGAGCATGATGTCCACCAGCCGCATGATGAGGTTGTCCAGGGGCCGGAAAAAGCCGGCGAGCGCGCCCAAAAGCCCTCCGATGACCAGCCCGATGGCCACCGACACCACGCCCACCGTCATGGAGATGCGGCTGCCGTAGACGATGCGGCTGAAAATGTCCCGCCCCAGCTCATCGGTGCCGAGCCAAAACTGGCTGGACGGGCCCTGCAGGCGGTAGCGGAAATTAAGGGCAAACGGGTCGTGGGGGGCGATGTAGGGCGCGAAGATGGCCACCACGATAAACAAGATGATGATGACGCCGCCCACGGCCGCGGTGCGGTGCCGGACAAACCGCCGCAGGAAGTCCAGCACCGGGCGCTCGTCCCGCAGTGCCCGGGGTTCGGCAACCGGCGCTTCTGCGTTCATGACAACTGCCCACCCTTAAACTCGATGTGCCTACCCGTACCGGATGCGGGGATCCAGGTAGGAGTAGAGCACATCCACCACCAGGTTAACAACCACAAAAAACAGCGCGCCCAGCAAGATACACGCCTGGATGACCGGGTAGTCCCGGGAGGAGATGGCCGACAGGAGAAACCGGCCCAAGCCTGGCAGGGAAAAGATGGTTTCCGTCACCACCGCGCCGCCCAGCAGGAACCCAAACTCCAGTCCCAAGTACGTGACCACGGGCAAAAGCGAATTGCGCAGCGCATGCTTGACGACCACCAACAGCTCTGAAAGCCCCTTGGCCCTCGCGGTCTTGATGTAGTCCTGCCGCAGCGCCTCGAGCATAGACGAGCGGGTCAGGCGGGCGATGATCCCGATGGACGTGCCCGCCAGCGTCACCGCGGGCAACACCAGGTGCTTGAGCCCCTCCCATGTGTACCATGGGCCGCCCAGGCCGCCGGAGGGCAGCCAGCGCAGGTGCAGCGCAAAAAGCCACATCGCCAAAAGTCCGATGACGAAAACCGGCATGGAGATGCCCAAGAGCGCGCTGATCATCACAACGTGGTCAATCCACTTGTGCTTGTAGACGGCAGAGATGACGCCGGCAGACACCCCGATGATGGTGGCCACCACGGTGCTGGCCACCGCGAGCTGCAGCGTCACCGGAAACCGTTCCTTAATGTCCTCGATCACCGGGCGCCGGCTGTGGAGCGACCGGCCCAGGTCCCCCTGCAGCAGCCTGCCCAGGTAGCGGGCGTACTGCACCTGCAGCGGGTCGTTGAGGCCCAGCTCGTTGCGGATGCGTTCGACTTCTTCCGGGCGGGCCTCCATGCCGGCGATCTGCCGGGCCGGGTCCCCGGGGATCAAGTGGATCATCAGAAACACCAGGATCGAGACCCCCAGGAGCACCGGCACCGAGGCGATCAATCTCTGCACGATGTAACGCAGCAAGAAAGTCACCACCAACGGAGCCGGAGGCGGCCGGGCGGCTCGAGGCCGCCGCGGCCGCACACGGCTCT
>NICF_comb_assmDRAFT_10002600_pt1 | contig 13487 bp, 9 predicted proteins | sample NewIslPassag4_SG_FD_11279 | JGI IMG/M metagenome (IMG submission 11279) | reverse complement strand
CCCCCCCCCGGCCGCCGGGCGGCTGCCGGGCCGTCGGCCCGGCGGTTCCCGTGCATTCACGGCAGATAGCGGACGCCGTACCGGCCCTTTCGCGAGCGGAAAATCTCAATTTCTTTCGGCAGATCGAAGCCGTAGATCCACCAGTCGTTCTCCATCCGCTTCACCATGCATCCCGCCTGAAACTTCGTATCATATAATCTGACCCAATATACCCAGCCCATGCGATCCTCCCCGTCATCATGAAGGTTCGCTGTTAGAATGCCCGCTTCCGCGGATGTTCAAGCGGTCCGGCCAGGGGCCGGACGGCCCGCGCGTCGGACGGTCAAGGATCAAGATGGCCATGCGCCGGAGGACGCGGCGCGGCCGGCAGCAGAACGCCCGCGGAAGCGTTCCGCGATCGGTCCGGTTCCGCGGGCGACGATGTCATTCGGCCGGTTCGGCCGCAGCGGTGTCTTCAACCTTCTCTTCGATGATGAAATCCTCGAAAGGAATGACCGGGTCGTCTATGCCGATTTCGCCGGGTGCCTGCTTGTTCTGCAGCACGGCGTTGCCTTCGGTCTCCCATTCGGCAAGCGCCTCCCGGACCGTCTTCTTGTTCTCGATCACTTCCTGGAACTTGGTCCGGCCGATGCTGTCCACCTGCCAGATGTTCGGATTTTCCCGGTACAATTTCTCCATGTCGATGTTCGAGGGCGGAACCGGCTTCAGCGTCGTGAACGCCGCGATGTTGAAATCAAGGCCGGCCGGCGGTTTCAGGAACTCCTTGCGGGCCGACAGTTCATACATCGAGCGCGATTTCAGCTTCGCCCAATCCCGGCCGTTGATGAACTTGACGTACTCCCAGGCGTCATCCGGGTTCTGCGCCTTCGCGTTGATCGCGGTGATCGAACTCAGGTACGTGTTGCCGCCGATGCCGGGCGCCTCTTCATGCTGCGGCAGCGTGACGACGTCCCACTCCGGCGCCTCGAAATTGGCGTTCTGGGCGGCGTATTCCGACGCGAGCTGCAACTCGTTGATGTAGTTGTAGTCGGCGGTGATCATCGCCACTCTGCCCATGATGAACAGATCGCCCAGGAACGGATTCGGCGTCTCGCCCTCCTTCACTTCCCAGATGTTGCCCACATCTTCGGAAGTCGGCACGACCTTGTTCGCGTGGAGGTCCGCCATCGTCGTCCATACGCGTTCCCACAGCGGCGTGTTGACCGTCATTTTTTCCCCGTTGTTGTCGTACATTTTGAGCTGCAGCGGCGGGGTGTACGTGTACTGCATGTCATAATACAGATCGCCGAACCAGCGGCTGAACTGGATGCCGAACGTCCGCTCATCGCCTTCGCCGCTGGACACGCGCTTCGCGAGGTCGATGACATCGGACCAGAACATGTTGTCGGTCGGCGGGGTCACGCCCATCCTGTCGAAAATCTTCCTGTTATAGTAGAGCGCGAACGAGCTGAACGTCGGGGCAAGCGCGTACAGGTTGTTGTCCCCGAGCGATTTGAGGCCGTCCAGCACCGTCGGGACGAAATCCTCCAGGTCGAATTTGTCGCGCTGAATGAGCGGGTCGAGCTGCTGCAGCAAGTTGTCCTGGATGAGGCGGCGAAGATAGCCGTAATCCACGATCATCACGTCGACCGGATTGTCGCCGGTCAGCATTTTCTTGAGCTCTTCATAGGGATCCAGCTGCTGCTGTTCTTCGCCCGTGTTGAACCGCTGCTTGTTCCAGTCGATGGCCGACACGATCTGGATTTCGATGTCCGGATGGAGCAGCTCGAACGAATCGGTATATTGCTGGCGGAACAAGACCTCATCGCTGGACGAGCCGTACAACGTGCCGATGCGCAGGACGCGGGTTTCGGATCCTCTCTGTTCGCGTCCGCCGCTGCATGCCGACAGCAGCGAAACCATCATCACCGCCGCCAGCGCGGCAGCAGCCGCCCTTCTCCATCCGCCGGTCATGCCGGCACGTTTCACCCAATGCATCATGTTTCTCATCCCCCCAAAGATTTCGGCGCCGTGATGATGATCCGCTCGCCGTCAAATTCCATGGATGCTTTGTCTTTGATACCGAGAGCGGTCAAGTAATCCCTGGGAACTTGCAACCGTCCCGCGCGGTCGACCACGACGTATTCCTCGTGCGCTCCCCCGAGCCCGCGGATCTCGCTGTCCGGCTTGTCGAGATTCTCGTTGCGCTTCACGAATTCGGTGCTGGTCAGGCCGTCGCGGATCGCGACGACCCGGTCCACCTTGCCCGCGAGCGCCAAATCGTGCGTGACGATGACGATCGTGACGCCCAGCTCGCGGTTCATCCGCCGGAAGATGTCCATGATCATGTCGGACGTCCTCGTATCGACCGAGCCGGTCGGTTCGTCCGCCAGCAGCAGCTGCGGCCGGTTCGCTAGGGCGATCGCGATCGCGACCCGCTGCTGCTCGCCGCCGGACAGCTGATGCAGTTTATTGCCCATCCGGTCCTTGAGGCCGACCATCTCCAGCAGTTGCTTCGCATAGGCGCGGTCGAGCTTGCCCGACAGCATCATCGGCATCTCGACGTTTTCCAGCGCGGTCAGATAGGGCAGCAGGTTGCGCGCGTTGTTCTGCCAGATGAACCCGACCGTGTTCCGTTTGTACTCGACGAGCTGCTCGTCCGTGATCTTCAGCAGGTCCCACGGTCCGACGCGCACCCGGCCGGCCGACGGGCGGTCAAGCCCGCCGAGGATGTTGAGCAGCGTTGATTTGCCGCTGCCGCTGTTGCCGATGATCGCCATCATTTCGCCTGTCCGGACCGTCAGATTGAGACCCTGCAGCGCGACGACCTCCAGCTCATCGGTCTTGTAAATTTTAACCAATCCTTCGCATTCGATCATCGTCTCCATGTGCGTCTCCATCGGTTACCGCTCCTCTCCCATCTTCACAGCCTGATGCACGCGCAGCCTGCGGATGTGCAGGAACAGAAGCGCCGCGCCGGTCAGCATCATGAAGCCGACGACGATGTACAGTTGAACCGCATCCTGCTGTTCGAAGATGACCCGGAACGGCGGCACCGCGCTCGCGACGTTCTCCGCGGTCTGCAGGAACGGCAGGAACAGCCGGCTCGCCGCTTTGCCGATGACGAAGCCGAGGCCGATCGCGAGGCCCCCCGTGAAGATCTGCTCCAGGAGCAGCATGCCGGTCAGCTGCTTCCTCGACAGGCCCATCGCGCGCAGCACGCCGAACTGGACGATACGGCCGGACAGGTTGAAGAACCAGTACAGCAGATAGCCCGCCAGCGAGACGATGACCGAAACGAGGAAGCCGAGGCTCAGAATGCCGAAGACGCCGCCGCGCGTCGGATGTTTCGACTGCGTGATCAGCTCGGACCGGACGTCCGTGACCGACGCCAGGTCGATGCCGCCGTCCATGAGCTTCGTCACGATCGGCGCCACCTTCGCGTCGGGATCCATCTTGAGCCAGACCTCGTACGGGATGAGCGGCACCTGGTCGTAGATGTAGTCCAGATTGGCGATCACGAACGGCGATTGATCGGGATATTGCGACGGCCAGTAGGGCAAAATGCCGACGATGACGAATTCCAGCATGCCGTCCGTCAGCCCCACCGAGATCAGATCGCCGACCTTGAGCTGGTACCGTTCCGCCACGTTCGACGGGATAATCGCCGCATGCTCGTAATAGCCCAGGAAATCCAGATAGTAATACGGGTGGATCGGGAACAGATCGTTCCGGAACCAGGCGACTTTGGCGAAATCGACATTGTCGATGCCCATCAGCGTGCCCTGGCCGATCGATCGGCCGGATACGACGACGTTGCCCTTCGTCTTGAGCACGCGCGCGGCCGCTTCGACGCCGTCCAGCGTGCGGAAGATCTCGAACGGCGGCTCAATGTAATTGATGCGGGTCGGCGTGCCGGCGCCTCCGCCGGGATTGCCGCCCGGGCTGCCTCCCGGATTGCCGCCGGGACTCCCCCCGGGATTCTCGCCGGCCCCTCCGCCCGACCCGCCGCCGGAACCGCCGCCTTGTTGCGGAGTCTGGATCTCGGCCCTTCCTTCCCACACGGTCTGGATGATGACATCCGAACCGTAGCGGTACAGGATGCGCTCGGTCGAGTTCAGGTCGATCGTGCGCGCCGCGGCGGCGTTGTAGATGCCGAGGCCGATCGTCAGAATCAGCAGAATCATGAGCGAATAATAGGCCCGCGACGAGCGGGAGAGCTGCGTCAACGTCAGGTACAGCGGCAGAGGCAGCATCTTCCGTCCGATCCATCCGATCAGCTTCAGCAGCAGCGGGAACAACCGCAGGCAGAACAAGCCGAGGGCGAAGATCGCGATGGCCGGAACGAAGAACAGGAACGGATTGACGCTGAGCTGATCCGTCGTCATGCCGGTACGGAATGTGAGCATCTGCCGCTGTTCGAACAGGTACCAGCCGTAGCCGGCGACGCCGATCAGCGCCACGTCGAGGAACCACCGCTGCCACAGCGGGCTGCGGTCGCTTCTGGCCAGCTGCCGCTTGTAGTCGACAATCGAGGAGCGCGCGTAGAGGATGGCCGGAATAACCGACGACAGAATGGCCAACACCACGGCCGCGACGCCCGCGATCACCGCTTCGATCGGGAAGCCGACCGGAATCGCCTTGCGGTCCACGAACGTCAGGAAGCCGTTCGCCGAACCGATGCTCTTCGCCATGAACCAGCCGATGACAGGGCCGAGCACCAGCGCGACCGCGCCGAGCAGCAGACCTTCAAGCACATAGATCCAGATGATCTGGCGCGTGCCGGCGCCGCGGCTGCGCAGGACGGCGATGTCGCTCCGCTGCTTCTCGAGCGATTGCTTCGCGTTCATCGCGATGAAATAGAACACCATCGCGATCATCGGCGCGGCGAGGGTGAAGAGCATCGTCTGCAGCTGCAGCCCTTGCCGGCGGAACTCGGTCAGCGTGTCCGCGAACGAAATCTCGACGCGCGTGTCCTTGAGCAGCTGGTACAGTTCGATGTCGAGCCGCTCCAGCGTCCGCCTGAGCGGGGCCAGCTGGCTCGTCTTGATCTCGCGGAGATCGAACGCGTAGTACCAGTAGGCGTTGTGGACCGGCACGCCCGCGCCGGCGAGTTCGCCGGCGAACGCCTGCTCGCTTACGGCCAGCGTGTTCATGATCGACTCGAGCCCCTGGAACCAATAGGGGTCGGTCGGGTCGAGCGGCGTGTAGGCGCCGACGATCTTCACCTTGAGAACGATATTCAGCCCGCCGTAAATCGGATAATACAATTCGTCGCCGATGTGCAGATCGTTGCGGTAGAGCGCTTCCTCCAGCATGACGGCCTCGATGACGCCGTCGTCCGCAGCCGTGTCGTTGTACATGCGGCCCTGCGCCATCTCAACCTTCTCTTCGAGGCCGGACATCGTGACGATCGTCATCTGGCGGACGCGGCTTGCGTCGACCTTCGTCGGATCGACCGGCGCCGTCTCCGCGCTGCGGATCGACCGCACGGAAGCGAATGTGTCGTGCGGAAAACCGATCCGCTCCGGCACCGTCCGGCGGATGAAATCGTCCACGTCGGCGATGCCGGACTGTTCCGAGGCCGTCGTTCCGCCGCTCGCCTGGTAGCGGATGAGCAGCGAACCGGCCGGCATGCCCGTGCTTTTCTCCTTGAGCGAATCGGCGACCACCCGCTTGAGCGCTCCGTCCGCATACATCGGGATGCTGACGGTGAACGCGACGGCCGCGATCAATCCGGCCGCCGTGCTGAGCGTGAGCCAGCGGGTGTTCCACATCTTGCGAAACAGAAACCGTAGGAGCGGCATACCCATCGCTTATCGACCTACGACTTTCTGTCCCGGTTTAAGACCTTCGAGGATCTCCACCTGCGTCGCCGTCTGCAGGCCGACCGCGACGTCGACCTCGCGCTTGCTGCCGTCCGGCTCGACAACCTGGACATAGGTTCTGGAACCGATCGTCCGCAGCGCCGCCGGCGGAATGACGACCGCGTTCTCGATCCGCTTGATGATGACGTTCGCCGACAGCGGCGTCTCGCGGGCGACGCCTTCCGGAATCTTGCCGATGTCGATCTGCACATAGTCTTCCGGCCGCTCGGACCGCTGCTGCGGGCCGGCGTTGTCATCGTCCTTTGCGACCGGCAGCATCGACACCTTGCCCTCGAACTTGCCCGCGCCGTTGATGTCGACGACCGCCGGCATGCCGACGGCGATCTTCTCGCGGTCGGTCTTCGAGAAGTTGGCGGTCACCACCAGCCGGCTCGTGTCGGCGATGGTGACGATCGGATCGTACGCCTTGACGAGCGCGCCCTTGTCGACATGCACCTTGACGACGGTTCCCGAGAACGGCGCCCGCAGCACCGCCTTCGCGATTTCATTTTCCAGATCGACAATCGACTGCCGCTGCTCCTCGAAGGCGATGACCGCCTCTTCGAATTCGACCGGATCCATCTCGTCGCGGTTGCGGAGCGTCTCCTTCATCGAGGTTTCCGCCCTGCGGAACTGCAGCCGGAGCTGGCGCAGATTTTTCTGCATGTCGTTCACGTCAAGTTCGGCGATGACCTGCCCGGCTTCAACCCAATCGCCCGCTTTCACGTTCAGCGTCCGGAGCCGCTTGCCGTCCAGCTCGAAGAACAGCGTCTCTTCCTGGCTGCTCATGATCTTGCCGATCGCCTGCACCTTCGTCTCGAGCGTGGCGGTCGTCACCTCGTATTCCGGCTTCTTCGAAATTTGCGGAGGCGTGATGTCGGGCAGCACCTCCTCCTCGCTCTCATCCGGTAGCAGCGCGCAGCCTCCCGCCGCCAGCAGCAGGGCGAGCAGCATCGCAGCCAGGGCCGGCATCCTGCTGCGTCTAGGAGATGAATTTTCCGTCAACCATTTCGTGGACATGATCGGCAACCTCCAGAATCGTAGGGTCGTGCGTAGTCATACAGATTGTCACATGTTCCGACTCGATGATCGCCCGGAATACTTTCATGATCTGGGCGGCCATCTGGGAATCGAGTTCCGCCGTCGGCTCGTCCGCCAGCAGCAGCCGGGGCCGATGGGCGATCGCCTTGGCGATGGCGACCCGCTGCTGCTCGCCGCCCGACAGCTCGAACGGGCGATGGTGCATCCGCTTTCCGAGACCGACCAGCTCCAGGCATTCGGTCACCCGGTCCTTCCATTCCGACTTGGGCACGCCGGCCATCCGGAGCGACAACTCCACGTTCTCGTACGCGGACAGCAGCGGGAGAAGGGCATATGCCTGAAAAATAAACCCGATCTCCTTCCTCCTGATGATGGTCCGCTCGTCGTCGCTCATCCGATGGAAGGCGTGCGTCCCGAAATAGATCTCCCCGCGGGTCGGCGTGTCCAGACCGCCGATCAGATTGAGCAGCGTCGTCTTGCCGGAACCCGACCGGCCGCGCAGCATGACGAGCCGCCTGGGAGGCAGTTCCATATCGATGCCCTTCAGGACATGCAATTTCTGGCCGCCGACATCGAACGACCGTTCGACGCCCTTGACCACCAGGATCGGACCCGCTTCATCCGGTTCCCGGCCGCGCGCGTCCCCGGCCGCCGCAGCTGCGGCGTTCTGCCGCCCGGCGGTACGTCTGAGCCGCAGCATATCATGAATCCACTCCTTCCGAATCTCCGGGAGACGATTTTCAACCTATCAGTTAGACGGCACAACCACCGAAAAAGTTACGAAATTTGCATGAAGAAATCATAAAGAATTGATGAAGGCCGCCGCAGTCGGGCACATGCCGCCATCCGAGCGTTCAATATGGCAAAATGATTGCCGTTCCGTCGGAGAGGATGACTTTGCGAAGCTTTGGCATTACCATATTATCGAAATTACCGCATATGGCATGACGCTTTGAAAATATGGCATAATGACGGAGAATCGAAATCAGACAGGACGGGATGGGAATCCGCATGATCGAATTTTTGCCGATGAGCAGGCTGCTCAAGGAACTGTACGTCACGCAGTTCGGCGAGGAAGACTGCGCGCCCGGCCATTATTGGGGGCCGGCCGTCCGGGATCACTATCTGCTGCATTACGTTCTCGACGGGAAGGGCGTTTTCGAGACCGGCGGACGCAGATACGAGCTGACGAAGGGGCAGGGTTTTCTGATCGTTCCGGGGACGATTGCGTTTTATCAGGCCGATCGGCTGAATCCCTGGTCCTACTGCTGGATCGGCTTCAACGGTTCGCTCGCGGGGTCGCTGCTCCATCAGGCGGGCCTGTCCATGAAGTCGCCCATTCTCGATTTTCCCGAAGACCGCGCCGTCCGCGACTGCATCCGCGAAATGACGGAATCCAGGCGCTTCGGCCCCGCCAGGGAATACAGGCTCGCGGGCCTGCTGCACATGCTGCTCTCGGAATTCATCGCGGCCCATCCGCCGGTCGAAATCGTGCGTCGGGACGCCTGGTCCGAAGCCTATGTGGAGAAAGTGAAGGATTTCATACAGCTGAATTACGCCCAGAAAATCACGGTCGAGGATATCGCGGCCTTCGCCGGGCTCAGCCGGAGCTATCTCTGCTCGCTGTTCAGAAAATCCGAGGGAACAAGCGTCCAGGGGTATCTCGTGCAGTACCGCATGCGGAAGGCGTGCGAACTGATGGGAAATCCGGAGTTTTCCATCGGCGATATCGCGCGGTCCGTCGGCTACGGCGATCCGCTGCTCTTCTCGAAAATGTTCAGAAAAGTCATGGGGGTGTCGCCGAGACAATACCGGGAACGGATGACGACCGGCTGACTGTCGCACGGCATTGCGCATTCGCCCGGGCGGCGAGCGGGGACGCGATTGCCGGGCAACGGCGGAGCCGCGCAGGCCGGCGGGTCCGCCGCGCAAAAAACCGGCGCGTGACGCGCCGGGTCCGGACCAAACCGATCGTTATGCAAATCGTCTGCTGTAACCTTCGGGATCGTTCTTCCATCCTTTGAGCAGTTCCGCCTGCTCCGCCGTGATGCTGCCCATCTCCAGCGCCGTCTCCAGCAGCACGCTGTAGGACGACAGCGTCCGGAGCGGAATGCCCTGTTCCGCGAACGCCGACGCCGCTTGCGGGAACTCGTACGTGAAAATCGCGACCGTGCCGAGAACCTCGCAGCCCGCGTCGCGCACGGCCACGGCCGCCCGCAGCGAACTGCCGCCGGTCGACACCAGGTCTTCGATCAGCACGACTTTCTGCCCCGGCTTGAACGCGCCCTCGATCTGGTTCGTCTTGCCGTGGCCCTTCGGCTTCTCGCGCACATAGAGCATCGGCAGTCCGAGACGCTCCGCCGTCCATGCCGCGTGCGGGATGCCGCCCGTGGCGATGCCGGCGACCGCCTCGCATCCGGGATGGTGCTCCCGGATGACCGCGGCGAATCCGTTCGCGATCAGGCCGCGCACCTCGGGGAAGGACATCGTCAGCCGGTTGTCGCAGTAGATCGGCGACTTCAGGCCCGACGACCAGGTGAACGGCTCGTCCGGGCGAAGCTCGACCGCGTGGATCGAGAGCAGCGCGCGGGCGATGTCGCGGGCCAGCCGGGCGCCGTCAAACGTCTGTTCCTGGATCACCCTGACGTCAACTCCTTCAAGATGGATTCGAACGCTTCCCGCGGATCGGGCGCCGCCGTGATCGGACGCCCGATCACGAGATAGTCGGAACCTTGCTCCAGCGCTTCCCGCGGCGTCATGATCCGCTCCTGGTCGTCGGCGGACGCCGACGCCGGCCGGATGCCCGGCGTGACGGCGAGAAAGCCGGCTCCGCACGCCGCCTTCACCGCGCGCACTTCCCGCGCGGACGCGACGACGCCGTCAAGCCCGGCCCGCTGCGCCAGCCGCGCATAGCGGACGACCGCTTCCTCCGGCGAGCCCGGGATGCCGATCTCGTCGTTCAGCACCGCGCGGCTCGTGCTGGTCAAATGCGTCACCGCGATGACCTTCGGCCGCGGCCGGCCGCCCGCCGCGGCTTCGGCTCCCTCCAGCGCCGCCTCCATCATCCGCACGCCGCCCGCCGCGTGAACGTTGAACAGGTCGACGCCGAGCCGGGTGACGCTGGCCGCGCCGCCCTTCACCGTATTCGGGATGTCGTGCATCTTCACGTCGAGGAAGACGCGGTGCCCCCGCTCCTTCAGTTTCGCGACGAACGCCGGGCCGGCCGCGTAGAACAGCTCCATGCCGACCTTCAGCCAGCAGGGAATGCCCTCCAGCGCCCGGATCAGCGATTCCGCGGCGGATTCGTCCGGTCTGTCCAGCGCCACCATGACGCGTCCCGCCGCTTCATCCCGCGTGAGTGTCAATCTTGAACGCCTCCCGTTCGGACGTATCAATGCTCCTGCAGAACCGGCATCGGCCGGGACGCGAAGCTGATCGTCTGCAGCATCTCGAGCAGCGCCCGCACCGTGTCGAGCGACGTCATGCAGACGACGCCGTTCTCGACCGCCTCGCGCCGGATGCGGAAGCCGTCGCGCTCCGGCGTGCGGCCCTTCGTCAGCGTGTTGACGACGAATTGCGCCTTGCCGGTGCGGATCAGGTCGAGGATGTTCGGCGATCCTTCGCTGAGCTTCTTCACCCGCGTCACATGCATGCCCGCCCGCTCCAGCGCGTCGGCGGTGCCGCCCGTCGCGAAGATGCTGTAGCCGAGATCGTAGAAGCCGCGCAGGATGCTTACCGCTTCTTCCTTGTCCTTGTCGGCGACCGTCGCGATGATCGCCCCGGTCGGCGGAATGCGCATGCCCGCGCCGATCAGCCCCTTGTACAGCGCCTTCGCGTACAGTTCGTCGCGGCCCATCACCTCGCCGGTCGATTTCATCTCCGGCGTCAGCGTCGGGTCGACGCGTCTGAGCTTCGCGAAGGAGAATACCGGCACCTTCACCGAGACATGCTTGTCTTCGGGCCACAGCCCTTCCTTGTATCCGAGATCGGCCAGCTTCCTGCCGAGGATCGCCTGCGTCGCGAGATTCGCCATCGGCACGTTCGTCACCTTGCTCAGGAAAGGCACCGTCCGCGACGAGCGCGGGTTGACCTCGATGACGTACACCTGCTCCTGGTGAATGACGAACTGGATGTTGATCGTGCCGACCACGCGCAGCTCCTTCGCGATGCGGATCGTGATGTCGACGATCTGCCGCTTGACTTCTTCCGACAGCGACTGCGGCGGATAGACCGCGATCGAGTCGCCAGAGTGGACGCCGGCCCTCTCGACGTGCTCCATGATGCCGGGAATGAGCACCGTCTCGCCGTCGCTGATCGCGTCAACTTCCGCCTCCTTGCCCTGCATGTAGCGGTCGATCAGCACCGGATGTTCCGGATTGATCTTGACGGCCTGCTCCATATAGCCGAGCAGCTCCTCGTCGGAGTAGACGATCTCCATCGCGCGTCCGCCGAGCACGTAGGACGGGCGGACGAGCACCGGATAGCCGAGGCTGCGCGCCAGGCCGACCGCCTCGTCGACCGACGTGACCGTGCCGCCCTTCGGCTGGGCGATGTTCAGCCTGCGGAGCAGCGCCTCGAATTTCTTCCGGTCTTCCGCCTGGTCGATGGACTCGAGATCCGAGCCGAGGATGCGCACGCCGGCCTTCGCCAGCGGCGCTGCCAGATTGATCGCCGTCTGTCCGCCGAACTGGACGATGACGCCGACCGGCTGCTCCTGCTCGATGACGTTCATGACGTCCTCGAAGAACAGCGGCTCGAAGTAGAGCCGGTCGGACGTCGAGAAGTCCGTCGACACCGTCTCCGGATTGTTATTGATGATGACCGCTTCATACCCGGCCTTGCGGATCGCCCAGACTGCGTGGACGGTCGAATAGTCGAACTCGATGCCTTGTCCGATCCGGATCGGGCCGGAGCCGAGCACGACGACCTTCGGCTTGTCCGTCTGCACCGACTCGTTCTCGGTCTCGTAGGTCGAGTAGTAGTACGGCGTCGTCGCTTCGAATTCGGCCGCGCAGGTGTCGACCATTTTGTACACCGGCTTGATGCCGAGCTCAAGCCTGAACGCCCGGACCGACGCCTCGTCGGCGTGCGGGTCGGACGGGTTCGCCTCGCGCCGGAGCTCCGCGATCGACCGGTCGGCGAAACCGAGCCGCTTCGCTTCGTACAGCGTCTCCTTCGTCAGTGCCGGTTCGGACTTGATCCGCTGTTCGAACGCGACGATGCCTTCGATCTTGTCCAGGAACCACCAGTCGATCTTCGTCAGGTCCTGGATGTCCTGCAGCTTCCAGCCGCGGCGGAACGCCTCGGCCACGAGGAAGATGCGCTCGTCATCCGGCGTGATGAGCCGCTGGCGCAGCGTCTCGTCATCGACCTGTTCGATGCCTTTCAGATGGAAACGGTGCGCGCCGATCTCGAGCGAGCGGATCGCCTTGTGCATCGATTCCTCGAAGGTGCGGCCGATCGCCATCACTTCGCCGGTCGCCTTCATCTGCGTGCCGAGCTTCCGGTTGGCGGTGGTGAACTTGTCGAACGGCCAGCGCGGAATCTTCGTCACGATATAGTCGATCGTCGGCTCGAACATCGCGTAGGTCTGGCCCGTCACCGGGTTGATGATCTCGTCGAGCGTGTAGCCGACCGCGATCTTCGCCGCCATCTTGGCGATCGGATAACCGGTCGCCTTCGACGCGAGCGCCGACGAGCGGCTGACCCGCGGGTTGACCTCGATGACGTAATATTGGTAGCTGTACGGATCAAGCGCGAACTGCACGTTGCAGCCGCCTTCGATCTTGAGCGCGCGGATGATGCTGAGCGCCGCCGAGCGCAGCATCTGATACTCGCGGTCGGACAGCGTCTGGCTCGGCGCCACGACGATGCTGTCTCCGGTATGGACGCCGACCGGGTCGACGTTCTCCATGTTGCAGACGACGATGCAGTTGTCGTTCGAGTCGCGCATGACCTCGTATTCGATCTCTTTCATGCCGGCGATGCTCTTCTCGATGAGGCACTGGCCGATCGGGCTGTAGCGGATGCCCGCCGCCACCGTCTCGCGCAGTTCTTCCTCGTTCGCGCAGATGCCGCCGCCGGTGCCGCCGAGCGTGTAGGCCGGGCGGACGATGATCGGATAGCCGATGGTATTTGCGAAGTCGATCGCTTCCGCGACGCTCGTCACGATCGTGCTCTCGGGAACCGGCTGTCCCAGCTCGCGCATCAGCTCGCGGAACAGGTCGCGGTCCTCCGCCTTTTCGATCGATTCGAGTTGCGTGCCGAGCAGCTTCACGCCTTCGCGCTCCAGCACCCCTGCGCGGGCCAGCTCGACCGCCATGTTGAGGCCGGTCTGCCCGCCGAGCGTCGGCAGGAGGCCGTCCGGCCGTTCCCGGCGGATGACCTGCGTGACGAAATCGAGCGTGATCGGTTCGATGTAGACCTTGTCGGCCATGTTCGTGTCGGTCATGATCGTGGCCGGGTTGCTGTTGATCAGAACGACTTCGTAGCCCTCTTCCCGGAGCGCCTGGCAGGCCTGCGTGCCGGCGTAGTCGAACTCCGCCGCCTGGCCGATGACGATCGGACCGGAGCCGATGACGAGAATTTTCTTCAGCTCGT
>NICF_comb_assmDRAFT_10002599_pt1 | contig 13490 bp, 10 predicted proteins | sample NewIslPassag4_SG_FD_11279 | JGI IMG/M metagenome (IMG submission 11279) | reverse complement strand
GCAACCCTCGACAGCGGGCTGGGCGAGCCGACTGACAAGACTCGCCGCAATCTGCTCGTGGCTACCTGTGCGGCCGGCGGCGCAGCCACGGCCGCCGCGGTCTGGCCCTTCGTCGCCAGCCTTGCCCCGTCCGAACGGACCAAAGCGGCCGGCGCGCCGGTCGAGGTCGACATCAGCAAACTCGAACCCGGCCAGTTGCAGGTCGTGGAGTGGCGCGGCAAGCCGGTCTGGATCCTGCGCCGCACGCAGGAGATGCTCGCATCGCTGAAACAGGCGGAGCCGAAACTGGCGGATCCCCAGTCCGAGAAACCGAATCAGCCGGAGTACGCCAAGAACGAATCGCGCTCCATCAAGGACGAGTACCTGGTGGTGGTCGGCATCTGCACCCACCTCGGCTGCTCGCCGACCAAGCTGTCCGAGGCGCAGGAGGGGGCGGGCTTCCTGTGCCCCTGCCACGGTTCGCGCTTCGATTACGCCGGCCGCGTGTTCGCGAACATGCCTGCGCCGGACAACCTCATCGTTCCGCCCCATCAATATCTATCGGACACCCGACTGCTCATCGGGGAAGACACCAAGGGAGCTTAAGGCATGGCGAACGAAACGACGGCTGCGAGCAAGCCCAAAGCCCAGCAGCTGCTTGACTGGATCGACGCGCGTTTCCCGCTCACGGTGCTGTGGAAGCAGCACGCGGCGGAGTACTACGCGCCGAAGAACTTCAACTTCTGGTACTACTTCGGTTCGCTCGCACTGCTGGTGCTGGTGAACCAGATCGTCACCGGCATCTTCCTCACCATGAACTACAAGCCGGATGCGAACCTGGCGTTCGCCTCGGTCGAGTACATCATGCGCGAGGTGCCGTGGGGCTGGCTCATCCGCTACATGCATTCCACCGGCGCGTCGGCCTTCTTCATCGTCGTCTACCTGCACATGTTCCGCGGTCTGATGTACGGCTCCTATCGCAAGCCGCGCGAACTGACCTGGATCTTCGGCGTGCTGATCTTCCTCTGCCTGATGGCCGAGGCCTTCTTCGGCTATCTGCTGCCCTGGGGGCAGATGTCCTACTGGGGCGCGCAGGTGATCGTGAACCTCTTCGGCGCCATCCCGGTGATCGGCGAGGACCTCGCGATCTGGATCCGGGGCGACTACGTGGTCTCCGACGTGACGCTGAACCGCTTCTTCGCGCTGCACGTCATCGCCATCCCGCTGGTGCTGCTGGGCCTGGTGGTGGCGCACCTGATCGCGCTGCACGAGACCGGCTCCAACAACCCGGACGGCGTCGAGATCAAGAAGAACCTCGATCCCAAGACCGGCCATCCGGTGGACGGCATCCCCTTCCACCCGTACTACACGGTGAAGGACATCTTCGGGGTCACGGTCTTCCTGCTGGTGTTCTCGGTGATCACCTTCTTCGCGCCGGAGATGGGCGGGTACTTCCTCGAGTACAACAACTTCATTCCCGCCGATCCGCTGAAGACGCCCGAGCACATCGCGCCGGTGTGGTACTTCACGCCGTTCTACTCGATCCTGCGCGCGACCACCGAAAACGTCATGTGGGTGCTGGCGCTGTTCGTGGCGCTGATCGCCGCGCTGACCTTCTTCACGGCGAAGAGCCAGAAGGCCAGGATCTCGGCGGTCGTCGTCGCCGCGGTGCTGATTGTCGGCTTCTTCACCCTGGAAGCGAAAGTCTGGGGCGTGGTGCTGATGGGCGTGTCGGTGATGATCTTCTTCGTGCTGCCCTGGCTCGACCGCAGCCCGGTGAAGTCGATCCGCTACAAGGGTCCGATCTACAAGATCGCGCTGACGCTGTTCGTCATCAGCTTCTTCATCCTGGGATACCTCGGCGTGCTGTCGCCGACGCCCGGCCGGACGCTGGTGTCGCAGATCTGCATGTTCGTGTACTTCAGCTTCTTCCTGCTGATGCCGTGGTATTCCGCCATGGACCGCACCAAACCGGAACCGGAACGGGTGAAGTGATGACAATCAAAAAACTGCTTTCCCTCATCGCCGTGGTGCCGGTGCTGCTGGCAGCGCCGGCGCTTGCGCCGGCCGCCGAAACCGGTGTCAAGCTCGACCGCGTGGAAATCGACACCACCGACGTGGTGAGCCTCCAGTCCGGGGCGCGCACCTTCGTCAACTACTGCCTGAACTGCCACAGCGCCTCGCTGGTGCGTTACAACACGTTGCTCAACATCGGTCTGACCGAGGACCAGATCAAGGACAACCTGATGTTCACCGCCGAGAAGATCGGCGATCCCATGGACGTCGCGTTTCCGAAGAGTGCGGCCAAGGCCATGTTCGGCACCGTGCCGCCGGATCTCTCGGTCATCGCCCGTTCGCGCGGGGCCGACTGGCTCTACACCTATCTGCGCAGCTTCTACCGCGATCCCAACACGGCGACCGGCTGGAACAACGCCGTGTTCCCGAACGTCGGCATGCCGCACGTGCTGTGGTCGCTGCAGGGCGAGCGGGTGCAGAAGGTCGAGCCCGTGCTGCGCGACGGCCAGCCGGTCATGGAGCACGGCAAGCCGGCGGTGCGCGTCACTTACGAGACGGTCCGGCCCGGCAGCATGGATCCCACGGAGTACGACCAGCTCGTGCGCGACCTGGTGAACTTCCTGGTCTGGATCGGCGAGCCGCACCAGAACGCGCGCAAGCAGATCGGCGTGTGGGTGGTGTTCGCCCTGGTGATCCTGATCGGCCTGACCTACGCGCTGAAGAGGGCCTATTGGAAAGACGTGCACTAGCCCCCAAATAGGTCCCAGGGCGCGGCGCTGCGCATGCGCCGCGCCTTTGTTTTTGCTGTTTCCCAGCGAGGGAACGAGGGTACCCCTATGATGAACCTTTATTCCGGAACGACCTGCCCCTTCTCGCAGCGCTGCCGCATCGTGCTGTACGAAAAGGGCATGGACTTCCAGATCATCGATGTCGACCTCTACAACAAGCCGGAAGACATCGCGGTGATGAACCCCTACAACCGGCTGCCTGTCCTGGTCGAGCGCGATCTGATCCTCTACGAAGCGAACATCATCAACGAATACATCGACGAGCGCTTCCCGCATCCGCAGCTCATGCCCGCCGACCCGATCATGCGCGCCCGCGCGCGGCTGTTCCTCTTCAACTTCGAAGTGGAACTGTTCAGCCAGATCGAGCCGCTCGAGAAGGGCAATCCCAAACAGCAGGAGAAGGCGCGCCAGCAGATCGCCGACCGCCTGACCGAGCTCGCGCCGGTGTTCAGCAAGCAGAAGTACATGCTGGGCGACGAATTCTCCATGCTCGACGTGGCGATCGCCCCGCTGCTGTGGCGCCTGGACTACTACGGCATCACGCTGCCGAAGTCGGCGGCGCCGCTGCAGAAATACGCCGAGCGCCTGTTCAGCCGTCCGGCCTTCATCGACGCGCTGACGCCCGCCGAAAAAGTGATGCGCAAGTGAGCAGAAGGAAGCGTGCCTGACAGGGCACGCTTCATGCTCGAAATCTTCGACACTCTCCTTTTCAACGACCGCAATCCGGAGCGGCGACGAGCCGCAACCCCCCTGCCATTTGCCTGCGCACGGGTTTAAACTGCACGTCCCGGTTCGAGTGTCTGAAGCGTGACTGATCCGATCTCCACCAAGCCTTACCTGCTGCGCGCGCTCTACGAGTGGTGCGTGGACAACGGCTATACGCCTTATATCGCGGTGCTGGTCGACCGCAACACGCGCGTGCCGATGGAGTACGTGCGTAACGGCGAAATCGTCCTCAACATCGGTCCGCTCGCGACCAACAAGCTGAAGCTCGGCAACGAATACATCGAGTTCGCCGCCCGTTTCGGCGGTGTCGCGCGCGAAGTCGTCATTCCTGTCTCGCGCGTCGCGGCCATCTACGCGCGCGACAACGGCCAGGGCATGTCCTTCCCGGTCGAGCGCGAAAGCGAAGCGGCGGAGTCCGCCGCGGAGGTTTCGCCCTCGTCGGAGCAGCCTGCCGAACCGGCCACGGCCGAGCCCGGCAACCCGCCCGCGCCGCCTGCGGGCGGCGGCAAGCCGACACTCCGCGTCGTCAAATGAGTCCTGGCGCCCCTCCCGGCGTGCCTGCGTATAATTCCTTGCAGTGCCGGCTTAGCTCAGCAGGTAGAGCAGCTGATTTGTAATCAGAAGGTCACGGGTTCGATTCCTGTAGCCGGCACCATGCTCCTTCCCCGGCCGGCAGCGCCTCTGCCGCTCACTGCCACTCGTATTTGTAGCCCACGCCGTACACCGAGTGGATCAGCTCGCGGTCGGGCAGCACCTCCGCGATCTTGCGGCGCAGTTTCTTGACGTGGCTGTCCACCGTGCGGTCGGAGACCACCCTTGCATCGCGGTACATCGCGTCGATGAGCTGATCGCGCGAGTACAGCCGTCCGGGGTGGCTCGCCAGCACCTTGAGGAGCTGGTATTCGACCACGGTCAAACCGAGATCCCGGCCGTTCAGCGTCGCCTTGTAGCCGGCGTCGTCGAGCACCAGACCGTGCGCGGTGGCGTCCTCGCGCCTTCTGGTGCGGCGTAAGACCGCCTTCACGCGCGCGACGACCTCGCGCGGGCTGAAGGGCTTGCACACGTAGTCGTCCGCGCCCAGCTCCAGGCCGAGCAGGCGGTCGATCTCCTCCACCCGCGCGGTCACCATGATGATCGGCGTCTCGGTGAAGCTGCGCAGACCCTTGCAGACCTCGAGACCGCTCTTGCCGGGCAGCATGAGATCGAGCAGCACCAGGTCGGCGCCGTGCGCGCGCATCCACGGCTCGACGGCGTCGCCGCGGTGGAGCAGTTCGACCTCGAATCCCTCCCGCAGCAGATAGTCGCGCAGGAGCTCCGCGATCTTGGGCTCGTCTTCGACGATGAGGATGCGTTCAGCCATGGCGGGGAAACACGATGCGCCAGCGCAAGCCGCCGAGTTCGCTCGGCGAGGGCGTCATGGTGCCATGATGCGCCTCGACGATGGCCTTGGCGATCGCCAGGCCCAGCCCCGAGCCGCCGCTCGCGCGGTTGCGCGAACCGTCCACCCGGTAGAGCCGCTCGGTGAGATGCGGCAGCTCGCTTTCCGGCACGCCCGGGGACGAATCCTCCCACTCGACGAGCACGTGCTCGCCCTGCGTCCGGCAGCCGATGCGCAGGCGTCCGCCGGCGTCGGTGTAGCGCAGCGTGTTCTGCATGAGATTGCCGTACACCTGCGCGAGCCGTGCGGCGTCGCCGAGGACGATGCCGGCCTGCAGATCGAGTTCGGCCGTGAGCCCGCGTTCCTTCAGCGGCAGACGGTGGGCGCGTACGACCTCGTCCAGCACTTCGGCCGTGTCGAGCGGGCGGGTGTGATAGCTCAACGCGCCCAGATCGGACGTCGACAGCAGGTGCAGATCGTCCACCAGCCGGTGCAGGCGCGCCGTTTCCTGGGCGAGGGAGGCGAGGCTTTCCGCGCTCAGTGGACGTACGCCGTCCTGCAGGGCCTCGATTTCGCCGCGCAGGACCGCGAGCGGCGTGCGCAGCTCATGCGCGATGTCGGCCACCCACTGCGTGCGGGCACGCCGTGTCGCCGCCAGCGTGGAGGCGAGCCTGTTGAAGTCGCGCGCCAGTTGCGCGAGCTCGTCGTGCCCCGACACGTTCAGACGGATGTCGTAATCGCCCCGGCTGAGCGCCGCCGTTGCGCCGGCGAGCGCCCGGATGCGCCGGGTGAGCCATTGGGCGAGCCCCGCGCCGAGCAGCAGCGCGGCGGCGAGCATGCCTACGCCGATCGCGGCGAAGCTGCCGTGTTGCTGCAGGCTCGCGAGGCGGGCGATCGATTCGAACAGCCAGGTGTGCGGCACATAGCCCAGATAGCCGACCGTGGCGCCGTCGACATGAATCGGTTTCAGCACGGCCTCGCGGGCGCGCTCGGCACGGCCGATCAGGAGCTGCCGCTCGGCGTCGAAGAGCATCAGCCGCGGATCGACGGTGAGCGGGAACTCGCGCGGGGGCATCGGAGACGGTTCGCCGTCGCGCTGCGGCAGGCCCAGCGCATCCCGCACGCGCTCCATCCATGCTTCCCGGTCTTCGACCGCCGTCTGCCAGCCGCCTTCGCGCCGGTAATCGGATGCGAGGGCCGCAACGAGCGTATCGAGCCGTGCGAGGTCGTTGCGGTGCACGTATTCCATCAGGCCGCGGTCGAAGCTCAGACTGAAAAGCAGGTAGGCGACGGCGGCCACCACGGCATTGGTGCCGGCGATGGCGAGGAAGAGCTTGACCCGCAGGCGGTCGAAACGCCGGGCCAAGCGGCTCGCGCGCGGCAGGCGCGCCGCAGTCGGGGGCAGTTCGGTCATGCTTTGCTTCCAAAAGCACCGGTTGTAGGCACAGCCTAGCGCGAAATCGCGGAAACTTTATGGACGCCGGGTGGGCGTCGGCCCGATGTTCCGCTCCGAATCCGAGGGCAATATTGCCGTTCTGAACGACACCGATACGCATTTTTCAACTTTGGTGCACAGTTTCTGCCCCGTCCTCGGCCACAATCCATGCCAACGAACTCGATAAGCGGTGCCATTCATGCTTGCGGACGCAGAGAACTCGACCGAGACCCTGAAAACGGCGCCCGACCGCCGTGCGGCGGCGCGCCCTCGTCGTACCAGGCGGCAGCTTGCCTATGTCGTGGCCGCCCTGGCGGTGCTGGCCGGACTGGGGTTCTGGGGCTATAGCGCCTGGTTTGCGGGCGGGCGTCCGGCCGACCGTTACGTCACCGCCGTGGTCGAACGGGGTGACATCGAGGACACCGTGACCGCGACCGGCACCCTGCAGCCGCGCGACTACGTGGATGTGGGCACCCAGGTCTCCGGCCAGCTGAAGATCGTGCACGTGCAGGTCGGCGACACGGTCAAAGAGGGCGATCTGCTCGCCGAGATCGATCCCACCGTCTATCTCGCGCGCGTGGACGCCAACCGTGCGCAATTGCAGAACCAGCGCGCGCAACTGGCCGACCGGGAGGCGCAGTTGATGCTGGCGGAACAGCAATTGCGGCGGCAGCAGAATCTGATGAAGGAACAGGCCACCACCGAGGAGGCGTTGCAAGTCGCCGAAGCCAATGTGCGCTCGCTCAGGGCGCAGATCGAAGCGATCAAGGCGCAAATGCGGCAGACCGAATCGGAGCTGCGCGGCAACGAGGCGAACCTCGGTTACACCAAGATCTACGCGCCCATGTCCGGCACGGTGGTGTCGCAGAGCTCGAAGCAGGGGCAGACGCTCAACGCCAACCAGCAGGCGCCGATCATTCTGCGTATCGCCGATCTGTCGACCATGACCGTGCAGGCGCAGGTGTCGGAAGCCGACGTGCCCAAGCTTCGTCTGGGCATGGACGCCTACTTCACCACGCTGGGCGGCGACGGCCAGCGCTGGTTCGGCAAGCTGCGGCAGATCCTGCCGACGCCGACCGTGACCAACAACGTCGTGCTCTACGACGCGCTGTTCGACGTGCCGAACCCCGACCAGAAACTCATGACGCAGATGACGGCACAGGTGTTCTTCGTGCTGGCCTCGGCGAAGGATGCGGTGCTGGTGCCGGTGGCCGCGCTGCGCCCCGCGCCGCCGGAGAAAGCGCGTGAGCAGGCGCCGCAGCAGAACGCCCAGGCGGGAGAACGGCGCAGCCGGCCGGAGCGCGCCCGGACCGCGGCGGGCGAAGCGCCGGTGGTCGAGCGCAAGGCGCTGGCGCAGCGGGCGATGGTGCGTGTCATCCGTCCGGACGGTTCGGTGGAGGAGCGCATCATCCAGGTCGGTGTGATGAACCGCGTGCACGCGCAGGTGCTGTCGGGCCTGGAGCCGGGTGAAGTGGTGGCCGTCGGTCTCAAGCAGACCGATGCCGAACGCGCGCCGCGCGATCCGCAGCAGCAACGCAGAATGCGGCCGAGCCTATGAAATCCGATCTTCCGATCCTCGAGCGCGCCGCCGGCCAGCAGGCCGTACCGCTGATCGAGCTCGTCGACGTCACCAAGACCTACCGCAACGGCGACATGGCGGTCGAGGTGCTGCACGGCATCAGCCTGCAGATCTATCCAGGCGAGTTCGTCGCCATCATGGGCGCCTCGGGTTCGGGCAAGTCCACGCTCATGAACATCATTGGCTGCCTGGACCGGCCGACCACCGGGCAGTACCGCTTCATGGGCCAGGACGTGGCCAGCTTCGACCGCGACGAGCTGGCGCGTCTGCGTCGCGAGGCCTTCGGCTTCGTGTTCCAGAGCTACAACCTCATTCCCAGCGCCACGGCGTTGGAGAACGTCGAGGTGCCGGCCATCTATGCCGGGGTGCCGCGCAAGGAACGACAGGCGCGCGCGCACGAGCTGCTCGCTGCGCTGGGGCTCTCCGACCGCACCGAGCACAGGCCGACGCAACTCTCCGGCGGCCAGCAGCAGCGCGTGTCCATCGCCCGCGCGCTCATGAACGGCGGCCAGATCATCCTGGCCGACGAACCCACCGGGGCGCTGGACAGCCGCAGCGGCGAGGAAGTGATGGCGCTCCTGAAGCGGTTGTCGGCGCAGGGCCACACCATCATCGTCATCACCCACGCCAAGGAAGTGGCCGAACAGGCGCAACGGGTCATCGAGATCAAGGACGGCAGGGTGATCGCCGATCCCGGCCCCATGCCGCCCGCCACGGCCAACGCGCCGAGCGTGCGCGCGCGCGACACCGGCGCGAGCCGCTCGATGTTCAACGATGCGGTGGAGGCGGCGAAAACGGCGGTGCGCTCGCTGCGCGCCAATCTTTTCCGCACGGTGCTGACGCTACTCGGCATCGTCATCGGCGTGGCCTCGGTGATCGCCATGCTGGCGGTCGGCGACGGGGCCAAGGAGGAGGTGTTGAAGCGCATCAGCGCCATGGGCACCAACATCCTGCTGGTACGTGCCCAGGCGGCCAACCAGCGCGGGATGGGGGGCAGCATCGCCACGCTGGTGCCTGCCGACGCCGACGCCTTGAACGAACTGCCCAATGTGCTGGCCGCCGTGCCGGAGATGACCGGCAACGTCACCATCCGCTACGGCAACCGCGACTACCAGACCTCCGCGGCGGCGGTGGGCGCGACCTTCGCGCTCGCGCGCAACTGGTATCCGGTGCGCGGCACCTTCTTCAGCCAGGAAGACGTGCAGAGCTACGCCACGGTGGTGGTGCTGGGGCAGACGGTCGCCGAGAACCTCTTCCCCGACGGCGTCGATCCCATCGGCCAGTACGTCGTGATCAACAACGTGATGTTCCAGGTGATCGGCATCATGGCCGTGCGCGGGGCCTCGCCCTGGGGCAGCGACCTCGACGACACCATCCTCGTGCCCATCACCACCGGCAGTCTGCGGCTGTTCGGTCAGCGTTTTCTGCGCAGCATCACCGTCGCGGTGGAGGACGTGAGCCGCATCGACGAGACACAGGCCGCGGTGGAGGAGCTCCTGCTCGCGCGTCACGGCGTCGAGGATTTCCAGGTGCGCAACACCGCGTCGATCATCGAAATGGCTTCGGAGACGCAGAACACGCTGACGATCCTGCTCGGTTCGGTGGCGGCGATTTCGCTGCTGGTCGGCGGTATCGGCGTCATGAACATCATGCTGGTGAGCGTGACCGAACGTACGCGCGAGATCGGCATCCGCATGGCGACGGGCGCGCGCATGCGCAACATCCTGCAGCAATTCCTCACCGAGGCGCTGCTCGTCTCGGCGCTCGGCGGATTGATCGGCGTGGCGATGGGCCTCGGCGCCGCGGCCGTCATCGCTTCCTTCGGTACGCCGGTCAAGTACGCGGTCGAGCCGGTCGTGCTGGCCTTCGGTTGCGCCTTCCTCACCGGTCTGTTGTTCGGTTACATGCCGGCACGCAAGGCGGCGCGCCTGGATCCCGTGCAGGCTTTGGCGGCGGAGTGATCATGCGTCGAACATTCGCTTCACTGTTCATCGTTCTCGCACTTGCCGGTTGCGCGACCACCAGCGACATGCCGCGCCCGCAGGTCGACTTGCCTTCGGCCTATCGTGGCGAAACGGCGGAGGACGCCGTGCCGATCGACGCGGAATGGTGGCGCGCGTTCAAGTCCGAGGAGCTCGTCTCGCTCATCGAAACCGCCTTGCGCGAGAGCCCGGATCTCGCCATGGCCGTGGAGCGCGTGCGGCAGGCCGAGGCGCAGGTGCGGATCGCCGGCGCCAGCCTGTTCCCGCAACTGGAACTTTCCGCCTCCACGAGCCGTCGCCGCACGGACGGCCGCAACGACGAGCTGACGACCGAAAGCACTTCCGCGACGCTGAGCGCCAGCTACGAAATCGACGTCTGGGGCCGCAACGCCGCGGGCAAGCGCGCCGCGGAATTCTCCGCCGACGCCGTACGCTTCGACGAAGCGGGCATCCGTCTGACGACCATCGCCGGTATCGCCAACGCCTACTTCCAGGTGCTGTCCTTGCGCGACCGCCTGCGCGTCGCGCGCGAAAACCTGGCCATCGCCGAACGCGTGCTGGAGATCGTCAACATCCGCGCGCGCAACGGCGTGGTGACGCAGCTCGACGTCGCCAGGCAGAACAGCGCCGTGCTGTCGCAGCGGGCGGTGATTCCGGCGCTGGAGCTGCAGGAGCGGCAGACGCTCGCCGCATTGGCGATCCTGGTCGGCCGCACGCCGCAGGACTTCGACGTGCGCGGCACCACGCTGACGGAACTCGCCGTGCCCGCCGTGGCGCCCGGACTGCCTGCCGAGCTGCTGGTGCGTCGTCCCGATCTTGCGCTGGCCGAAGCGCAGCTTGCCGCCGCCAATGCCAATCTGGCGGCCGCGCGCGCCGCGTTGCTGCCCAGCGTCGCGCTGACCGGTTCGGCCGGCCTCACCAAAGCGGCGGCGCTATCGCTCGCGGATCCCGTCAACACGGTCTACACCCTGGGCGCGTCGATCCTGCAACCGATTTTCGAAGGCGGACGCCTCCGCGCCCAGGTCGAAGTGGCGGAAAGCAGGCAGCGGGAACTGGTGGAGAGCTATCGCCGCGCCATACTGAGCGCGTTGGCGGACGTGGAAGACGCGCTCGTCGCCGGCTCGCGCACCGCGCAGCAACAGGTATTGCAGGCGCAGGCCTTGGAAGAGGCGCGTCGCGCGCTCAGGCTCGCCGAAGTGCGCTACCGCGAAGGCGCCGACGATCTGCTGTCGGTGCTGGATGCGCAGCGCACGCTGTTTGCCGCCGAGGACACCCTCGTGCAGACCCATCTGGCCCGCCTGCAGGCCGCCGTCAGCCTGCACAATGCGCTCGGCGGCGGCTGGGAGCTGCCGGCGCCCGTGGCGACGGCCGACCACTGAGCCTCCCCGGCTGCCGTTGAAATCCTAAACGAGAACTATTATCATTTGTGCGCACGCCCCCGGGCGGGGCCGCGCGAGACGCGCGGTCCGTCCGGGGTTGTTCTTGTAGCGCCGCCAGTCAGCCGCTTTGCCGGCCAGCCAGCCAGTCGCTCGACACGAATAACTCGGGGAGTTTCTTGTATGTCGAAGATTCTGGCGGCGCGCCGGCTGCGTGCCCGTGTGCGTGGGGCTTCCGGCGCAGCGCTTTACCAACCCAAACCCTTGTTGCTCGCGCTCGGTCTGGTCGCATTGCCGCTCGGCGCCGCAGCGCAGGATGCCGAGCCCACCCGTCTGCAGGAAATGGTCGTGACGGCTTCGGGCTTTGAGCAGGAGCTCAAGGACGCGCCGGCGTCCATTTCGGTGATCACGCGCGAGGAACTGCAAACGCGTCATTACCGCGACCTCGCCGAAGCCCTGCAGAATGTGGAAGGTATCGACGTACGTGGCGCCACCGGCAAGACCGGCGGTCTCAACATCAGCATCCGCGGCATGCCCAGCGACTACACGCTGATCCTGATCGACGGCCGGCGCCAGAACGTCGCCGGCGACGTCACGCCCAACGGCTTCGGCGATGCGCTCACCAGCTTCATGCCGCCCATTTCGGCCATCGAGCGGATCGAAGTGATCCGCGGTCCGATGTCCACCCTATACGGTTCCGATGCCATGGGCGGCGTGGTGAACATCATCACGCGCAAGGTGGCGAAGCAGTGGGGCGGTTCGATCGGCCTCGAAGCGGGCGTGCCGGAAGACAAGGACTGGGGGTCGACGCAGAAGGTCAGCCTCTATGCCAGCGGTCCGCTGGTGGAAAACCTGCTGGGCCTGCAGTTGCGCGGCAACTTCTTCCATCGCGGCGAATCGGAATTGATTTCCGCGCCGGACGGCACTATCGCGGCGCGCAACCCGGCGCCGGTCGAAAGCAGGCAGTACACGGTCGGTACGCGGCTGACGTTGACGCCGAACAAGGACCACGACCTCTGGCTCGACTACGAGCAGGGGCGGACCTGGTACAACAACGACGAATGCCAACTGGGCAACGTCGACACCAAGGCCACCGGCACGGGCGGCAGCGCGAACTGCCGCGGCGTGCCCGACCCGCTCGCCGCACCGGGCTACAAGGAAGACCTCCGCTTCAACCGCGACCAGATCGCGATCGGACATACCGCACGGCTGGGCATCGGCGTGCTGGAAACGAGCCTGATGCGCAACGTCACCGAGACCCTGGGCCGGACCATCCCCGGCAAGCCGATCGGCGGCACCTACGTGGTGGACGGCGAGACGTTCACCATCGGCGCCGACCGTGAACTGAAGACCACCAACACCGTGCTCGACACCAAACTGGTCGCGCCGCTGGGAGAACGCCATGTCGCCACCTTCGGCGGTCAGTGGTGGGATGCCAAGCTCGAGGACGGCCTGCTGCCCGACAATCTGGAACAGACCATCTGGTCGGTGTTCGCCGAGGACGAGTGGCGCATCCTCGACCGGCTGGCGCTGACGGTTGGCGCGCGTTACGACGATCACGACGTGTTCGGCGGCGAAATCAGCCCGCGCGCTTACCTGGTGTGGAACACCACCGAGAACTGGACGATCAAGGGTGGCATCAGCAAGGGCTTCAAGGCCCCAGTCTGAACCGCCTGGCGAACGGCATCAGCGGCGTCGACGGACAGGGTTCCAGCATCAGCATCGGCAACCCGGACCTGAAGCCCGAGATCAGCACCAACACCGAAATCGGCGCGTTGTACGACAACCGCCGCGGCTTCAACGCCTCGGTGACGGCGTTCCGCAACAAGATCAAGGACAAGATCGTCAGCAACGGGGACTGCAACACCAACCCCATTCCGACCTGCGCCTACATTCCCGCCGAGCAAGAGGACAAGAGCTACTGGGTCAACTCGGACGAGGCCAAGACCTGGGGCGTGGAGATTTCCACGCGCATTCCGCTCGCCAAGGCGTGGAGCCTGAGCCTGAACTACACCTGGACCGACAGCGAGCTCATCCAGAACGGCCGGAAGAACGGCAAGCTGAGCGACACCGCGGAGCACATCGCCAACGCGCAACTGCGCTGGGATGCGACCGAGAAGCTCGCCTTGTGGCTGCGCGGCGAATACCGCGGCGAAAGCCGCCGCTTCGACGGCGATCCCAAGAACCTGACGGGCAACAACAAGCTCGAGTACGAAGCGCTCGGCGATCTG
>NICF_comb_assmDRAFT_10002597_pt1 | contig 13504 bp, 16 predicted proteins | sample NewIslPassag4_SG_FD_11279 | JGI IMG/M metagenome (IMG submission 11279) | reverse complement strand
GGACCATTCTTGGATTAAATAGTGGCTCTTTATGATTCATTTCCTTACAAAAGTGAAAAAGCCAAGACAAAAGCATCTTGGCTATAGAAAAAATGATAAACCCAGTATTTTGTAAGGTATCTCTTTTTAATGGTGTCTGTACCCATATGCGGTCTAAAACGTGAACCACTCTTCAAGTTCTTTTCTGGATGAGGATATTTCCAGGGCAAGCATCAATTTGATTCTGGCTTTTTGGCCGTTCAACCCATTGGTAAAAATGACTCCCATATGTTTCAGTTGAACCCCACCGCCTTCATAGTTATACACATCCTCAACCACTCCATTAAAGCAGCGAGAAACAAGAACAACCGGAATATCCTTATCGATCAGTTTCTGAATGCCCGGGAGGGTTCTCGGAGGAAGGTTCCCTTGTCCAAGGGCTTCGATGACGAGACCATCCATATCTGTTTCAGCCAAAGCGAAAAACAATGTGGAATCCATGCCTGCATAAGCCTTTGCTAGTTCGACTCGTTTATTGACTCCAATGATTGGCATTTTCCGTGTGCGTCTAGGTTGGTGATGGAATAAGACATCTTTTTTTGTTAAGATCCCGATTGGTCCGTATTGGGGGCTTTGGAAAGTTGAAATATTGCTTGTATGGGTTTTTGTAACGTTGATAGCGGAATGGATTTCATCGTTAAATACGACCAAAACTCCTTTATCATGAGCATCGGGATGGAGCGCTGTCCTTAAGGATGAATAGTAATTGTATAGACCATCTGACCCAATTTCATTACTGGGGCGCATTGCACCGGTAATGACGATTGGAATGGAAGTATCGAGGGTTAATTCCAAAAAATAGGCAGTTTCTTCTAAAGTGTCTGTTCCGTGGGTAATGACTACCCCATCAATTTGATTCGTTTTAATATGATGTTCAATCCGCTCTTTCAAAAGCAGCATTTCCTTCATCGTTATATGCCCGGAAGGCAAATGAAAAGGTGCTTCTACAATAAGCTTTACCTGTTGGGAGAAATCTCCTTCCAAATCCAGCAAAGGATTTTTATTCGAGGTAGTTACGGTGCCGCTTTTCTCATCTTCCAACATGGAAATGGTACCACCGGTATGCAAGACTAATATTTTCTTCAATGGGTAACCCCTCACTTTTAAATTCAGATTTTTTTATTTCCATTTTTGTTTTTCCATGGTACGATAAAACCAAATCAAGGGAAATGGGGAAATCTTCGTGGTATCGATAATTTCCGCCGGAATTGCTCCGGGATTTGCTCTATTAAGCTACTTTTATTTAAGAGATGATTACGGAAAAGAACCCCTAAAGGAAGTTCTTCGGGTTTTTTTATTAGGTGCCATTTTGGTATTCCCGATTATGTTTATACAATATGTCATCGATGTTGAGCAAGTATTACCGAATGACTTTTTAAGAACAGTCATTTCTTTCGGTTTTTTGGAAGAGTTCTTTAAATGGTTTTTCCTTTTTTATACCGTTTATAAATTTATGGATTTTGACGAACATTATGATGGCATTGTTTATGGGGTTAGTATCTCTCTCGGGTTTGCCACGGTAGAGAATATTTTGTACCTGTTTTCTTATGGTCTTGAATACGCAATCGGGCGGGCATTTTTTCCCGTATCGAGCCATGCTATTTTTGGTGTCATTATGGGTTATTACTTCGGCAAGGCAAAATTAACAAGAAATGGCGATCAAGATTACTGGTTGTTTCTTTCCTTTTTTATCCCTTTCATGCTGCATGCCATGTATGATTTTATTCTTCAATTTGACCGATATTGGTTTTATATAACCGTGCCTTTTATGATTTTTTTATGGTGGATTGCAATGAGAAAGGTTAAAAAGGCAAAGCATGTCCTTAATCACTCTCAGGAAAGGAATATAACCTATTAGACTTGGAATTTGAATTCCAATGAAAACGGCACTCCTTAGGGATGTGCCGTTTTTTATCGAAAAGAAGGCATTGCATAAAATCCCTCACCTGGCAAAAACTACGATAACAAACAGCAAGTTTGGAGGGACATTTATGCATAGGATGAAGCGGATTGTTTGTTCCATAATCATGCTTTTTTTCTGTTTTAGTTTATTCAGTTCAGAGGATTTTGGCAATCGTGCAAAAGCTTTTTCAAACCAGGTAATCCAGATTGGGGCCGTAGGAGATGATGTCATCGAACTGCAAGCCCGCTTGCAATATATTGGATATTATAACGGAAAAATCGATGGGGTATTTGGGTGGCAAACCTACTGGGCACTTAGAAATTTCCAGTATGAATATGGCTTGAAAATTGACGGGTTGGCAGGTTCAAAAACGAAAGAAAAATTAATTAAGGCGACCAAGTATAATGAAGCTTGGGTGAAAGAACAGATTCGGAAAGGAAATGAGTTTACCCATTATGGTGGCATGGACTGGTCGAAACAGGTAAAGCCAAAATCCGGGACGAAAACGACCGGACAGGCTACAGGAAATAACGCTAAAACCCAAGGAAAGACGACAAACCAAGGGGGAAACACTGCAAATACAGCTGTTAAACCTACTGCTACCAATGTTCCCAATGGTTTCTCCCAAAATGATATCCAATTGATGGCCAATGCGGTTTATGGAGAAGCTCGGGGAGAACCATATATCGGACAAGTGGCGGTGGCAGCAGTCATATTAAACCGGGTTGAAAGTCCTTCTTTTCCGAATACCGTCTCAGGGGTGATTTTTGAACCAGGAGCGTTTACTGCCGTGGCAGATGGACAAATATACTTAACCCCGGATGAAACGGCGAAAAAGGCGGTTTTAGACGCCATTAATGGCTGGGATCCTACCGGAAATGCCATTTATTATTTTAATCCAAATACGGCAACAAGCAGTTGGATTTGGTCTCGACCACAGATTAAACAAATTGGCAAACATATATTCTGTAAATAGGAGGCATTAGGATGATCCGGAACATATTAATTGGCCTACTAACCGTGGCAGTCGTAGGAACCGGGGTTTGGGCGTATCAGGAGCACCAGGAGAAAAATGCGATTTTAATAAATGTAGAAAATAATTATCAACGAGCTTTTCATGATCTTACTTATAACATTGATATATTGCATGACAAAATCGGGACAACTTTGGCAATGAATTCCCGTACTTCCTTATCTCCAGCCTTAGCGGATGTGTGGCGCATCACCTCCGAAGCCCACAGCCAGGTCGGTCAACTTCCGTTAACGCTAGTACCTTTTAATAAGACGGAAGAATTTTTGTCAAAAATTGGGCAGTTCAGTTATGAAACCGCTATAAGAGATTTAGATAAAGAACCCTTGACGGATAAGGAATATGAAACATTACAGTCCCTCTATAAACAATCCGAAGATATCCAAAATGAATTGCGGGAAGTCCAATATTTAATTTTAAAGAACAATCTCCGTTGGATGGATGTTGAAATGGCATTAGCCTCAGGAAAAGAAAAGGCAGATAACACGATTATCGATGGTTTTAAAACGGTAGAAAAAACGGTGGAAAGTTATTCCAATTCCACTTCCGGAACGATTTTTACAAGTATGGAAAAGGAAGAAAAAGGTTTTAAAAACTTGGAAGGTCCAAATATAACAAAAGATGAAGCCCTCAAAGTCGCCAAAAAATATACGAAAATCGATGGCAATGCGAAAACAAAAGTAACGGAAAACGGAGAAGGATCGGATTATGAATTTTACAGTGTCGAAATCAAAACCAATCAGGGCGAAGTAAATATGGATATTACAAAAAAAGGGGGATATCCGATCTGGCTTTTGAACAGCCGGGATGTTAAGGAACAGAAAATCAGTTTGAATGAGGCTTTCCAAAAGGCTGTGGACTTTTTAAAAGAGCGGAATTTCGAAAACATGGAAATGCTCTCGAGTTCCCAATATGACAATATCGGGATTTTTACCTTTATAACGAAAGTAAAGGATGTTCGCATTTTTCCTGAAGCGGTAAAGTTAAAAGTTGCCCTGGATGATGGAAGCATTCTTGCCTTTTCTGCGGAGGATTATTTAGCTTCCAAAAAGGAGCGAAATATTCCTGAACCGAAGATTTCTCTTGAAGAGGCCAAATCAAAAATCAATCCGAGTGTGAAGGTGATGGATACGGGATTGGCCATTATTGAAAACCGGATGAATGAAGAAACGTTGTGCTATGAATTTATCGGAGTTTTAGGTAAAGATACGTACCGGATCTTTATAAATGCCGAAAATGGGAATGAAGAACATGTAGAGAAATTGCAAAATGTGGAACCGATTTATGAGAATTTGCTTTAAGGAAAGGCTTAAGTGCTTTTCCTTTTTTTTATTTCATGTAATAATGAAATATATCTGGAAAGGGCTGGATAATTTGCATCTTATGATTTTCGGGAAAAAGTGAGGGGTCAATTTGCTAAAAGTCGGAGACATTTTAACGATTGAAATTAAAGGAGAACATTATAAAAGCAAAGTGGTTGATATTCGAAAAGATGCAGTTTATATGAATGATCCGGTTCATACGATATCAAATCGGACAGTCTTTTTACGCCCCGGAACTGAATTTGCAGGGAATTTTATAAATGATAACAAACAAGTTTATTATTTTCAGTCCATTGTTCTCGAACGAAAACAGGGCGGAGCGGGGATGGTTGTATTTTCCAACCCTGAGAAATTCATTCCGATTCAAAGGCGAGAATTTTTGCGGGTAAACAGTGGTGTGGATGTGGCGGTTCATCCTCTAAACAAGGAATTTCCTCCCTTTGTAACTGTTACCTGCGATTTAAGTGCCGGGGGAGCTTCCATTGTCGTGCCTAAAGAAAAAACGAAACATTTTATTAATGGCTTGAAAATCCGCACCTGGTTCGTTTTACCGATGCAAAGTGGGGAATACTATTATTTGAAACTGACCGCAAAAGTAATCAGGACCTTCGAACTGAATGAACGATCCAATGGTGTCTCATTGCAATTTGAAGGCAAATCGAAGAAAGAGGAGCAACAGCTGCTAAAATATTGCTTTGAGTACCAACTATTAATGAAGCAAAAAGAATCGAATCGCTGACGGTATATCTTTCTCTCTCTATGACAATACCATTACTAAAAGGATTTTAGGTGGGAACGATGGCTCATATCGAGAGGATCTTGAAAAAATTGGTTGTCATTCAGGCAATATTTTTGATTTTTTGTCAAGTGTTGTATCATCATTTTGATCTGTTTCCCGAATTGAAAAATCTCACCCAATATGAAGGGGTGGACGGAGATTCCTTCACAAAAGTTTTGGAGGTTATCAATTTTGACTAAGCAGGTACATATCCTGCTTTATTTTATGTTAAAATATAGTAACAGATCATTCTAGAAAGAGGTAACAGAATTTATGGAACAGAAGAAAATTTCAATCGCTATTGATGGACCAGCCGCAGCAGGAAAAAGCACCGTTGCAAAATTAATAGCTCAAAAACTATCATATTTATATATTGATACCGGTGCCATGTATCGAGCTCTCACATGGAAAGCTTTAAAGGAAAATGTAAATCCGGAAGATGGGAAGCGATTGGCGGAATTATTGATGGATACGAATATCCAACTGGTGAAAGATGGACTTACCCAACGGGTTTTTGTGGATGATATAGAAGTAACCGAAGATATACGTTTTCCGGAAGTCACAAAAAATGTTTCTGCTGTTTCGAAACATAAAAAAGTCCGGGAGGAAATGGTAAGGCGTCAACAACAACTGGCAAAGGAAGGCGGAGTCGTCATGGATGGTCGGGACATAGGAACCCATGTCCTGCCGGATGCGGAAGTTAAAATCTTTTTGCTTGCTAGTGTCGAGGAAAGAGCGAAACGCCGGTACGAGGAAAATATGAAAAAAGGCATCCCTACAGATTTGGAAACCCTAATTAAAGAAATCGAAAAAAGAGATAAGCTGGATTCTGAACGGGAGGTCGCTCCATTAAAGAAAGCGGAAGATGCTGTTGAAATCGATACTACATCCCTTTCGATTCCGGAAGTTGTTGATAAAATCATGGAAATTGTAGAAGGAAGGATTGGTCGTTGATGAACTTTTATTCCTTTGCAAAAGGAATTGTCCGGGTCATTTGGGCACCTTTTTTTCGCTATGAAGTGATCGGGCAGGAAAATATCCCAAAAGACGGGGCACTTCTTTTATGCGGCAATCATATCCATAATTTTGATCCTATTTCTATCGGGTTAACCTGTCCCCGTCAAATTTCCTTTATGGCGAAAGAGGAGCTATTTCGGGTACCGGTATTGAAATCCGTTATCAAAGCTCTTCACGCCTTTCCTGTAAAACGAGGAAAAGGGGATCGGGAAGCTCTTCGAACGGGACTTCAAGTCCTGAAAGAAGGGAAGGTCCTTGGCATCTTTCCTGAAGGGACCCGCAGCAAAACCGAGGAATTGGGCCAGGCAATGGCGGGTGTCGGTTTTTTTGCCCTCCGTTCCGATTGCCAAGTTGTTCCATGTGCCATTATCGGTAACTATAAGCTGTTCAAAAAAATGAAAGTCGTTTATGGAAAACCAATTGATATGGAACCGCTAAAGGAAAGAAAGGCCTCTGCCCAGGAAGTAGCTGAAATAATCATGAGTCATATTCATGAAATTTTGCTACAATATAAGTAATGTATTGACAAATGAAATAATTTGTTAGAAGTTAATTAAAGAGGAAAATTTTTGATTTTTTAATTTTATCGGTTTTGTCTAAGGAGGATGTTACAATGGCTGAAAATGTAAATGAAAACGTCAACGAAAAGGTGAATGAAACGGTTTCAGAAGCGGCGGTTCCTGAAAATCCTGTTGAGAATTTAAATGAAATAGATGTTGTTACCTTTTCTGTAGGGGATCAAGTGACGGGAAAAGTAACAAAGGTTGAGGAAAAGCAGGTTCTCGTTGACATACCGAATAGCAAATTGGATGGGATCATTCCGATTTCTGAATTATCCACTCTTCATATTGAAAAAGCTGAAGATGCCGTTTCCGTCGGTGATGAACTCCTTCTCGAAGTGATTAAGGTGGAAGAAGACGCTCTCATTTTATCCAAACGTCGGGTAGATGCCGAAAAGGCTTGGGAAACATTAAAACAGAAGATGGAAAAAGGGGAATACATTGAAGCGGAAGTGAAAGACATCGTTAAGGGCGGAGTAGTCGTCGATGTAGGTGTACGTGGATTTGTTCCCGCTTCCATGGTAGACGATCATTATGTCGAAGATTTTTCCGAATACATAGGAAAAACATTGACATTTAAGATTATGGAATTGGATAAAGAGAAAAATCGGTTGATTTTATCTCATCGGGAAGTGCTTTTGGAAGAAAAGAACCGAAAGAAAAAGGAAGCCATTGAACGGATTGAAGCAGGTCAAGTCCTTGAAGGCATTGTACAACGGGTAACCAACTTTGGTGCCTTTGTCAATATTGGTGGGGTAGATGGATTGGTCCATATTTCCCAACTATCCCATGAACATGTGGAACACCCTTCCGATGTTGTGAAAGAAGGGGACAAAGTAACCGTGAAAGTACTTTCTGTGGATCGCGATACAGAAAGAATTTCCTTGTCGATTAAGGAAACTTTACCAGGACCTTGGTTCAATATTGGTGAAAAATTGAAACCGGGATCTGTAGTGGAAGGTACGGTAAAACGTTTGGTATCCTTTGGTGCTTTCGTTGAGATCATGCCTCAAGTGGAAGGTTTAGTTCACATATCTCAAATTTCCAATAAACATATTGCCACTCCTCATGAAGTATTGAAAGAAGGTCAAACGGTCAAAGTTAAAGTCCTTGATGTGAATGAAAAAGATCAACGGATTTCCTTATCCATGAAGGAATTGGAGGAAAAGGAAACCGAACCGGAATATGAACTCCCTGAAGAAAGCCGTGGCTTCCAACTAGGAGAAGTGATAGGCGAACAACTAAAGAAATTAACTGAATAATATGATCAAAGATTCGGGTCCTATAAGATCCGGATCTTTTTTTTAAAACCAGGTTTAAACCTCATAATTTTTTCTCATACTGGAAAAGATAGGAGGTAGTAAGATGCCTGGTTTTTTGTTTTATTGGATTTCTTGGTGCATATGGATTTATTTGATGTTTATTATGAAAAAAAACCATCCTTACCGGTATCCATTGGCATTCTTTGTCTGTTTAGCCATTATTTTTTCCGGATATACCATAGAGCTTTTCGGAATGGAGATCCGCCTTTCCTTGTTTCCGATGTGGCTCTTAGGTTGTCTTTTGCTTGCGAAATGTAATTGGAAAACCCTTATGTATCTGTGCCTTTGCGTTGTCATAATCACCTTTTCAGCCACAACTTTTTTTATCATGGCCTTGTTCGATCCTTTTTGGGTGATTATAGATTTGGTCATATTGGAGGGGCTATTGGCCGTTTTTTTGACTTCCCTATTGGACGTCGGCTTTTGGCAAAGAATCGGTGTTTTTTTTATCGGCTTTATACAGGCAGAACTTCTTTATGGATATCTTTTAAAAGGGTTTGGAATCCATTATGAAATAGGTTCATTTCACTTTTTAGATGGATTATCAGTATCCCTTGTATTCATCATTCTATGGGGAGTCATTGAAACGATCTACCTATATTTTCAAAGAAACCAAATTTTGGAAAAGGAGAAGCAGCTCTAGCAATGTCAGAATATGTATATCCTGTTCTTTTCGGGCTTATTACAGGGATTCTATCAAGATTATTGATGCTTAGAACCGATTATCGACAATATCCCACGTATTTGCATGGAAAAATCATTCATATTGCACTCGGTGTCATTGCCTCAAGTCTTGGTGCCATTGCTGTTCCCGCCTTGATTGAACAGGAGTATACCGCCATTACCTTTTTGACCCTTGCCGCCTCCCAATTTCGAGAAGTACGGAATATGGAAAGAAATACCCTTTCCCAATTGGATCAATATGAACTGGTTCCAAGGGGAAACACCTATATTGAAGGGATTGCTATTGCCTTTGAAAGCCGGAACTATCTGGTCATCTTAACATCCATGGTAACCACGATTTTTTATATTTTCTTTGGATTCTGGGGTGGAGTTGTATCCGCCCTCGGTATGATATTTATTTCCAGAATATTAATGGATGGTGGCAAGATTAAGGATATTGTCGATATTGAATATGTCGAACCGAAATTTATAGGGGAAGGATTATATGTGGATAATATTTATATCATGAATGTAGGTCTTCCGGAAAGACAAAAGGAATTGTTGAAATATGGGATGGGCTTTATTTTAAAACCAAAGAATTTTAACGCCCGCACGACCATTGCCAATCTCGGCCAGCGTCAAGCCATATTACATGATGTTTCAACAGCCCTTGGTGTATATCGGGATTCGGGTACTCCTGCCCTCGTGCCACTGGCAAAAAGGGATTTGGACGACGGAAAAGTAGGGATCTTTATCCTTCCTCAAGAAAAAGATATTGGCAAGGCAATCGAAATTATCGGGAATACTCCCACTTTAGAAAATGCGATCCGGATGCCGACAAAACGTAAAAAGCAAGAGGGAGGAGAGGCTGAATGAACTTGGAAAAAGTCATTTTAGCCGTTCTTACCACGAACCCGAAAAAAGTTCCCAGTGGCATGAATGTGTTTATTTGTGACAACGAGGAGGAAATGGAAAGGATGGGCACTAATCTGGAGGCGATCCTAGATGGGATTGCCCATTCCATTAGCGATGAAATAATGATTATTGTTAAGCACTGACAAATCTAGTATAATGGAAACAAAATGCTTATCCCTTTCCATTTTGATGGGGATTCACGGTTTGGATATTCGTGTGCATGGTAGACCCTTCTTTCAAGAAGGGTTTCTTTACTAGGAAGGATAGAGGTGATGCAAATGACTTTACCTGTTGTTGCAATTGTAGGAAGACCTAACGTTGGAAAGTCAACCCTTTTCAACAGGATAATCGGGGAACGAATTTCCATTGAAGAGGATACGCCAGGGGTAACCCGTGACCGTATATATGGCAAAGCAGAATGGCTTAATACCGAATTTAATATTATTGACACCGGTGGGATTGATATTGGCGACGAACCTTTTTTGGAACAGATTCGTGCCCAAGCCCAGGTTGCCATTGATGAAGCGGACTGTATTATCATGATTACCAGTGGTCGTGATGGGATTACCGCTGCTGATGAAGAAGTGGCAAAAATCTTATATCGCTCAAAAAAACCGGTGGTGCTAGCGGTCAATAAAATTGATAATCCGGATATGCGCCATCAAATTTATGATTTTTATTCATTGGGATTTGGCGAGCCGTACCCTGTCTCCGGTTCCCACGGCTTAGGACTTGGAGATTTGCTTGATGCCGTCGTTAGCCATTTTCCGAAGAAAGACACTAAGGAATATGAAGAAGATGTCATTAAATTTTGTTTGATTGGTCGTCCTAATGTTGGAAAAAGTTCACTAGTCAATGCGATTCTCGGTGAAGAGCGGGTTATCGTTAGCGATATAGCCGGAACTACGAGAGATGCGATCGACTCTCCTTATACATATGATGGGGAAAAATATGTAATAATTGATACGGCAGGAATCCGTAAAAAAGGAAAAGTGTATGAAAAGACGGAGAAATACTCCGTTCTCCGGGCATTGAGAGCCATTGAACGTTCCGATGTTGTTCTTGTCGTCATAAATGCGGAAGAAGGAATTATAGAACAAGATAAAAAAATTGCCGGCTATGCCCATGAGGCAGGAAGAGGGGTCATTATCGTCGTCAATAAATGGGATGCGATCGAAAAAGATGAAAAGACGATGAATGAATATGAGAAAAAGATTCGTAATGAATTTCAATTTTTGGACTATGCCCCCATCGTTTTTGTGTCAGCCAAAACGAAAAAACGGCTACATACACTGCTTCCGATGATCAAAATGGTCAGTGAAAATCATGCGATGAGGGTTCAGACAAATGTTTTGAACGACGTCATCATGGATGCAGTGGCTATGAATCCAACACCTACCGATGGCGGTCAAAGATTAAAAATTTACTATATGACCCAAACATCAGTTAAACCACCAACCTTTATACTTTTTGTCAATGATCCGGAATTACTCCATTTCTCTTATGAACGATTTTTGGAAAATCGGATCCGGGATGCCTTCGGATTTTTGGGAACCCCGATTCGGATTATTGCCAGGGCAAGAAAATGAACAAAGGATGTGAAAATGGATGTCTGGAAAATCAGAAATTGTAACAGTATTAGGTGCTGGAAGCTGGGGAACCGCCCTTGCTATGGTACTTTCGGACAACCAACACCAAGTGAAACTCTGGACCCATCGGAAAGAGCATGCCGATGAAATCAATCGGACTAGGATTAACCCCCAATACTTACCAGAGACAAAATTGCCTGACAATATTCAAGTCTTTCATGAACTGAAAGATGCCCTGCAAAACTCAGAAATTGTTGTGGTAGCGGTGCCTTCAAAAGCGGTAAGGGAAGTCCTTAGAAAGTATATACAAGTATCAGACTCTGCTAAAACCTTTGTTCATGTTTGCAAAGGGATCGAGCCGGAAACGTTAAAAAGGATTTCGGAAATCATAGTTGAAGAAATGCCCCCACGATTGATGAAGGATTTGGTCGTTTTATCCGGTCCTTCCCATGCGGAGGAAGTGGCACTTCGCCAGCCAACAACGGTAGCCGTTTCATCGGAATCCATGGATGCCGCAAAACGGATTCAGGATCTTTTTATGAATGAACATTTTAGAGTATACACAAACCCAGATATGATTGGCGTAGAAATGGGGGGAGCGTTAAAAAATATTATCGCCCTTGCCGCAGGTATTTCTGATGGCTTAGGTTTTGGTGATAATGCGAAGGCTGCTTTGATGACAAGGGGGCTTGCGGAAATTGCCCGGCTAGGAACAACGATGGGAGCCAATCCGTTAACTTTCTCTGGGCTTACCGGTATTGGGGATCTGATTGTTACTTGTACGAGTCAACTTTCTCGGAACTGGCGGACTGGAAACTTGCTCGGAAAAGGGAAAAAACTGGATGAGATTTTGCAGGAAATGGGACAAGTTGTCGAGGGGGTACGAACAACAAAGGCTGCCTATCAATTGTCCCAAAAATATCAGGTTCCTATGCCGATTACAACAAGTCTTTATCGGGTTCTGTTCGAAAACAAAAATCCGAAGGAAGAAGTCAGTAAATTGATGAATCGGAATAAAACCCATGAAATCGACGATTTGGTTAACATTCTGACAAGTGATAAGGCATAAGCCTGTTTTCTCTTTATTGCTTTGTTTTTCATCGAAAATAGGCTCTAGAGGATGCGTCAGGTAGTTCCATAGCATACAATACTATGAAATTAAGATTCGAAGGGTTTGGGTATGAATCTGTTACCGGCTGAAAAGTTGCCCCGCTTTTTCAGCCGGTTTTTGTTTGGCATATTTAATAGAAAGCTATTAAAGGCTCCGAAATGTCAAAAATGAAAAAATATGATAGAATTGACATCAAAATAGGAAGATTTTGCTTTCATAAGGGGAAAGGATGATTGACATGTCACCCGGCTTAATGAGAATGTTATTTACGTTTCTTTCGATGGGGGTTATGTTTCTTTCGGTCATTTTAATTTTGTTAGCGCGCAATCGCCTAAAGGGTTTTCTCCGCAACTTTACGACAATCATTGCCTATGGGCTAATGATTTTCTCAGGTTTATTGGTTTTTGTGTTTGTGCTTATGGGGCCAACGTCGTAAACGGGGGGTATTGAGTTGAAACATCTTTCAGTTGGCATCATGATTGTTCTCTTTTCTTCACTTATTCTTGCCGGTTGTATTCCAAGCAGCCATTCATCTTTACCAGGGACCGTCAATGAAAAACAGATTGAAATGGTCCAGGAAGCGATCAATAAATATCGGGAAGACAATGATGGTCTATTGCCCATTAAAAACAAGGAATACGATACGGATGTTTATATCAAATATTTAATTGATTTTTCCAAGCTTGTTCCTACATATTTGCCGTCTGCCCCATCCACCTCATTTGAAGAAGGGGGCCGATTCCAATACGTCATTATTGAGGCGGAAACGAATCCGACGGTTAAAATTTTTGATTTGATGATTCCGGACAAGATTCGGGAAATTCAACTTTTACTTATGACCCAAAAGTATCCCCCTTTTAAGGAAAGGCTAGCAAGAAATGTTTTTACTTTGGATTTTCAAGAACTGGGCTATAATGAAGAACCCACGGTCAAAAGTCCTTATAGCGGAGAGGATCTTCCAATTGTGATCAATGGACAAGGGGAGCTTTTCATTGATTACAGGAAGGATCTATTAAGGGTTTTGCAAGATAAAGAGGATCTTTCCCTTGAAATTGGAGAAGATATCCGTTATTTGTTGACGGAAAATTCCTATTTTGTACCAGCTTATTCATTACCTTATACCATAGATGAAAAGGGTGATCCGATTTTTTTGGATATGTAGGTTACCTTATGCAAAATCCAGTTAAAAGTTATCATTGAACCCGATTTTCAATCATATAGTTGATTGGAAGCCGGGTTTTTTTGTTAGGGAGGG
>NICF_comb_assmDRAFT_10002594_pt1 | contig 13512 bp, 10 predicted proteins | sample NewIslPassag4_SG_FD_11279 | JGI IMG/M metagenome (IMG submission 11279) | reverse complement strand
TGACACCCGCTCTCCCTGCTGCAGCTGATACATGTGATAATAGCGGCCGCCCAGCTTCATCAGCGTCTCGTGGTCTCCCCGCTCCACGATTTCGCCCCGGTCCAGGACGAGAATCAGATCGGCATGTTTGATCGTCGACAGCCGATGGGCGATGATAAACGTCGTCCGCCCCTGTTTCACCACGTCCAGCGCCTCTTGAATAATCGCTTCTGTCTCCGTGTCAATGTTGGAAGTGGCTTCGTCAAGGATCAGGATGGCGGGATCAAATGCAAGCGCGCGGGCAAACGAGATGAGCTGCCGCTGTCCCGCCGACAGGGTGCTGCCTTTTTCCACTACGGGCTCGTCGATGCCGTTGGGCAAATGCTTGAGCAGGCGATCCGCTCCAATCTCGCTCAGCACCTGTTCCACCCGCTCCCGGGAGATGGCAGGATCACCAAGCGACACGTTGGACGCGATCGTTCCCGTAAACAGGAACGGGTCCTGCAGTACGATACCCATGTGCTCCCGCAGGGTCTGACGGGGTATCTCGCAAATGTCCCGATCGTCGATGGCAATGCGTCCGCGGCTAGCGTCGTAAAAACGAAAAAGCAGGTTCAGGATGGAGCTTTTCCCGGACCCCGTATGTCCGACCAGCGCCACCGTCTGTCCCGGCATCGCCTCAAACGAAATGCCCTTGAGCACGTACTCGTCATCCTTGTAGGCAAACCAGACGTCCTCGAAGGTCACTTTCCCCTTGAACCGCTCCATCCTGTCGTCCGAGACATCTTCGCCCTTCTCGTCCAGCAAGACGAATACCCGCTCTGCGGAGACAAGCGCGGTCTCCAGGTTGGGCAGCTGATTCACAATGCCGACAATCGGCTGAAACAGCCGGTTCAGATAATCGACAAACGCATACAGCACGCCAAGCGAGATCGCTCCCTCCACTCCGGAGATGGAGACGCCGCCAAAATACCAGATCAGCGCCACAAAGGCGATCGTCCGAATCAACCCGACAGATTGTGGCCGGTCAGGGCGTTTAAGCTGAGCAGCTTGCTGCGGTACGTGAAGTGGCGGGTATTGTGCTCCTCAAACTCCCGCTCTGTCTGTTTTTCCCGGCGAAACGCCTTAATCACCGCAATGCCCTGGATCGATTCGTTGATCATGGCGTTGATTTCGCTGAGGGTGGAGCGAATGACACGGTTGTACCGCTTGGCATACAGCCGGTAGACATACATCCACACCGCCAGCACGGGCACGATGAACAGGCAGATTGCCGCCAACCGGACATCCAGCACGAATAGCGCGGCAAACACCCCGATCATGTAAATTGAACCGGTGAAAAAGTTGGCCAATACCGACACGTACAGCTCTCGTATTGACTCGGTGTCGTTGGTGATCCGCGACACGACCTTCCCCGCCGGCAGATTGTCAAAATAGCGGATCGGCAGCCGGTGAATGTGAGCAAACACGTCCGTCCGCATTTTGCGGATGATGCGGTTGGCCGTGGCCTGCAGCAGGTACCGCTGACCGTAGCTGAACAGCGCTGACAAGACGACCAACCCGAAATAGATCTGGCAGAGGTGAAGCAGCCCGTTCATCTCCGGTCGGAAAAACATGTACATCTCTCCGGCCGTCAGCCTGCGTGCTTCGTAGGTCTGCCTTTGCTCCCCATTTGTAATCAGCAAGCGCCCGTCTTCCGTGATGGATCGATCACCGTCAAAAGCAAGCGGGCTTTCGACAAAATAGTAGTCCCGGTTCACCTGCAGGACCCTGACCTCCGCACCGCGCGGCTCGTCTGCTGCAAAGCGGTCCGCCCGTTTGTACAGCTTTTCGCCGTACGCGACCGCATACGCCCCTTCCGCTTTCGTTTCGTACCAGGGCTGCTCGATGCCGGAAATGTGCACATCGATCATCCGCTTGGCGATCAGCGGCCCGGCCAGATCCGTGCCCACGGCCACGGCGAGCATGAGCAGCGCCAGGATCAGCGAGGTCTTGAAATGCAGTGCGTATCGCATCAGCCGCCTGCCTGTTTTGGCCAGGCTGCCAGCAGTCCGGTCCATCTCCAAATCAAACGTTTCCCTCTCCATACTCACGTTTGGTTCACCCTGCTTCCGGTCAGTATTGCTTCCACCTGCTGGCGTTCAAACTGCTCTTTGTACCAGCCGTCTTGTTTCATAAGCTGATCGTGCGTCCCCCGCTCCACAATCCGTCCTTCGTCGAGCACCAGGATGAGATCGGCGTGTTGAACAGCGGAGAGCCGGTGCGCCGCGATGATCGTGGTTTTGCCGGCACGCGCTCGGCGGATGTTGGCGATGATCTCCGCCTCTGTCCGCGCGTCCACCGCCGACATCGCATCGTCCAGGATGAGAATGGGCGGATCGCTAATCAGCGCCCGTGCGATGGAGACCCGCTGTTTCTGTCCGCCCGAGAGCGCGACGCCTTTTTCCCCGACAAGCGTTTCCAACCCGTGCGGCAGGTAAGCCAAGTCCTTTTGAAACGCCGACGCCGCGATCGCCTCGTCCAACTGCTCCGCTGTCGCACCGCCACTGCCAAAAAGAATATTGTTTCTCACCGATCTTGAGAACAAAAACTGCTCCTGCGGCACATACCCGTACCACGATTTCAGCTGATCCATGTCAATCCGCTCGATCGGGATGCCGGAGATGGTGATGAATCCTTCTCCCGGCGGATATTCCCGCAGCAATTGCTTGATGAGCGTCGTTTTGCCGCTGCCAGTGCGTCCCACCAGCCCCAGCGTCTGTCCTTTTTCCAGGGTAAAGGTCACGTCCTCCAAATTGTTGACGGCAGACGTCGGATACCGAAATGTCACGTGCTTAAATTCGATTCGTTCGGGACGTTCCACCGCGATCGTCTCCTTTGGTTCGGGAACGTCAGGAGGACAGTTGAGCGTCTCACTGACCCGGTCCAGAGAGGCATTGCCGCGCTGCATGATGTTAATCATCTCGCCGATCGCGAACATCGGCCAAATCAGCATGCCCAGGTAAACGTTGAAGGCCACCAGACCGCCGATCGTCAATTCGTTGTGAAAGACCAGGGAGGCCCCGTACCCAAGCCCGATCAGGTAACTGGCCCCGACAAATATCTTGATCGTCGGCTCGAACAGGGCGTCGATCCTGGCCACGGCCAGATTCTTCTCCAGCACGTTCCGGGTCACATCGGCAAAATGCCTCTCTGCCGCCCGCTCCTGCACGTACGCCCGGATTACGCGAATGCCCGAGATCGTCTCCAGTACGCCGTCATTCATCTCGCCAAACGCATCCTGCGCCGCCGTAAACCGCGCATGCATCCATTTCCCGTAAAAACTGATCAGCACCGCCATGATCGGCATCGGCAATACAGCCGCCAGCGTCAGCTTCCAGGAGACAAACGCAACCATCGTCACCAGGAGCGTCGCCATCCACACCGTGGAGTCAATGAACGTCAAAATCCCAAAGCCGGCCGTCTGCGAAATCGCCTGCAGGTCGTTCGTTGCCCGGGCCATCAAGTCACCTGTACGGTTCCGTTCAAAAAAGGGCGGGCTCATCTTGAGAAAATGGCGCATCAGCCGGGACCGCATCAGCCGCTCCACCACAAAGGCCCCTCCAAACAGATGATACATCCACACGTAGGTGATCAGGTAAACAGCCACTGCGATTACACCCAGCAAGATCAGCGTCTGTGTCAACCCTGCCCACGTCAGCGTCCCGTGCTGAATGGCGTCAATCGAACGGCCCACTATCATCGGCGGCATCACCTCCAGGATGCCGGCAAAGATGAGCAGCGACACGGCAAGCGTATACCGTTTCCACTCGCGCCTGAAAAACCATCCCAGCTTTTGTATGACCGACAGCATGTGGTTTCCCCTCCTCTTCTCATGTCAAGACGAAAAAGCACACCACTCGGGAGCGGTGTGCTTGTCACAACGATTGAAGTTAAGAAAATCGCATGCCACGAGGGTGCGTGACCTGCGCCTGCTTACGCATATGCAGCAAAAATGATACGTGTGCACTGTACTGCTCTTGGCGTCAGAAGGGAGGTCACATCATGAGCTATGGAATTGTGACCGGCATCAAACGAAATCCAATTCCGGATCATGACAGACACCCCTCCTTTTCAGAAAATTTTATCGTTGCGTATACTGGTACGGTAACATGAATGGATACCACTGTCAATTCCTTTTCCCGCGACGGGCCATCGCCACTGTCCTCCCTGGTTCGTCCAGGGGAAGCCGTCAGACGGTTAATGCGTGCTCGCCGATCCTTCCGATGTCAGTATTTGACAGAACCATCTGTTCTGGCAAGCCGCAGCAAAAAAGAAAAACACGGTGCGACCAACCGTTCTCCGTCGCTTGTACCGTGTTCGTTTTGATTGAAAGTCGGTTCATGCCCCTTTTTCATGCGTACGGGCTCGTTCAACCGCTGCATGCGCCAACCCATACGGCAGACACAGCGGCACCCCTGTTCGCGGGTCGGGCACAATATCCGCTTCGATCCCGAATACTTCACGCAGCACGTCATGCGTCATCACCTGATCGGGGGCGCCTTCGCATACGACCTTGCCCTTTTTGATCGCGATCATGTGCTGGGCGTAACGCGCCGCATGGTTCAGGTCATGCACCACCATGACAATCGTGCGCTGTTCCTCTTGATTCAGCTTGTGCAGCAGTTCGAGCACTTCCAGCTGGTGAGCCATGTCCAGGAACGTCGTCGGCTCATCGAGAAACAAGAAATCGGTCTGCTGGGCCAGCGCCATGGCGATCCATGCCCGCTGCCGCTGCCCGCCGGACAGTTGTTCGACCGGACGGTCATGAAAATCCACGATGCCGGTGACCTCAATCGCCCACTGTATGATTCGCTTGTCCTCCTGCGTCAACGAACCCAATCCTCTCTGGTGAGGAAACCGCCCGTAGCCAACCAGTTCGGAGACGGTAAGCCCGTCGGGGGCCGTTGGATTTTGCGGCAAAATGGCAAGCTGTTTGGCCACTTCCCTGGTCGACTGGCTGTGAATCGCTTTGCCGTCGAGGAAAACAGCCCCGTTTTTCGGCTTCATGATCCGCGCCAGCGTCTTGAGGATCGTAGACTTCCCGGAACCGTTGGCACCCACCAGGGCCGTGATTTTCCCCGTGGGAATGCTCAGATTCAACTGTTCCACAATGATGCGATCACCATAGGCGATATCTACCTGCTGTGCATACAGACGTCCCATAAACACTTACGCCTCCATTCATCAGGTCTTCATCAGCAAATAGATGAAGTACGGTGCGCCAATAACGGCCACGACAATGCCGACGGGAATCTCCGAGGGCTGCAGAATCCAGCGAGCCAGTGTGTCCGCCACGATTAACAGCAGTCCTCCCGTCAGTGCGGAAGCAGGAATCAGATACTGGTGATGGGGACCGACCAGCCGCCGCGCCAGGTGAGGCGCAATCAGACCGACAAAGCCGATGCCGCCTCCGACCGACACGCTTGCGCCCGCTAACCCGACCGCTGCGGCAAGCAGTCTGATCCGTTCCCGTTCCGTGGACGTGCCAAGACCAATCGCGAGCGGTTCTCCCAAGCGCAGGATATCCATTACCCGCGCTTTCACCATGACATAGGGAAGCAGGATGATGAGCCAGGGCAGCAAAGCCAGGACAAAGTGCCAGTTCGCTCCCCAGATACTGCCCGCCAGCCACACGGAAACAAACTGAAATTTTTCGGGATTCAGCTTGATCGTAAGCACGATCATGGCGGCGCTAATGCCCGCAGAAACGGCAATCCCCACCAGAATGAGCCGCGTCGGCGCAACGCCCTGTCCCTTTCGGAAGGCCAGGGAGTAGATGAGTGCGGCAGTCAGGGAAGCGCCTGCAAATGCACACAACGGCAGCAGGTAAACAGGCGCGCCTTCCGTCATCGGATAAAAGGAAATAACCAGGATCACCGCGAGGCCTGCCCCTGCGCTGATTCCCAACAAGCCCGGATCAGCCAGTGCATTCCGGGAAACGCCCTGCAATATCGCCCCGGAGACAGCCAACCCCGCTCCCACCAGCACAGAAAGAACGATACGAGGCAGCCGAAAGTCAAACAAGACAAGCTCCTGTTTCTCGGTGCCTGCGCCTGCCAGCGTCTTCATGACATCCCACGGCGAGAGTTTGATAAACCCCGTGTTCATGCTGATGAAAAACGACGCAAACATCAATACGCCCAGCACGGCCATAACCTTGGCTGCGCGGATTTTTCGCCGGTTTTCCACGGACCCTGCCATCGCTTTCATCCCAATTCCCTCCTTTCCCTGCGGGCCAAGCAGAGGAAAAAGGGCACGCCGAGCAGGGCAATCAGGGCGCCTACCGGCGTTTCGTAAGGCGGATTGATCATTCTCGCGCCAATATCGGCAAACACCATGAGCACACTGCCTAGCACGGCAGAGCACGGAATGATCCACCGGTAGTCTACGCCTACCAAAAAACGGGCCACATGCGGGATAACCAAACCGATAAAGCCAATCATGCCGACCGTAGACACCGCCGCCCCCGCCAGGATTAAAACGATCACGGCACCGGCGAGCTTGACGCGACCTGTTCGCTGCCCCAAACCGGCTGCCATTTCTTCTCCCAGACTAAACACCGTGATGGAACGGGAAAGCATCAGGGCCGCGACCAAACCAGCCACAATCCACGGGAACATGATCCTGATGTGAAGCCACGTGGCTCCCGCTACGCCGCCTGCGTACCAGTAGGCCAGTTCCTGCCCCACCTGGTAGTAGATCGCCACGCCTTCGCTGAGGGCCACGAGCAGGGCGCTGACGGCTGCGCCAGCCAAAGCCAGCCTGACCGGAGTCAATCCTCCTTTGGCCAGGGAACCGATCCCATACACCAGCCCCGCCCCCAGACCGGCGCCGAGGAAGGAGAACAGGATCACGTACGGAAAAGGCAGGCTGGGCCACAATGCAAAACAAAGCGCCAACACGAAGCCCGAACCGGCATTCACGCCGAGAAGGCCGGGGTCTGCCAACGGGTTGCGGGTCATCCCCTGCATGATCGCGCCCGCCACGGCAAAACCGGCGCCAACCAGCGCTCCGCACAACGCCCGAGGCAATCGCAACTCCTGAATGATTTGGTGCTGTGTCACATCTGACTGAAAATGAAAGAGCGCTTCCCATACTGTCAGCAGGTGAATGTCAGCTGTCCCAACGGAAATCGAAAGGGTCAAACCAAGCACAAGCAGTATCAACCCGCCGAAGAGAATGAACAAAGCCAAAACGGGCCGAGTTTGCATGGGGGGTTTTGGTTTGGATGCTGCTGACATTTGTGAAACCCACTTCCATTCATTCCGTAATCATGATTGTCGCTGCCACATTTAGACAGGTTAATGATAATGGTTTTCATTTGCATCTGTCAATAATCAAGCCGTTACTTGCCAGTACCTTTCTTTCCGAAAAAAATACAGCGAGACCCTTGGAGGATCTCGCACGGGTGAAGCCGTATGGTTTACTCAACTGGAGCCATGCCGAATGAAAAGGTTAATTTCAGAGGAGAGTACGATTTGTACGGACTCACTGAAAGGGGCGGAATGCACAATCGTGAATTTCTGGGATATGGAGCGCGTGTTTCGATTCAAGGATGCAGAAGCCTGGGACCTGACAATCAACGAGAAGCGCTGCAGATTAATGATTATGGATCTGCGCAGACCCCCTTCTCAAGAGGATTATCCATACCTGAATGAAGACATAGAGAGTCGAGAGAACCACATCAAATGCCATATTGTAACACCGCATTCACTTGATGCTGCGGAAAAAGATGAGCTCTGTTCCATCATTGGTGTGTTTCTGTCTCACGTGGCACAAGCCCATTGCAGTTGGAATATTGAATTCTATGAAAATCAACGTGTGGAACACGTAACAAAAACGCTTCTATCAGCAATCACCTCTCATTCGCCAGATGAACTGAACTTCACCTTTTTCTCCCAAGATTAGAGAGCATCAGCAGAATGGAAAACCCCTTCCCGCCGTACGTTCGCTTCCATACGGTGGAAAGGGGTTTTGTCAAATCTTATTAATTGAACAGAGCCATTACTTTGCCCAGGATAATCCCGACAAACCCGAAGTCGGCATCACCAAACGTGGTTCCTTCAACCCCCAGCGAGCCGAGCACCGGCAGCAGCATCGCCGGCAAAAAGCTGATCAAGAGGCCGTTGACGAATGCCCCGGCGATGGCGCCGCGCCGTCCGCCTGTCGCATTGCCAAACACGCCGGCCGCAGCCCCTGTAAAGAAGTGCGGGACAAGACCCGGCACAATAATTTTCAATCCGAACAGGGGCAGCAGGAACATGGAGATCAGTCCCGCAATAAAGCTTACGAAAAATCCGATGACAACCGCATTGGATGCGAACGGAAAGACCGTTGGGCAATCCAGTGCCGGAATGGCATTGGGCACCAGTTTTTCCGCGATCCCTTTAAATGCGGGCACAATTTCCGCGAGCAAAATCCGCACCCCTGCCATGACAATGTACACACCTGCTGCAAACGTAATCGCCTGCATGATGGCATACACCACATAATTCTGGCCAGCGCTCAAATTCTCTTCCACAAAAGCAGGCCCCGCTGCAATGGCCACGACGACAAACAGGACCGTCATGGTTAACGAGACGGACACCGATGTATCCCGCAAGAAACCGAGCGATTTTGGCACTTTGATATCTTCTGTCGATTTTTCCGGGTTCCCGACGACTTTTCCGATATAGCCTGCCACCAGGTAACCAATGGAACCGAAGTGCCCCATCGCAATGTCATTGTTCCCCGTGATTTTCCGCATAAACGGCTGCAGCATGGCAGGAGACAGGACCATCACGGAGCCAAGAATCAGCGATCCAATGACCACCAACGGGACTCCTTTGACACCGCCCGTAGATAAAATGACGGCAATCAGACAAGCCATAAACATGGTATGATGACCGGTTAAGAATATGTATTTAAAAGGAGTCAAGCGGGCAAGCAAGATGTTGACAATCATCCCAAACAGCATGATCAACGCCGTTTCCGCGCCAAATGTTTGCTGCGCCAGGGCTACGATAGCCTCATTGTTGGGAATAACCCCCTGGATGTGAAACGCTTCGTCGAACATACTCCCGAAAGAACCCAGTGCACCAACCAAGATTCCTGCACCGCCTGACAGGATCAAAAAGCCCATGACGGTTTTCAAGGTTCCCGATACGACGTCTGCCACGCCTTTACGCTGCAGCAGCAACCCGATCAGGGCAAACAAGCCTACCAATATGGACGGTGAGCCCAGGATGTCTTTCATGATCAAGTCGAGCATCCATACATCATTCCTTTGCGAAGTATTGTTGTAAAGCTTCCTTGATTTCGTTCTGGTCCAAAATGTTTTTCAGGCCAATCACGTAACGTTTGCCGTTTTCCAATTGACTGACAATATCTTTTGAACCCATATACACATCAGCCTGTTCCGTTTTGCTGGTGGCCAGATCGGTATGGGATACATCGGCCTGAATACCCATTTCCCCCAGGATTTTCTTTACGTTCATCTCCACGATAAAGCTGCTGCCCAATCCATTTCCGCATACAACCAAAATCTTTTTCATGCTTCATTCCCCCTGTTATTGGAATACATTGAGATATAGTGAAGAATGGTTTCCTTGTCATGAGCGCCAATGATCCTGTCGATATTGTCTTCTTCCGACAGCATCATCGACAGTTGGGCCAATGCTTGTAGATGGGTTTCATTATCGACAGCGGCCAGTACGATGATGAGCTGTGCTTCACGCACCTGCGTTTCCGAAAATGAAACCGGCTGTTTCAACCGAAGCAAACTCATTCCGATTCGATTTACCCCTTGCTCCGGTCTCGCATGCGGCAGCGCCACCTTGGGCGCGATCACGATATAGGGACCATTTTCTTCTACATTGGCAATCATCGCTTGCACATACGCCTCTGTGATGGACTGACTTTTCAGGAGCGGCTCGGCTGCCAAACGAATCGCTTCCTTCCAATCGCTCACAGAGTCCTTTAGCTGAATACATTCTTCTTGCAACAACTCGTCAAGCATGGGTTTTCTCTCCCTCTTTATCTGTTTCTGCTGGTGCAGCACCTGCCTGATTTCCTCTGCCAACTGATCTTCCTTTTCCACGACCGCATATTTTTTCACGATATCTACGATCGTTTGCGCCGTTATATGGGAGGGCGCACTATGGGAAACCGCTTCCATTTCATTAAGTAACTGAACCTTGTCTCGATCTGTTAAAATCGGGTTCACCAAAATGATCCGATGACGCGGGTTCGCGATTTTTGTTGTAGAAACAACCAGATCCACATCTTCTTGAAAGTGCTCATATTGCCTAAGGGTGATCGGCCCAAGCAGATCGATGTTGGAGAATAAACCATCCAGTTGCTGAACCAGTATGCGCGACGTGCCAACCCCGTTTGCGCATACCAGCAATACCCGCCTCAGGGTGGTTGCGGTGATTCCTTGCCGGCGCATCCATCCCCCAAAATGAACCGTTATATAGGCAATCTCGTCATCGCTAATCGATTTGCCGACCAACTGCTCCAAGGGGGAAATGCTTTTTTTCGTGAGTTCATAGATATCACGGTATTGGCGTTGAATCACCTCTTTCAACGGGTTGGTCACGTCCATGTCGTAAAGGAACCGATAATAGGCTGGCTGCAGATGAATATACAAATTTCGTTCCAACTGAACGCGCTGATCAAATACAACACAGGCTCGCATTTCAAACAGATCAACCATATCCGCAATCGCCTGTTTTAAAGCGGGAATTTCATTCGTTTCCGCTGATTGCCCGAATTCATTCACTTTTGCACTTAACAACAATGTGGCCAGATAACATTTTTCATCCTGCGGGAGCTGTAGCGGCAAGACACGTTCCAGTGTTTGGATGACTTGATAATGCCTGGTCTCCACAATGCGCTTGATCTGTCTTTGCGGAAAAGCAATCGCATTCCCGCCCATTATCCGCTTTACATAATACGTAAAGAGATAGCTTAATGACTTCGTCGTATCCTCGGCAAATTGAACCTGCAAATGCTTTTCGCAATCGTTCAACCATTGCAGGATGATGTCGGGAATCGGGACGTCTGTATCATCCTCATGGAGATCTTGCAAAAGCAGCTCCTGACCATCATGCAGCAGGGAATGGACATAATGACTCAACACATTGCGGATCGTCAATTCATCGCCGGTAATTTCATACCCGTTCGCATAGGAGTACGAGAGGCTCAAGCCGTGCTTTTCCACTTCCTCTTTGACCTTCTTGAGATCGTTTAGAATCGTATTGCGGCTGACGCCTGTTTTCTCCATGCACTCGTGAGTGGTAATGCGTTTGTTCGCCAGAAGTACATACAGCAGCAAATAAACTTGCCTTTCTCCTGAACGCAGGGCATAGCCATTCGGCTTCTTTTCCCCGATGATCCGGGCCGCTGCCTGTCTGCTGCTTTCGTCCAGATAATAGCCTTTCGCATAGATGTACTGGACTTGCGGCAGACCTGCTTCTTTGAGCCAATCATTGATTTTATGGATATCGTAGTACAACGTTCTTCGTGAAATCGAGAAATGCTCCATCAGTTCTTTGACGGACAGGTAATGATGAGACTGCACAAGAAGCTGCAACATTTGCATTGTTCTTTTGTCTAACATGGCGGCCACCTTTTAGCACAAAATCATGCACAAATTGCTGCACAGGAGATTGACTGGCATCGTCTCTATGGCTTTACTTTACATCAAATCTGCCTGCACAGTTAGACCGAATTTACCCCATGAGATTGTGCAAAAATTGTACTCAAAAACAAAAAAGCCCGCCTGTCGCTGCGGACGATATGGACATGAACCGGGAACTCTCTCTGATCGACTGATTCCTGGCTTGCCGGATGTACGGCTCGCCGCAGCCTCTCCAAAAAAAAGAACCTTTAATCCGCAGGCAGATTAAAAGTTCGGTGTTACATTTCCAATATATGCAATGTCTTACGTTTTTTCAATCATTTCCTTTTCAATCTCTTTAAAAAATGTTGCGTTAACTTTTAACTATAGACAAGTTCTTTTTCGGTCAGACCCAGCGTCTGCGCGGTTGACGTCTGAATTTCTTGCAAAAGATCCGGGTTTTTCACGAGCGACACACCATAAGACGGAATCATTTCTTTAATTTTCCGTTTCCACTCTGTCATCTGCTGCGGGAAGCATTTCTCCAATACCTCCAGCATCACATGAACGACCGTAGAAGCACCCGGAGAAGCACCAAGCAGCGCGGCTACCGAGCCGTCAGCGGCAGTAACCACTTCCGTACCGAATTGAAGGGTTCCTTTGCCGCCTTCCTTTGTATCCTTGATCACCTGCACACGTTGGCCCGCTACCACGATATCCCAATCTTCACTTTTCGCGGTCGGAATAAACTCGCGCAGTTCTTCCATGCGCTGTTCATTCGACAACAGAACTTGCTGGATCAGATACTTGGTCAATTTCATCTCTTTTACGCCTGCCGCCAGCATCGTCAAGACGTTATCCGGTTTTACGGAACGGATCAAGTCAAAATAGGAACCCGTTTTCAAGAATTTTGGTGAGAAGCCGGCAAACGGTCCAAACAGCAACGTTTTTTGATTATCAATATATCTGGTATCCAGATGCGGAACAGACATGGGTGGAGCGCCAACCTTGGCTTTGCCGTATACTTTTGCATGGTGCTTGGCGATCACTTCCGGATTTTTACATACCATGAACAGTCCGCTTACCGGGAATCCGCCAATCCGTTTCGACTCCGGAATCCCCGTTTTTTGCAGCAGCGGCAGACTTCCGCCCCCAGCGCCGATAAACACGAATTTTGCCGTATGGGTTTCGATGTTACCGCTGTCGAGATCATGCACTTTCACTTTCCACGAGCCGTCGCTCGCACGCGTAATATCCTTAACCTGATGCTTGTAGCGGATCTCGACGTTTTGATTCTTCAAGTGGTCAAACAGCATGCGTGTCAACGCACCAAAGTTGACATCCGTTCCCGAATCGATTTTTGTAGCCGCGATCGGTTCATTCACGGTACGGCCTTCCATGATCAGCGGAAACCATTCCTTCAATTTGACAGGGTCATCGGAATACTCCATCCCTTTAAACAGCGGGATGTTCGACAGCGCTTCAAAACGTTTTTTCAAAAACGCCACATTCTTTTCCCCTTGTACGAAACTCATATGAGGAATGGGCATGATAAAGTCTTTCGGATTCCGAATCAGATTACGGTTCACCAGATAAGACCAAAACTGTTTGGAAAGCTGAAATTGTTCATTGATTCTTATCGCTTTGCTAATATCGACAGACCCGTCAGATTTTTCGGGTGTATAGTTAAGCTCGCATAGAGCAGCATGGCCCGTACCTGCATTATTCCATTCGTTAGAGCTCTCTTCACCTGCGACTGGGAGTTTCTCAAACACTTTGATTTCCCATTCCGGTGCTAACTCTTTCAGCAATGTTCCCAAAGTCGCGCTCATGATTCCGGCACCAATCAAGATAACGTCTGTTTTCTTCTGGATATTGCTCATGATACC
>NICF_comb_assmDRAFT_10002592_pt1 | contig 13522 bp, 12 predicted proteins | sample NewIslPassag4_SG_FD_11279 | JGI IMG/M metagenome (IMG submission 11279) | reverse complement strand
ATTGCCATACGGAACACCCTTTCTACCTTTTATGACTCTATTGTACATAATGTCCTATATAGCAACAATCTATACGAAAATAGCCATAATTATAAACTTCATTAATATTAAAATAGACTGGTGTGTCATATGTAACTTTTTTAAAATTCTTATTATATTTCTCTTTATTTAAAATAACAGCACGTTTAAATTGTGAAATTTGATTATGTGAGTTCTGCTCGTTACTTTCAATAAATAACGTTTCTAATTCCTCTGAATTCATTAACCAATAAGGAAGTTTTAATTTTTCTACATCCAAATAATTTAAATTAAAATTTTCATTTTCATCAATTTCAAACGCAGTTTTATATTCGGAATGAATATCAAAAATTATTATGTGAGCATTTTTCTGTTCTATCTTATTTATGTTTTGAGCATTGTCAATACCTACTACATTTTGCAATAACCTCGCTACAGCACATGATTTCCCTGACCCTGTTGACCCCACTACCGCAACATGCTTACTAAAAAACTTATTACCGTCTAGAAAAAATTCAATCTCTTCATTTTGGGCTAGTTTTCCTAATTTAAACATGCCATTCCCATTATTAAATATTTTATTTAAAATATTTTCTTCAACAAGAAACACTGGTTCTGTTGGTGATGGAAGAGTAGAGTTTCCTTGGTAAAACTTCTCTCCTTTAAATACTCCAACCGGTTGGACTGTTAGTATTAAAATGTCCTCATCATCTTTACCAATTGATATTTTAATATTTTGGATAACACTTAATATAAAGTTATGGTTTCCATTTTGAATTTTTAAATATTTCCCTATTTGCAATTCAGATTTTACCTTTTCAAAAATCTTTATGTCATCTACTTTTACAGATATAAATTGGGCTGAACTTTCTAATACACTTCCAATTAATGTACCATTATCCATAAGTATTTTACAGCTCCTTTATGATAGATAATAAGTATCCTAACTCTTTGAAATTGTTAACATTAAGCCGTTCAACGTTTACATCCGAAGTATCTATTGAGCTTATATCTACATCACCGATTATAAATAAATCATCACACTTATTTGTATTTATATAAGATGTTACTTCTCCTGTAAAACAAGATATTTTAGCTTTAAATTCCACCCAATTATCCTTAATTATTCTTTTGGGTTCTCTACTAAATTCTTTAAAATAAAAGGTATCACCTATAAATCCAGTTATAATTGAAATATCCCTCATGACGAATCTTTTATGATATTCTGATAACCTATTAATATCAGTCTTGATAAAGAAACATGGAGTTTCGGTATGTAATTTTATCTTCGAATTATATTTTTCCAAATAATTTTTGACAAAAAGTATAAATTCATCGTCAAAGTTTTCAAGGGAATTGGGGTCAATTATAAAATACCGTGATCTTGTATTAACATTTAATCCTGATAACAACTGTCTCCTTCTTATTTTTAAGAGTTCTTTATGAGTCAAAAGTTCCCTAGTCCATCTGCTTATTGTAGTTTTCTTATTTTCTTTAATAAAACTCAATAATTGCTTTTTACTTGTTATTCTCTTTTCAGCTTCCGGTAATATACTAAGTTCTGCAATAAATTGAATTGCATTGGGATAAAATATGTCATTTACATCTTCTTTTGAGAAACCCTCATTCTCCATTAATTTTTTTGTCTCGTTAGATAAATCTTCATAAGAAGGTCCTATTTGAAATGTGAAGTGGTTCTGTAGAAAACTGTCAATGTCAATTAACACATCAAGTTTATGTTTATTAATATCGTAATATTGTTTTATTTGAGACTTTTCATCAGAAGTTTTTCTAGCCTTTTTTATCAACTCTTTTATTTTCGGATCCTTTGGAGGCTTTACCTTTGAAACGTACTTACTTATATAATCAAGATTATTTGTAGATAGGATCTCTTCTATTTGTTCTTTAGTTATTTTTTTAATTCCTACATTTTCATTTGGGAAATGTGCATATAAAATATATTTAATTTTTGATGTGTCTTTCTCGGAAAAGTTACACAACATTTGAAGAACCGGTTTATAAATATGTGATAAACTAAATTTATCATTTGATTCGTGATATTTGCATTGGATTGCATTAATTGTATGGGATTTCACTATGTCAATGTCTTCTATAATTCCTTCTACTTGTATTTCATCGTTAATGTCACTTTTTAAAATTTCATTTAGGGTTTTGATAAATTGGTACAAAAAACCTTTTATTGTTTGATCCGCTTCTCTACCCATTTTGTCCACCTTCAAATTAATCTCTATATTACTTTTATAATTAAATTTATTAAGTCTCCTATAATATTACAATATATTCAATCAACATCCAATATTCGACACTATCTATTTATTATAATATAAAATAATAATAGTTTAATATTAATAATCCCCCACTTCTTTTCTTCCTTTTTCCTTTGAGTTAAAAAATCGAGCTATAAAGTTCCCTGATTAACCCACTTTTAAAATTTTGTAGAGTACCTTAATAAGTGAAAAGCACGTTTAAATTATGTTATCTGTCTCGATGAGATAGTTCAATGTTCCGTGTTTCTATTGAAGTATTCTCTTTATTTCCTCCAATAGGTCACAAGAAAAGTGCAAATACCTTTTCAAGAAGAACAAATCTACACTGACAGTTTATAAATACGATCTAGTTATAAAAATACTGAATAGTTATACAGATTAACGGACAGGATTATAAAAAGGATAAAGGGGAGAATTGCTTATTAAAAGAAATTATGCATTTATTTCCAAAGACTGAATAATGTAACATTCAATCCTTCATTTATAAAATAGATAACCCTAATAAAGGTGCGGATAAATACAAAATTACTGTAGAAACACTTAAAGCAAGTTAAAGAATCGGAGATGAACAGTTTTTATTTGAATAGAGCTTTAAGTAGTGATGCAATCATTTTCAACATTGGATGGATCAAAGAAAGGAACAAAAACAACGATTCGGTTTACCTTAGAATTAAGCAGTCATGCTAAAAAACGTTGTATACAGCGAAATATTAACACACCAAAGTTACGCCGAAAACTACTTACTATTCCATATGATGACATACGTTAGGACATACCTGAAACCATTTTATGGTTTTTAAGATAGACATCTCAAAAGGATTTTTATAATGGTCAGCTTTCATCAAATAAAAATGTAAAGTTGATGTCTTGAAAAATTAAAGGAAGTGAACGAGTTGGAAGAATCAGAAAGAAAACTTTCACATAATAAAATACCTTTACCTGAACATCTAAACTGGAAATTAGCAACAATCGTTGAAGTTATAGAATATTGGAGAGTCATTCATAATCTGCTAAGTCGCGGACATCAACCAGAAACGATAAAAGCATTATATCCCACAATAGATGATGATTATTTTAAATTAATTACCGATTATTTTAAACAATACGGAGCTATTGATGTCGAAACAGTATTTAATTCCATTTTGACAGATTACCGTAAAAATGAACTTCGAATTATTTTGGAAAGAATGATTAGCCTTAATGATTTTACTTTTGAAGATATAAATTCTATTATTCCTGATTAATTTCAAAAAGATTTGCTTTCTCCTGATAAATGGTTATTGTAAAAAGTCAGGGTCAACTCTTTTAAGGATTTCATAGAGAATAGGGAATAGAAATAAGTAATTTATTAATTTCCTCTTAAAATCCTTAATTCTGAAGCTATAATGATTTCTGATTAACCGATTTGTTCAAAAGTAACCATAATAAGCGAAAACCGCGGTTACATGATGTTATCATCATGTGCCGCGTTTTTTATTGGAGGGATGATCTATAAGCAAACAAGAAACAGAAAAACAATTTCTTAACAAGATATTAAAAAGCTCTGAAAAAGTCGGAATCTCTAAAAGCGTCATTGAACGATTTATCTTGTTCTATGGAAAGGAGGTTCAAGATTACAATGTCAAACCTGCTCGATCTACTGAAAGAGTTAGGGGTTCCCATTAAAAGTGTTCATTGAATCACCGAAACAAACAAATTACGAATATCAATTGCAAATGGATTTATATTTGGATAAACAACATAAATAGTTTAAAACCTTCTCCTCCCGTCAATCCTTTTAATAAAGGCTTTGACGGGAGGTGTATTTATGTCTCGAAAAGATATAGTAAAAGTTTCATTTAATGAAGATTTACAAGAGGCATCTTATTATTTTATGAAACGGCTAATTGAAAAAGTTTTAATCGATCAGCTTGAATTACAACCAAAAATGAAGGGTTTCCTTCTTGAAGAAAGTAATAAAATTGTAGAAAAGGAGTAGACTCTCATCGAATCACACCAATATTATGAACCCAATAAATACTATGAAGATTTTATTGCGGTTTATAGTAGGGTAAGTACAGCCCAACAAGACATTCAAAAGCAGATTCTACTTGCTGAATCTTATATTCATAATAATCGGATTGATTTAGATAAAGTGATTTGGTTAAAAGATGATAATGTTTCAGCCAATAAATTAGCCATTGAGGATCGGCCAGATTTACAAAAGTTACGATTACTTATTCAACAGAAAAAAGTAAAAACAGTCATTGTATACAGTCGTGATCGTTTAGCGCGAAATTTTTATGAATACGTTGCAATAGTTAAAGAGTTTTATAAATACGGAATCAAGGTGATTTTTACATCAACAAAACAACCACCGTTCTCTCCTAAACTGTCGATCGAAGCACTATATGGAATTTTCGCACAAGTCGAGGGCCAGAATATTTCCGGTAGAAGAAAAGATACAATGAAACAATTTCCTTCTTCTATATTTGGATATAAACGGATTGGAAAAAGAAAGGATGTTAAGTATATCCCGAATCCAGAAGTGGTTAATGACTTAAAATCTTTTTTCTATGAAGTGGCTGAAACCAATAAAGCAGATGATTTGTTCAATATTTTAATGAAATACAAAAAGATATTAAAAAACAAAAGGTACGAGGATTTATTAAAATATCTAGAAAATCCTTTTTATTCGGCACATATGAAGACTTCGTACGGTTTTGAAGTTCTTCACCATGTAGAACCTATTATCTCCTTAGAAGAACATCAAAAAATTCAAGATGTGCTAAAAAGATTGAAAGATGAAGTATTTCAAGCCATCACCAATGCAAAGAACAGAGGATACATTACTCCACAATGTATATTTTGCAAAAAAGACATGACTTTTAAAACTTCAAAACTGGGAGAAAGCAGTTACTATATCTGTAAAAGAAAACATGAGGAAATCAAAATTACAGTGGAACAATTGAATGAGACTATTCAATCTAAACTTTCAATTATTGTAAAACATATCCCAGTTGACACAATCAAAAGCTTTGTATTTTCCCATTTATCTAGAATCGAAAAGGATTATAGTCATGAGATTATTAACTTAAATCGAAGGTTAAGCTCTATTCATTCTACTATAGTAGAAAAATATGCGGCAAAAAAGAACATCGATTCACTCATTTTCGAGTCAAAGGATATAAAAAATAATATCAATCATTTCCATATTGAATTAGCTAAAATTGCTGAAGCTCGAAATTCGGTAAATGATCTTGTCAAAACCATTAAGCAGAACTTAGAAATAGAAATTCAAAACTACAATTTATACTATTTATGCCATCTATTCCTTGAAAAAGTAGAAATCGGTCCGGATACATTTATATATCATGTTCCCTTTGGAGAATTTTTGAAGGTTGGTGAGCAATATGCACTTCATGCATAAATACACTTATTTAATAAATGGAGTCTACTTATTAACAGAAACACCTAGACCAAATCTTAAAGAGGTAGATTTACCTTGTAATATTTTTAAAGATCATATTTCGATAATAACTTCATATATTCGCTGGTCTGATGATGGACAAACAATAGGTCACTCATTGCATATTCAAGAATCCGAGATTGTTGCAAGAGCAAAAAGAGAAGGTTTTAAAATTGTTGTATCTTTTATCGAGGAAGCAAAATCCGCTTATCATATTCCTGCACAAAAAAGGATCCAAATGCAAAATATGAAGAATTTTATTTTAAATAACGAAAATGTAAGTGCCGTTATTTTCTACGAAGAATCACGAGTTACAAGGCTAATTGAGGACTTTGTATTATATGTACTCGGACCAATTAAAGAAGTTCGCCCAAATTTTAAAGTATACTCTACGAAAATTGACGGAGAGTGGAACGAAAACAATCCTTATGTCCAAGCAAGATTATCTTTTGCACATGAAGAGTCTGTAGAGAAATCACGGAGAGCATATGATTACCACACGTCTGTGGTAAATTCATCAACCCCTGAACGTCCCGGTTCCAGAAATCCTTATGGTTATTCACTAACCACAAAGGACAATACGATTGAAACCAATGAAAATAAAAGTATTGTCATTCTTATCTTTTATTTATACAGTTACGGTTATAGCGATCGAAAAATCGCAAATTTATTAAATGAAGCGGAAATTCCACCACCAAGCATGGATGCAAAAGGCTGGAGTGATTCAACCGTACGATATATTTTAAACAATCGATGGTATATTGGTGACTTAGCATGGTTTACCCGCACCAGTTTTGAGAATAGTAAAAAGAAACCGGAAGAAGAAATTTTTCTATTTAAAAATCATCATGAACCTTTAATCGGGGCCAACTTGTGGAATACCACACAATTTTTTAGAAATTATAAACAAAACAAAGATCACATGGATAGTCCCTTTATATTACGGGATTTAATTTACTGCAACGATTGTAAAGAAAAGTTAATAACAAAGAATTCAACTCCCGCAAAATCCAAGAAAAAATATATGTATTACTGCTGCCCTTCGTGTAAAAAGAAAATATCAACTGATAAAATTCATGAAAGTATATTTGCTGATTTTTCATTAAGATGGGGCAGGGAATTGAAATATTATGAAAAGCAAACAGAAAGAATCTTAAATCGATGGAAAAAAGGGCTTGAACAAAAAATCAATGACTTGAACGAAAACCTTGAAAAACTAAAATATCTTTTATCCACACTAGATAAAAATAATGAGTACTATCAGGAGTTAAAGGAAATCTTTGAAATGCAAATACACTCTACTTCAAAAGAATTACAGGAATACCATAATACAAGAGAACAGATTGACCTTTTGTCAAAAGATGAAATGCAATCCGAATTAATCGGTCGTTTTAAACAAGATATTCATAGTTATTCAAATGAAGAAAAACGCGCTATATTTCTTTTGGCAATCGAAAAGATAGGAATTAACTTTTCGAAAGATAACCATATAAGAATCGATTACCGGCTCACACCATATGTGGAGATTGAAGACTTAATGAAGCAGCTAGATATCGAAAGTGCGTAAACTGTTGTCCAATTAATTTGGACAACAGTTTTTTCTTAAAATGACTTAAAACTGTTTTTGGCAATTAAAAATGTAGTTTATGGAAAAATATTTTTCGTATAGAAAGTAAGCCAAAATATACGCAATCTTTGCATAACTTTAATATATTAGGTTACTTAAAATTTTTGCTTATTTCATTAAGACAGCTATTTAAGCAACCTCTGAACTATTTTTGTTTTCCAAATACCATAACCTATCAAAGCACCTACCATATTAAGTATAAAATCATCAATATCAAAACTTCCTCTTCTTGTAACTAATTGTGTTACTTCAATAACAAATAACAATATAATCATCGAGAACGTAAATCTACCTACCTTGTTTATCTTTTTAATATAGTAAGGTAAGTAAATTCCCATTGGTAAAAACATAATTAAGTTACCAATGAGATTTTTTATAGGTATACCTAAATTCAAACTTCCATCAAACATTGCCATAATATATGTACTAATGGTTTTAAATGGAACGAAATTTGAAGAAGTCCTTATATATTCTATCAACGATAAGTCTGTCCATATATGACCTCTAACTCCCACAAACATAACTCCTACAAACAACAGCATTACCAGTGCTAATAAATAAAATATGAAACTAATACCAAAAATTATCTTTACGGGGTAGCGTCAGGAAAATGCGGATTTACAACGCTAAGGAAATTCTCATACTAAAAAGCCAAATTTCTCAACATCAATTGAGAAATTTGGCTTTTTTCGTTGCTCAGTTAAAGCGTCCTTTAGTTGTATAATTAAAATATATATGATGAAAGGAGTAGCCTACTCCTTTTTTGATGGCATTTGTCAGCCACCTTCTATACATGTTGCCGTTGAACTTCCAACAATAGCATTGAGTTCTTGAAGTAGGGAAGTCAATGCATCGGCTTCAACCAATGTAACTAAAGTTTTTTCAGTCAGTGGAATATTGTGTTCTTTAAAAACATCCGTTGTACTTTCCCAAACTTCAGCAATAGCTTTGGGTGACATATTTGATTGTATGACCATTTTGACAACCTCCTTTTAATCAGTTATTTCCCTTTTAATTTTACCCTACTAATACAGCAACTGTAATTCCATGATTATTCCTGTTAATATCCCTATTGAAGCATAACATTGTTTTCAATTATCACACCTGATTGTTGAAGCCCATTTTAGAACCTATTCTTTGATTTTCAATAAGCGTAAACTGTTTAATGTTACAAGTAAAGTTGCTCCCATATCAGCAAATATCGCTATCCATAGTGTTAACCAACCGGGCATGACCAACAGTAATGCCACTAATTTAATCGCCAAAGAGAAGGTAATGTTTTGCTTGATGATTGCTAAAGCCTTACGGCTTAATTTTATTGTATATGGTAATCTACTCAAATCATCAGACATTAATGCGATGTCAGCCGTTTCTAAAGCTGTATCAGTTCCAGCACCACCCATCGCTACACCAACGGTAGATGCTGCAAGTGCTGGAGCATCGTTCACGCCATCTCCGACCATTCCCACACTTTGATGTTTTTCTCGAAGTTCTTTAATGAAATTCAACTTATCCTCTGGAAGTAAATCAGCTCTAATATCAGAAACACCAATTTGTTTTCCAATTGCAGTTGCAGTTCTCTGATTATCACCTGTAAGCATTACTGTTTCTATTCCAATATTATTCAATTTTCCGATAACTTCTTTTGATGTTTCCCTAATTTCATCAGCTACAGCAATTAACGAAAGAATCTCTTTTTTCGTTCCTAGCACCATCACGGTTTTTCCTTGGATCTGCATTTCTGTAATCTTTTGTTTTCTATCACTTTCAATGCTTCCATGTAATTCTTCAAAAAGTGCTGGGCTTCCGACATAATACATTTCGTTATTTACTTTTGCTTTAACGCCTTTACCTGTAATTGATTGGAACTCTTCAATCGGCACACCATTAAAGTTCAATCCCTTTTCTTCTGCTTTTCTTATAATTGCGGAAGCCAGTGGATGTTGAGAACCCTTTTCAATAGCTGCTGCTATCGTCATCAATTCGTTATCATTTCCATCAGATGTCACAATGTCTGTTACAACCGGAATCCCTTTTGTTAATGTTCCTGTTTTATCAAAAGCAATTGCTTTTAAGTGACCTGCTTCTTCTAAATGAATACCACCTTTAATTAAAACACCATTTTTCGCTGCATTTCCTATTGCTGTAACAACAGCAACTGGAGTTGAGACTACTAAGGCACAAGGACACCCAACCACTAATACAGCTAATCCTTGATAAATCCATTGGCTCCAGTCTCCCCCAAATAATGGTGGTACTACTGCAATTAAAAGAGCTAGTATCACAATCGCTGGTGTATAGTATTTTGCAAATTTATCGACAAACGCTTGAGAAGGGGCACGTTCTGCTTGGGCTTCTTCTACCAAGTGAATGATTTTTGAAAGGGTAGTATCTTCTACTCGTTTTGTTACTTTAACCTCAAGTAACCCTTCTTCATTCAAGGTTCCTGCAAATACTTCATCATTTATCGTTTTCGTTACTGGTACACTTTCACCTGTAATCGCAGCCTGATTTAATGTAGATGTACCTTTAACCACTACTCCATCCATTGCTAACTTTTGACCGGGCTTAACAATCATGATGTCTCCAACTTGAATATCATCAACATGAATCATCATTTCTTCATTGCCTCGTCGAATTAACGCTTCTTTTGGGGCAATATCCATTAAAGATTCAATAGATTGACGTGCTTTATCCATTGAATAACGCTCTAATGCTTCACTAATCGCAAATAGGATAACAACGGTTGCCCCTTCACCCCATTCACCAATGATTGCAGCTCCTATAATGGCAATAGTCATAAGCGTATTCATATCGAAATTTAATCTACTTAGATTTTTGAGACCTTTAATGAATAACGAATATCCACCGATTAAAATGGACGCTGCATAACCAATTGTCGGTAGAACATGCTCCTCACCATACTGTTCTCCTAAGAACCAGCTAACTACAAGTAAAAGGGCTGATATATATACCTTAGCGTTTTCTTTCTGCTTCCAAAAAGGTTCTCGTTCTACCCTTTGTTCTTTTTCATCTCGAATTTTTAAATTTTCAAATGCTCCTGCTTTTTCTAATTCTTCAATGGTTGTCGTCCCTTTAACATAAACTTTGGATGCTCCGAAGTTTACTTTCGCATCCTGAACACCGGGAAGTTCTTTAACATTATTTTCAAAAATGGCTGCACAGTTAGTACAAGTAAATCCTTGAACACGATAGGCTTTCATTTCTTCTTCAGATAGTTTTGCTTTCTCACTAGACATTGCTCTTCACCTCTTTCTTATGTGCTAATGCAATCATCATAATTTGTCTGATATGCTCATCATCTAATGAATAAAATGCCAGTTTGCCTTCTTTTCTAAATTTCACAATCCCCTGTTTATGAAGGGAGCGTAAATGATGAGAAGCATTTGCAACCGTAACACCTATAATATTTGCTATATCACACACACACAGTTCGTCATCTTGACACAAAGCATAGGTAATTTTTGCTCTATTTTCATCTGCAATAGCTTTTAACATTTGGGCAACACTAGAAATATCTACTGTCTGTAAATTACCTTGTATTCGATTGACCTTTTCTTCGTCATAACAATAAATTTGACAAGTATCTTTCTTAATCATATTCTCACCTCAATCTCATTCAAGTGTTTGCTTGAATATAGTATAACCATTTTTAATAATTCATTCAAGTGTTTATTTGAATGAATAAAAAAATTCATAAAAAAAGAATTGGAGTACCCAATTCTAATAACAAAATAACCAAACTGCATAAGACTTTAAGTACATAATTCATAATCTCCTTTAAAACATAGGATAAGGATCTGATTTTCTTTAAAGGGGTTACTTCATAATCTGGCCCTTTAATGGAATAGGACTGAACTATTTGTTCTCTTCCGATAGCTTTCTATATAATGAAGCCCTAGACACATTTGTAATTTCACAAATTTGATTTACAGTCATATTTCCTTCTTTATATAGCTTTACTGCATAATTCATTCCCGCATGATTTTTATGATATTTCTTTATCCGACCTTTAAACTTTCCTTCTTTCTTAGCCAGCTCAATCCCTTCACGTTGACGCATACGGATAAGATCTCTCTCTAACTGATTAACTCCAGCCATTACTGTAATTAAGAATTGGCTGTATGGATTATCTTCTGATAAATCTAACCACGTATCCTTTAGGGACTTTAAACTGGCCTTTTTACTTCGTATTAAATCAATTAATTCAAACAAGTCCTGCGTACTTCGAGTGATTCGAGTTAAATCTGTAACATAAATAATGTCACCTTCCTGTAAATCCTCTAACATTTTTTGAAGTTCCTCACGTTTCTTTGTTGCCCCAGAAACTTTTTCTTCGTATATAATATCCATTCCGATTTCGTTCAGCTGCTGAAATTGCCTTGAAGGGTTTTGGCTAGTCGAACTGACACGTATATAACCGATTTTTCGCAAAATATCACCTCGTTTTTGAGACAAGTCTTATGAGACGCTCTTAACTATGATTTTATCAGTCTACTACACTTGTATCAATAGAGTACACTCTATTGATATATAATTGAACTAATAAATTGAAAAATACAGAAATGGGATGATACTGAATGAAAATTGCGAGAGGTAGAGAATTGCTTACACCGGAACAGAGACAGTCTTTTATGCAAATCCCTGAAGATGAATGGATATTGGGGACCTACTTCACTTTTTCCAAACGTGATTTAGAAATAGTTAATAAGCGAAGGAGGGAAGAAAACCGTTTAGGGTTTGCCGTTCAATTAGCTGTTCTTCGGTATCCCGGTTGGCCATATACAGCAATTTGTGGCATTTTACTTTTATCTGAAAAGTCATCTATTAATGTTTGAACATATTTTATGCTATAATCAATGACTCTAGCAAAATCTCCACCATACTCTGGGAACAATGCGTCAAACCGTTCTACGATTCTTTCAGCATGGCGATGATTTTTCGCGGCGATTCCTCACCAGCTACAATAATAGGTGCCAACAGTTCATAAGTAACAGCACTTTGATCCGCCCTACCGCGGACACCTTCATGGCCGTCATATGCATCTCGAAGATGGTTGTATAAGGCATTTAGCCTTAACTTATCTATCTTTGAAGGCTTGAACTCATCCATCAACTGCGGTATCAGATTCGATGATGCAGATTCCTTCATCAGCGTAAATGCAGTAACCTGTGTAGCCGCGCGGATTTTACTGCATGAAAATACCGGCAGAATAACCCGCTCCAATGTATTACTTTTTCCGCTGCCTTGTTCTCCGACAAGCAATAAATGAGGAAACTTGATACCTGATTTTTTTAGATGCGGTTTGATAAAGCACCCGGCCACCCAGGCCATTACTGATACCGTTTTTATGGGTTCGTTATAGCTGAGAAGCCATTCACCAAGCATAATAAGCTGTTCCTTTGTCAATGGTTCATAGGTTAGGATATCGGTTGTTATGCTTTTATACTTATCAAGCTGTACGATATCTTCAACAATGTTGCCTCCGGCTTCAATGGCACCATCCGTTGAAACATATACCATCCGCCCGCCATGCTCATAAATCCCAAGAGCCTTGACCCCTGTTTTCCTTACCCACTCCATTTCAGATATATAACCTTTCAGCAGTTCCAAATCTCCTTCTGAGCCAAAATAGCCTAAGGATATCGTCCGGCGGTTCAAGATATTTTTAAATTTTTGGATGTTATTGAAGTCGGTAGTCATAAAGGTCTGGCGATATATTTCATCGCGGATTGTAATCAGATCGGCGGTCATCTGCGTTTCATCTTCCGATACAATCATCTCCACCGGTTGAATGATAAAATTTGTTATAGGATACACACTTTCGCCTCTGGTGCGGTAATACCTGCCTTCATGTTCAAAGATAACTGACTCGCTTTCACGGCTGTATACGTTCTCTGTAACTTCAATGGCCTTATCCAGTGTCTCCTGCCCATATGTTGCTCCACTTGCATGATGTACCGTATCCCACTTTTCCCGGAATAACCCGGAATTTCTAAACAGCCTGTCCATCTGCTCTTTGTTTTTGCCTGACCAAAAAGCCAGCATACAGCAAAGAGCAATGTCGGCTTCGGACTGGCTCGGATACCCTGCTTCCTGCCATTTTCCTTCCCATAGCAG
>NICF_comb_assmDRAFT_10002591_pt1 | contig 13523 bp, 3 predicted proteins | sample NewIslPassag4_SG_FD_11279 | JGI IMG/M metagenome (IMG submission 11279) | reverse complement strand
GTGCCTTCGGAGCGCCGGCGAAAAGCGGCGTCTACACCTTCGAGTGGGAGGCTGAAGACAGCTGCGGTCTGAAGACCACCGGATCGTTCACGCTCAAGGTGGTCCACAGGGGAGGCCTGGCTCTCCGTGGAGAAGGCGAGCTTCAGGTGTAGTCCGGTAGGGGCATCGCATGCGCTTGGGATTTCGCGTCTACCGCATCGCCGAGCGGGCACCTGTGGCGCTGGTGCGCGCCCGCGGCACGGCCCGTTCGGTGCAGTTCGTACCGGTCGGGTCGTGGCGCGACCACGGGCTTCCGGTACCCGCCGGGATGGCGCTCCTGGGACTGCGCAGCGGTCGCATATTCGAATCGCCCGTTGCTTCCGAGCTGGCGCGGGAACCGTTTGTCGCGCAGGTGGGGGCGGTGCGGCGGCTGATCCGCTTTCACGTGCCACCGGACAGCCTACTGGCGATGCCCCGTGTGGTGGAGGGTCGCTGGCTCTACGTGCCCGGCGCCAACGCCCCGGTGGTGGGCGGGCGTGAGCTGCCCGTGCGGGAAACGGAGGGCATCTGGCGGCTCGTGCCGGGCCTTGTTCGCGTCGATGGAGCGCTGGAGTACGAGCCAGCGCACGGGCTCGTCCGCTTTGCGTCCGATCCGACCGAGCCGGTGTCGTTTCTCGCCCGCGGACTCATCGACCTGAGCGGTCTGGACGTGGGCGCCTACCCGCTGGTTCTCACGCCCACGGGTGAGGCAACGCTGCTGGAGGACATGGAGACGAGCAGCCGCGTGCTGGGCTACGTCGTCGTTGGCGAGCGCGTCGTCTACGAGGACGTCCGCCGTCGCGCTCCGGCGCCGCCCGATGAGCACCGCATCGGCTGGGGTCAGATGGACGGCTCGCCGCTTCCGGCGGTCAGTCTGTGGTCCGTGGTAACGGACGAGCCGCTGGATCTGCTTCAGGACGCACTCTCTCTCTCGGACGCTTCCGGCCGGATCCATGGTCAAGGCGGTCTCCACCGACGGACGCACGCGGGACATCCTGTCCGTGTGAGACGGCGCATAACAGGAGCAAACCGCACGTAGCCATGAAACACGAGCGTTATCTGATCTGCTCGAAGGACTGGGACGGACGCATCAGCAGCACCGGGAACATCCGGGACACCGGCACGAAGGGGTGGGCCTTCACGATCTGCGGTCCTGCCTCCCTCGTTTCCCGACTTATGCTGCCCGAGAAACCCGACAAGCGCGGCAAGTAGTCTATGCGCGTTACGCCCCGCATCAGCGAGTCGACCCGATCGCTCACGTTCATCCTGCGCAGGGCGACGGGAGAAATCCTTCGCCTCAAGCCGGAGGAGCTGCGCCAGCGTATTGTGGACCGGCGCTGGACGCTGGAAGGGCGCCCGCCCACGCTCGACGAGGGACGCGCGGGTGACTGGTGGCTGGACTGGACCACGGGCGTCTACTACGAGCGCACCGAGGGGCAGTGGGTCGAGCAGGGCACGCTCGAAGGACTTGTCACGGACCAGCGTCCCGGCGCACCCGGCCTCATCTGGCATGCCTCGGCGGAGGAGCCGACGGATCTGGTAGAAGAGGGCGACTACTGGCTGCGGGTGCCGGGCGGCGACGTCTACTACCGGCAGGACGGGCGCTGGCAGTGGTGGCTCAACGTGTTCGGCGCGCCCGAGGGGTTCATGCAGCCTTCGGCGCCTGCCGCCTACGCGGGCGGGGCTTCCCTCTCGAAGCTGGTCACCTTCGACGCAGAAGGCATCGCGCGTCTTTCGGCCACGGCTCTGGCTTCGCCGAACTGGGACGGCCGTCTGGACGCGCTGGGGCAGGTCGCGTCTACAGGCACAAAGGGCTGGGCACTTACCGCCTCCGGTTCGCTCGTGGCCAACCTGTCCTATCTGTCCGGCACCGTCATCGAGGGCACGGTTGTCCGGCAGGAAACGGGCGAGGTCGAGCGGCTCAGCGTGTCGCAATGGCTCAAGATCGGAGGAGACGGGCGCTTTGAGCCTTCGGGGGCCGGATTCGTCTGGCTGCGCACGGGTGACGGCGTGAGCGACGGCCACCTGCGCGTCGGCTCGCTGCTGCTCAGCGAGCAGCTCGGCCTCAAAGCGCCATCCGGCAGCGACTGGACGATCCGCGTCAGCGCCGACGACCAGCTGCTGCTCAACACCGGAGGGGTGGCCAACTGGCGCATCTGGCATGAAGGCAACGACGGGGCGGGGTCCGGGCTGGACGCCGATCTGCTTGACGGACGCGAGAGCAGCACGGATGCCGCCAGCGACACGGTGGCCGTCCGCGACTGGCAGGGCAGCCTGAGCGCCTACCAGTTCCATTCGATCGCGCCGCAGGGCGTTCCGCCGCTTTCGGTGCAGAGCGCCACGCTGGTGACAAACCTCAACGCGGACTACCTGCGGGGCCTGTGGCCCACCTCGGAGGCCACACCGCAGACCGTCGTGTCGCGCGACGAGAACGCCGACGCCGAGCTGCATCGTCTTACGCTCACCGAGACGACGGGCGCGCCGCTCGTCGTCTACTCGCAGGCGCGCGTCGACAACCTCAACGCCGACCTGCTCGACGATCGCCACGGCTACGAGTACGCCGTCAAGGCGTTGGACGAAGTCATCACGGGCCGCTGGCGTTTCGACCAGCTCACGCGCTTCGAAGCGATGGCCTACGGCGGCTTTGCGCCGTCGAGCCGGTACGCCACGGGTTACGCGCACAACCTGCTCTTTGCCGCCGATCGGCGCTTCACCGTCACCGAGACAGGCGCGGTGAAGGCGGGCAGCCAGATCTCTCGTCTCTTCAACGAGCAGCACGACGAGGTCATCCTCGGGGCGGGCTGGTCGCCCTGGAGCGTGGAGATTTCGGGACTGCCCGGTGTGGCGGTTGCCGACCGCGGGTGGATCTTCTGGGCGGCGGCCAGCGGCGGCCCGAAGGCCTTCACCATCGAGGTGATGAGCGGGGGCCAGTGGGAGACGGTGGCCAGCGAGACCAACTGGAGTTACCCGTTCTACGCGGCGAAAGTCACCGGACCGAAGACCGTCAGCCGCATCCGCCTGACGGTCACCGAAAGCCAGAGCGGTGACGGCACGCTGCACCTGTCGCAGCTGGGCTTCATCCACCCGCAGGCCTCCGCCCGGGCCGCGGGCGTCGCGGGAGACTGGCTCGTGGGTGGTCGTCTGGGTGTGGGCACCTACAGCCCGTCCTACGAGCTGGATCTGGTCGGATCAATGCGGATCACGGGCGATCTGATCCAGCAGGTGCCCACCTCGGGAGAGACCTATCTGCAGTCGAGTGACTTCGTCTCCCGTCTGACGGGCTGGCGCATCTCCAGCAGTGGCAATGCCGACTTCCGCTCGGTCTACGCCGACGAGCTCATCGTGCAGGCCTTCACGGCGGACGTAGCGCAGGCCCTTGTGGGCTCGGAGATCATCACGAAGAGCCGCGCGATCCTCGCCGAGAGCTTCTCGGTGCCGCCGGAGGGCCAGCAGGGCACGATCATCGTGGAGGACATCGACGGCGTGCCGGGCATGCCCGCCTTCTCGGTGGGCGACACGCTGCGGCTGCGTGTGGTGGACCGCTCCGGTGGCGGTCTGGTCGTGCTGGACGTCTGGGCGCGCGCCGACGCGGACGTCACCAGCACGGTAAACCCCGGAAGCGGGAAGCAGGCCTGGCAGGTCACGATTCTGGACCGCGGGCGGTTGGGGCCGGACTACTACACCAGCGGCGTGAAGGAGGGTGGCGACCCGGACGCGCAGCCCTATGCGGGCACGCTCGTCGTGCAGAAGGGCACGGCCATCCTGGACTACGGCCAGCCGGGTGATGCGGTCATCTACGCGACGGTGCTCGACAGTGCCAGCCCCTACCTGCGCATGTTCACCTGGCACGACCAGGACGGCGACGGTATTCCGGACAGTTACACGCTGCTGGTACAGCTGGGCAATCTGAGCGGCATCACCTATGCAGGTCGCTCGCTCAACGGGCACGGTCTCTTCGGAGAGAACGTCTACCTGACGGGCGCCATCCGGCACACCGGCGGCAAGTGGGAGCTTCTCGACGACGGCAGCGGCCGTCTGGCCAGCGGCAAGATCCGCTGGGACGTGTCGGGCAACCTGACCATCGAGAACGCCACGCTGAGCGCCGTCAGCGGGTTTCAGAACTTCTCGGATTACCCGAGCTTCCTCAAGGGACCCTCTCAGAACGGAGGACAGGCAGGTCTATACGCCAGCGCGGAGGGACTGGGATACTATGACGGTGCGAGCTGGACCACCGTCATCAATCAGGATGGCAGCGGCCTCCTGGCTGGTGGCGCCATTAACTGGGACGCATCAGGCAACCTGACCATCGAAGAGAGCGCCGTCGTCAAAGGGCGGCTGCATGTGGGCAGCAAGCCGATCCACCGCATCGTGGCGCGGGCCAGCGAAGCCGGAGAGGCGCTCGTGCGGTTGGACGCAAGCGACGTGGTCAGCGTCACGACGGGGCAGGGGCTGCTCCTGGTCGTGATCGCCGCGGGCGGCACCGTCCGTCACAGCCAGTTCTACGACAACACGCAGACGTCCTCGCTGGTAAACGTCCTGCAGGGTAGCGTGACGCTTGCCGACGGCGGCTCGATCAATACGACAGATGTCGTGATTGTCGCCAGCCACTCGCTCTGGCGTCTGACGCAGTCGCTGCGTAGCCTGCTGGAGGACTTCGGGGCGGACCTCCGAATCTACGAGGCGCAGACGGGACCCGGCCAGCAGTACGACGTGCCGGACCCGATCGTGCTCATCGGTCAGAAGGGACTGGGCGCCGGGCAGGGCCTGCAGGCGCTTGTGCCGCAGGGATCGGCGCAGAGCGAGGCGGAGGTCGTGGCCTTCTACCACAGCGGCCGCGTGACGGGGGCGGCCTCGGGTGGTAGCCTGACCGTCAGCGGTAACGTGCTGGTGGACGGATCGATCACCGCCGACAAGATCAAGGCGGGCAGCATCACGACCGCACAGCTGGCCTTCGCACCGCTTACGCAGGACGACCCGGCGACGGTCATCCAGACGATCAACAACGGCACGGGTCTTCGGATTCAGGCGGACCTGCTGGAGATCGTCTCCTACGGACGCGCGCTCAACGCCTCGCCGCGTTTTGAGAGCCAGTACGACTGGTACGTGGAGAGCGGCCAGGCGACGTTCACCACGCAGGGCGCGCGCAGCCTGGTGCACAATGCGACCGGAAGCACGCTGGAGCTGCGCGCTCGTCGTCTCATTCGGCTGGAAGCGGGCGATCCGGTCCGGCTGCGCGTGCGGGCCCGTAAGGTCGGTGCCACAAGCCCCATCACGGAGCTGCAGGCGGGCTTTCAGGTGGAGCTGCGCGCCTGGACGGGGCTGGACACCCAGCAGCCTTATGTGTTGCTCACGCCGGAGACGGCCGCCGAGTACCGCCAGGACGGCGACTGGGTGGAGATCACGATCCCCTACCTGACGACCGAGCCCTACTTCGTGGCGCCTGCCATCCGTGTCACCGACAGCACGGCCACCTACGAGTGCGCGCTCGTGGCGCTGGAGGAGCGCGTGCCCGCCTCCATGCTGGTGGACAGCATCACCCTCTCGCAGCTGAACTTCACGCCGCTCATCTCCGCAGATGGCGCAGGCGACATCATCGCCACGATCAACGCTTCTCAGGAGAGCCTTCGCATCTCGGCAGACCGCATTGAGATCTCCGGGACGACGGTATTTACGGACGGCTCGACCCAGAGCACGCTGGAGGCTTACGTTCAGGGTGCAGCCAGTGCCGCCGAGTCCGGCGCGAAGGCGTATGCCGAAGAATTGGACGCTGCCGCAAAGGATGCCGTTGCGTTCTATCTCGGCTACGGCACGCAGCAGAGCGGCGCGTGGGACGTCATGGTGGCGGACGCCCAGAGCGGGCAGACCATCATCAAGGGCGGCTACCTCAACACCGAGCTGATCGAAGCGGACGCCATCCTGACGCGCAAGCTGGCCATTCTGGCCAATCCCAACCTGCTGCGGGACTCCAGCTTCGAGTACTTCAACGAAAGCCAGACGTGGCGGATGCAGCCGGGCTCGGCCAGCGGCCGGTTCTCCGCCACCTGGGGTGTGGACAGGAGCTTCGCCTACCACGGCCTTCAGTCCCTCCGTGTGGATGTGTCGGTGGGGTCCGGCTCTACCGGGAAGGTCGTGCTGTTCGTATCGGACAAGGTGCCCGTCGAGGGAGGTCAGACCTATTCGGTGAGCGCCTGGGTAGCCACGGACCAGGGTGGGCTGAGTCCTTCCGGATTCAAGTTCTCCATTCTGGAGTACCGCAGCAATGATACGCTCATCCGCGAGCAGCTCCTTGTGGACGCCGATGCGCAGGCGTTTACTGTCGGCCAGTGGCAGCATCTGGCCGTCTCCGGTCTGACGGTCGATGCGAACGCGGCCTATGTAAAGGTCGGGCTGGTCTTCGACGGCGCAATGCCGCAGGGGTCGGCGTTTACCGTCTGGGTGGATGCCGTCAAGTTCGAGCGGGGCGGCCGCGTTACAACCTACAGCCCCAACCCGTTCGAGCTGGCACCCGGACAGGTAAGCGGCATCGTGCTGGAAGACGGGTCGATCGCCGCCGAAAAGATTCAGGCGGGCAGCATCACCACATCGCACTTGGCCTTTACGCCGCTTACCTCTGCAGGAGGCACGGGCGACATTATCGCCACGATCAACGCCTCTACGGAGGGGATCAGCATCCGCACTGACAGGCTGGAACTGGCCTCCCACAGCCAGCTCGTGGCCGACCCGGACGGCACGCGCAAGGGCTGGGGCAGCGCGGCCGGGCTGGCGCAGCATAGCACCTGGAGCATTACGCAGGAGGGACCCTACGGCCGCTCGACACTCAAATGCGCGCCGGCCGGTGACGCCACGCAGGACAAGGTCATCGAAGGGAGGCTGCTGCGCGCCTCGCTTCCGGACGACCGCGTAAGCGGGGAGGAGGCCTCCTATCTGGTCGAGATGAAGGTGAAGGTTACCTCCACCGCGCAGCCCAACCTGAAGCTGGTGCTGGTCGAGCGGCGTCGGGACAGCAGTATCGTGGAGCTTGAGAGCACCACGTCGCCAAACGATCCGCTCTACCTTGAAGACCCGAACTCGCTGGTTGCGGACGACCAGTGGCACGTGGTGCGGTTCATCTACACCTCCGTCGACGCACCCGTCCAACGCCTCGCTGCATGCAGACGAACTGCTCGGCATCAAGCTGAAGGTCTACGGTGGACTCGCGACGGGCGCCATCTTCGTGACCGACATCACGATGCGCCCGCGCATCGGAGCCCGGCTGATCGTGCGCGGTTCCATTCAGGCCGAGCATATCAGCGTGGCGGACCTTTCGGCACTCGGCGCCACGATCGGCGGCTGGAAGATCGATTCAAACCGCATCTACAAAGAGGCGGCTGGTTACACGATTGAGTGGCGCGTACCGCAGAGCGCCAGCGATGCGTTCCTGCTTGTGTCCGATCTCTCCGGGGACATCATACAGCTGCAGGCCCACGGCGGGGGCTTTCTGGCCAAAGGGAAGATCTCCTGGGATGAGACAGGCAAGGCCTTCTTCACGGGCGACGTCTTCGCCAACAACTTCCAGGTGATCTCCAAGCCGCCGGACAACAATGCTTCTCGGTTCGGCATCCAGCTGCACGATGTGGATTTTAACAGCAATCAGTGGTGGATTATCTTCGGAGAGGACTACGTGGACGGCGGCTACGACTTCGGGCACTCGCTGGTGTACAACCGCGAGGGCACGAACATGTGGGGCCTCACGTCGGGCTGGCCGTTCTTCAATGCCGACGAGACCTACGACGCTTCCCAGATCAACCCGTCGACGGGCAAGATCAACATGCCCCGCATCTGGGCGTCCGGTACGGCGTGGGGTGCGGTGGACTGGACACAGAACACGTCTACGTGGACGTCTGCCGACTACCAGAGCTGGTGGGAGAGCTGGGATCCCTCCAAGAACACGAAGCTGGAGAATCTGGCTTCCGTGATGCTCAACACGTGGCCGCCTCTGGCCGCGCTGGACGTGGCGTCCGTTCCGGTGTCTCCCTCCCACCTTGGAAGCCATCCCTTTACGTCCTGGAGTCGCGCCGATCGGCTGTGGTTCTTTGCGCACCTGATCCTGCGCGACATCGAGGGGCTGCCCCGGTTTATTTCCGGCGTGGAGTACAAAGCGGGCTCCCGCAGCCCTTGGATCGAAACCACCCACGAGCTGAAGATCAACACCGCCTGGAAGCGGGCCGTGCGCTTCGGCGGGGATGTCATCCTCGGCAACTCCGACGCTTCTCGGGTGATACAGCTGGGGTCGACGGCCAGCGGCGTGGCGCCGGGGACGATCATCTACGTCAACGGTCAGTTCTTCGGCTACAGCGACACCTACGGGTGGGTGTCGCTCGACGCAGGGGGCGTTTCCGGCGGGGCCAGCGGTAACGCCGACACGCTCGACGGGTACGACTCGACGGCCTTTGCCATCAAAGCCAACAACGAGCTGATCAGCGGCACGTGGACCTTCTCCAACCCGGTGGAGGTCGGGGCGCCCGTTTCCGGTCTGCATGCCGTGCGCGCCGGGCGCAAGATTCTGGCGGGAGCGGGCCTGACGGGAGGCGGTGACCTGCTGCAGGACCGCACGATCTCCCACGCCGACACCTCCAGCCAGGCGTCCGTGACGAACACAGGCGGCATGGTCATCCAGTCGGTCGGGCTGGATGAGTTCGGACATGTCACCTCGCTCAGCTCGATCAACCTGGATGCCCGCTACGCTTCAAAAGCGGGCGACATCTTCACCGGGGATGTGCGCTTCACGATCAGCGCCCTTAAGACGAGCGCGGGTCTGAAGTGGGAAGGCGTGAGCGACTTCTATGAGATCCGTGCCGAGGAGACGGGCGGCAGCGAGGCGACCCGCCTGAAGATCCGCTGGGGCGACAACAACACGGACCACGTGCTATTCCAGCACTACATCAACGCGGATCAGGACTACGACGTCCTCAAGCTCACCAAGGATCGCGTCGACGTCTATCCGGCGCTGTATGCCGCTGCGGTTTACCCGCGGGCGGATGCCGCCTACGACCTCGGCAGTGGAACGCTACGCTGGCGCGATCTGCGGCTGAGCGGCAACGTCTATGCGGGTGGGGTGCTGCTGGGTGATGGAAGTGCCAGCACGCCGGCGCTGCGCTTCGCCTCCGACACGAACACCGGTCTGTTCCGCGCCGCCGCCGACGAAATGCGGCTGGTGACGGCGGGAAGCGCCCGCGTCACGATCAAGTCGGACGGCAAGGTGGGCATCGGAACGACCACTCCGAGCGAGCAGCTGCACGTCGCGCAGAGCCTGCTCGCAGGAGAGAACATCCGACTGGGCAACAGCTCCAACGGGTTCCTGCTTTACAGTCGTTCCGGCAACTCGCAGGACTACCTGGCGATCACCTACCGCACCGGGTCTACGGACCAACTGGGCCACGCGCTCACGCTGCGTCGCACGGCCTCGGGGAATTCTCAGCCGGGCTACTGGGGCGTCCACACCACCACGCCCGAGGCCGTGTTCCATGTGGCGGGAACGTTCCGGGCAGGTGGTGTGGCCACGTTCGAGGAAGACCTCACCAGTCCGAACTACCAGTCGGGCTGGGGCGCTTCCGGGAAGGGGTGGAAGCTGACGGCAGACGGGAGCCTGGATGTGGCCACGCTCACCGTGCGGAAGGCGATGCGCGTCTATGAGCTGCTCATCCAGCAGATCCGCGCCACCAACGGCTCGGTGGCCGTCTCGGACAGTGCCCGCGTGCAGATCACCAGCTACAGCGGGACGTCGGGCACGGCCACCATCGTGGGAGATGGCACCCTGCCGTTCCTTGCCGCCCCGGCTACGACCAATATTCTGGTGAACCCGGGTTTCGAGACGGGCGACAAGACGGGGTGGACGTCCAACAACGAAGGCGTCTACCAGACCACCGAGGTCGTGCCGTCTTCGACGGGCATCGACGGCGCCTTCACGGGTCGCATCACCGTGCTGCAGTCCAATGGGCAGGGCAGCAGCCTGCAAAACTACAGCCTCATGCAGACGGTAACGGGCGTCGGGGACAACGGCGCCTGGACGTTCAGCGCCTATTTGCGCGCGCCCGCCGGAACGACGATCGGTCTGCGGCTGGCGCGGCGCGTCGGTGGTTCCATACAGTGGGGCGGCGGCAGCTCCGCCGACGTCTCGGTCAGCACGACGGCGACAGGCAAGTGGCAGCGCCTGAGCGTCACGCTCAGCGCCTGGACGGGTGCAGGCAGCACGGACGGGTTCGTGGTGCGCGCAGGCATCAAGACGAACACGCCCGCCGTCGGCACGACCTGCGAGGTGGACGCGGCGCAGCTGGAAGCCGGCACCACGGCCACGCCCTATGTGGCGGGAAGCCGCACCGAGGCGAAGGACATCGTCATCTACCAGCGCTTTAGCCACGATCAGGAGACCGGTACCTATGGCATCGAGCGGGCGGTGCTCCGGATCGACTCGGTGTCGAGTGACGGGAAGACGATCACCTTCACGAAACTCGACGGCACCGATCCCGCTGTAGGCGAGGAGTACGACCTCGTCCGCATCGGCAACACGGGAGATCCACGGCGGCAGGGGCTGCTCTATCTCACGGCCACCGACGAAGGGGCGCCCTATCTGGACGTCATCGACGGCGTGAACAGCCTGAGCAGCTGGGACTCCGCCTCCAAGCTGAAGGCGCGTCTGGGGCGGCTGGACGGGATTACCTACAACGGTCAGGTGCTCAGGGGCTACGGTCTGTATGCGGAGAACGTCTACCTGACCGGCGCTGTGCGCAACGCCGCCGGCAAGTGGTCGCTGCTCGACGACGGAAGCGGTCAGCTGGCCAGCGGGCGCATCTCGTGGGACGTCGACGGGACGATGACGGTAGGAAGCTGGGTCATTGAATCCAAGCGCATCCGCGACGCCGCCAACCGTCTGGAGCTGGACCTCGATGGCGGCTATCCCCAGCTCAAGGTCGCGCCCTCCAGCGTCAACACGAACGGAAACGACTACGTGCGACTCTACTACGAGAGCGATGCGGCCTGGGGTCTTGAGGGTAAGCAAAGCAACGCCGTCGTCTTCAGACTGGGAGAGCCCGACAACCTCATCGCCGGGTGGAAGTTCGACGCCGGCAAGCTCTACACGAACAACCTCGCGTTGATCGGCGGCAGCGCGCCCGCCATCCGGCTGACGAAGGACGCCAGCAACTACATCGAGCTCCAGTACACGGGCGCAAGCAACTGGGGCATCAAGGGCGTCTATGCCAGCAAGACCTACTTCCAGCTGGGCAGTACGAGCAAGATTGGCGGCTGGACGTTTGACGATCAGAAGCTCACGGGTGGCAACATCGAGCTCAATGCGGCCAGCAGCACGATCCAGCACACGGGTGGGCACTGGTCGCTCAAGGGCACGGGCGAGGTAGTCATCGGTCAGACGGGCGGGCAGCACATTCGCTGGGACCCCACGACCGGAACACTCACAGTCAAGGGCGCCATTCAGGTCACCAGCGGCAAGTCTGACCTGTCGGTGCTGGTTTGGGCCACACGGGAGCGTGTGACGAGCGGCAGCTACAGCGGAACGCCCAAACAGCTAAAGGTATGGACGTTCAAGTCTCCGATTGCGGGACGCGCGCTCATCCGCACCCGCATCAACGACCCCGAAAGCGGCGTCTATTTCAAACTGAACGGCACCAGCCTCCCCGCCTTCGATCATAGCGAGATCGGCATTCCCGATAATGCCACCGGATGGTTTGAGCGTGAGGTTACGCTGCAGGCGGGTACGAACACGCTGGAGGTCTGGCAGACCTCTTCAGACGGATTCACCGTCTATCAGGTGGAGATCTGGGGATCGCCGACGGGTCTGGTTGCTGCCGAGGACGCGAGCGGCGACTTCGGGGGTCTCATCACCGCCGAGCGCATTCAGGTGGAGGACCTGTATGCGCTGAACGCTACGATTGGCGGCTGGACGATTGACCAGAGCTTCATTGCTGCGCAGAACATCCGGCTCTACAGTGGTAGTAACGCCCGCTTGGAAGTAGGCACAGGCTCGAATATCGCGGGTCTGATCACGGGAGGAAGCGGCTCGGACGTTGTGCTGTGGGCGGGAAGCACGCACAGCACGCGCAGCAACGCGCCCTTCCAGGTCACGCTGGACGGCACGCTCAAAGCCACGAAGGGGACGGTGGGCGGCTGGACGCTGGGTGCTACGTCGCTCTCGGCCGATTCGGTGCAGTTGATTGCTTCCGGTGCGGCCAGCCGGCTGCAGGTGGGCACGGGCGTACTGGCGGCGGGCATTGCGTCCGGGTCGCAGGCGGATTCGGTGGTGCTCTGGGCGGGTAGCGATTATGCAAACCGCAGGAGCGCACCCTTCCGCGTGACGCTGGGTGGCGATGTGTATGCGGACAACATCACGCTGGTCGGACCCACTATTCAGCAGGCCACCATTACCACGACCGGTGATCTAACGCCGGATACCGATCGGGGAGGCGATCTCGGTACGACTTCAAAGCGGTGGGGCGTTGTTCGGGCCGGGTACAGCGTGTTCACCAACGACGCGGTGGTGATCGGCTCGCAATCGCGCCGCACTTCGGGCGCTGGCCTGGAGCTCTACGGGTCCACGTCCAGCGCCATTCTGAGCGTGCAGGATGGCAATGGGCGCATTCAGCTGAAGTGGAATGCCACGCGTGGTACAGGCGAGACCTATCTGGTCTCCAGTGAACCCGCGGCGCGCTGGGAGTTCGACCCGTCGTCCTCGGGGAGTGATCTGTTCCGCATCGACTATGCTCCCGCCGGGACGGCTGGGCAGTCGATCACCTGGACGAACATCCTGCAGCTGGGCGAGACCGTCTTCAGCTACAAGGGCAATAAGGTCTGGCACGCAGGCAACGACGGCGCAGGATCGGGGTTGGACGCCGACCTTTTCGACGGTTACGACGCGTCGGCATTCCCGCGTAAGGCGGAGAATGCTACGATCACGGGAAGCTGGACGTTCAATACGACTACGAAGGTAGGCGGTAGCTTGTCCGTAGGAACGACAGCGTCGCCTGCTTACACGCTGGATGTGGCTGGTGCGGGACGCTTTACATCCAATCTTGCTGTTGGAGGTACACTTACTGCGGGTTCTGTAGGCGTTAATACGACCAGTCCGCTGTATGACCTCCACGTGGTGGGAACCGCTCGGATTACCGATACGATCACACTCGGTCCCAACGGGCATGTGCAGGTCTTTTCTGGGCATTGGGGTGCAGCCACCGATCCCCAGAACTCTGCGGATAAGTGGATCAAGGTAGCTGAGTGGGACTTCGGGGCGGGTTACCAAGCTTTCCGTGTGTGGGTAAGGTTGCTCGGGCGTCGGAGCGGCGGCGCTGTTGAAGGCACGGCTTCCGTGCTTTATGCAATGGTTCGCCGCACGAACGTCGGTGCCTTTCAGGATCCTCGGATTTCCATTGTCGGCACAGATAGTACTGTACCGTTCAGCGATGCAGCCATCGTTCATCGGAGTGGCGACAGCAGCAGCACGGCACGCGTTGAGCTGT
>NICF_comb_assmDRAFT_10002589_pt1 | contig 13525 bp, 12 predicted proteins | sample NewIslPassag4_SG_FD_11279 | JGI IMG/M metagenome (IMG submission 11279) | reverse complement strand
CGGGCAGGTTCTGCTCCCACCGCAGGCGAAGAATTTCCTTGATCTTGCGCATGGACAGCCTCCTTTGGGGCATCGGTGCGGTGCCGCCTCCTCCGTGAGAGGCGTGTTACCACGGCAGATATGGCGGCCGCCACCGACGCCCCTATTTTGTTGGCGGCCCACAACACCGGGGGATGGTCGGCTTCGATTGGAATCAGTGGTCGGCTTGGGTTGGAATGCGTGGTCGGTTTCCGTCGGAATCGGTGGTCACTGAGCTGGAATATGCAAGGAGGAACCCACGGCGGCGAGGACCATCGCGCTCTATGAGGAAGTAGTATTCTATGCTTAAGGGGCCTGGATCGTGATGGAGCGGTGACCCTTACCAGGGCGCGCGCGTGGCAAGAGCCTTGGAGGGGAAATTTACGGAAGCGGCGGACGGGTCAGGATGTCGCCTACTCACCGGGAGCCGGAGGGGTTACGGTGATAACACTTGTTGAGGCCCTCAATTATCGTATATTCGCCGATATCGAGCAGCCCTTGGACCGATTCCAGGTCCTCATTGGTCCTAATGCCAGTGGGAAGAGCTCCTTTCTGGATATAGTCGCTTTCCTTGGGGATCTGTTGCGCACAGACTTGGACGAAGCCGTCGGCTCGAGGGCTCGAGAGCTCCGCGACGTGATTCACATGCGTCAGGACAGCCGGTTTGAGCTCGCCGTTGAGGTCCAGATTCCCGAGCGGGTGCGCAGGTTGCTGCCCGATGGGGGGCCTTCGGTGGCCTCCGCACGTTACGAGATCGCCATAGGGTACCAGCCTAACGGCGAGTGCGGGATTCTGTCAGAAACACTTTTTCTCAAACCGACTCAAACTGAAGGTAATGCCGTGGGTGCAAAGCCCGAGCAGCGCGAACTTTTTCCCCAACCAAAACCCCCTCGTTCCACCCTCATGCGTGGGCGGGGTCGAACCCCCCACGGGTGGCGACGGGTGGTGGTGCGTCGCGAGGAATCGGGGATCAGTTACTTTATCTCTGAGCGCACGGGTTGGAATGCGCCCTTCCGTTTAGGGCCCCGTAGAGCGACCCTTGCCAACGTTCCAGAGGACCAGGACCGGTTCCCCGTTGCAATCTGGGTGCGGGACTTCCTGCAAAAGGGTATCCAGCATCTGCAATTTGACATACGAGCGATGCGGGAACCAAGTCGACCGGGGCTGCCGAAGCAGTTGACGGCTGACGGAGCGACTCTGCCGTGGGTAGTGTTGGAGCTCCAGAGGCGGTATCCGGATCAGTTTCAGGCGTGGAGGGAACACGTCCAAACAGCGCTGCCGGATCTAGAGGATATCCACGTCACGGAGCGCCCCGAGGATCGCAGCGCCTACTTGCTGTTGCGCTACAAGAGCGGTTTGACGGTGCCCTCGTGGTCGGCCTCTGACGGCACGCTGCGCTTGCTGGCTCTCACCCTCGTGGCCTATTTGCCCGATCAAGAGTACGTGTACCTTATCGAAGAGCCGGAAAACGGCATTCACCCTAAGGCCATCGAGTGTGTGTTTCAGTCTCTATCGAGCATGACGGAGGGTCAGCTACTGCTGGCAACGCACTCGCCGGTCATCCTGAATCTGGCCGCGCCAGAAAGGATTCTTTGTTTCGCCAAGACGGAGGCGGGCGTCGGGGACGTGGTCCGGGGTTCCGATCATCCGCGGCTGCGTCATTGGAAAGGTGAAGTGAGTCTCGACACTCTGTATGTCGCGGGAGTGCTCGGATGAAGGACTTGGTTCTACTCGTTGCCGATGCGGACATGCGGGAAGCATTTAATGCATTGCTCCAAAGAGAGGGCTCCCTGGGCATTAGCCGCGTGAGCTACGATATTTTTGTTCATCCGCGGCGTGATTCGGGCGTAATGCGCGAAGGTCTGCTTTTCCTGTCGGAGCTGGGCTTCCCCCACGTATACGCGAGGGCCTTCCTTGTCCTGGATGCGGAGTGGGGCGGCAGTCCTGGAGCTTCACAGATCCGGCATGATCTCCAGACTAAGATCGAGCAGCGATGCTGGACGGACCGCGTAAAACCCATTGTCATCGATCCGGAACTGGAGCAGTGGGTATGGGTCCCCTCGCCTCATGTCGCTCAGGTGCTTCGTTGGGGGAGTTTTCGCGAAATGCGTGGCTACTTGGAGCGGTGCGGCTTTTGGCCCGCGGGACAGTCCAAGCCCCTAAACCCCAAGGAGGCTTTCGAGCGGACGCGCAGGGTGCCCCGTTCACCGGCATTGTTCAAGAGTTTGGCGCAGACGGTATCACTAAAGCATTGCAACGACCCTGCTTTCAGTGAGTTTGTTTCTACCTTGAGACTTTGGTTCGGAGCCTGACTCGGATGGGGTGGGGCACTGGCGGATTACCGAACGAGGACCCGATGGTCCCAGCGAAGGGCTTATGTCTTTTTCGGAATCGGAATCGCGGTTTTGACCGTCACCTTGGCCCTGGCTCCCGCCGCGATGGCCCAAACCCGGTTTCTTACCATCGCCACCGGCGGCACCGCGGCACTTATTACCCGTTGGGCAGCGCGATAGCGGAAACCATGGCTCGTGCTAGAGCAGGCTTGAGGCCGTAGCCGGCCATCAGTTCCTCCGTCACCGGCTCGACTACCTCCTCGAGCAAAGCGGCATCGCCCCAGCGGCGTGGGTGCACGTCCAGCTCGACGGCATTCAGGGGCGTCTCGCGGAGAGGTTGGAACGAGTGGTCGGCATCGATTGGAACGCGTGGTCGATTTCAGTGGAATACGCAATTGAAATACTTGCGAACTGGTTCAACATCCCTCGAATCCTCGGTCTAAACGGTGGGAAAGGCGTTCGCAGGTTTTCCGAAAACTGCCTCTATCTCGGCGTATCCTGCACCGAAATTGCTGGAGACCCGTGAAAGTAGGATCTCCCGGCTAACACAGTTGTCAGAGCGCCGCTACGCGGCGCTCAACTTCAAGGGGCCGGGCCGGAAGTGCATGCGAGCGCGACGCTGAGCGACCCGACCCTGCAGCGCCTGGTATAGGCGATGGCACCACCGAGCTCCTTCCGCGGTTGATTCGAGTAAGACCCGCATTTACCCGATTCCGGACGCTCAGCCGAGACCGCGGCTCAGGTCACGTTCACTTGGGTCCCCGGCGGCTGCGTCCGCTGGTTGCCGGCGCTTGAGGACGATTTCGCCGGGAAGCTCTCGACCGATGCCGAGTTCCCGCGCCTTGGTGTACACCACCTCGGCCAGCGCGATGTCTTGAATCCCGGCGCCGATGGATTTGAACAGCAGGATCTGCGAGTCGGGACGCGGTGGCGGCGTGTTTCCGAGGAGCAGGTCGTTGAGGGAGAACACCTTGTGTTCAAAGTCTACGCCAGCCTGCTTGGCGGCGATGAAGTCTCCGGTTTCCGCAATGATCTCGTCCTTCGCGTCCACGACGATCATATCCGCCACCTGGAGGGTCTCCGGGTCAGCCTCCCGCTGTTCGGGCAGGGTGGAACCGACGGACGCGACCACCATGCCCGGCCGCAACCACTCGCCGAGAATGACGGGTTCCTCTTGATAAGGGCGAGCCGTACCCAACAACACATCGCAGTTGCGCACCACTTCATCGTTGCTGGCCGCAAGACGGAAAGGAAGCGAGAGTTCTTCGCTCAAGGCCGCGCAAAACCGCGCCCGGTTGTCCTCCTTGGGGGAGAAAACCACCACCTCGCGGATGGACAACACACGGCTCAGCGCACGAACGTGCGAGTACGCTTGGGTGCCCGTGCCCAAGACGCCCAGGCGCACGGGCTGCGAGCCTGCCAGTTTCTTGACGGCCACCGCCGTCGTCGCGGCGGTGCGTACGGCGGTGATGACGCTGGCGTCGAGGAAGCACTCCACCGTTCCCTTGGCCTGATCGAAGAGAACGATGACGTAGCTCAATCCCCCAAGCCGCGAAATGCCGAAGATCTTGGTCCCCATAAGGGTCCCCGACGGAAGCGCCCCGGATAGGGCGCGCAAGGAAGCGTTCTGCCCGCGCGCCAAGCTCCTGCGGGGGCTCGCCAACTTATTCAACTCGGCGCTGTAGACCCGTTCAATGGCTTGGATGGCGTCGTCCCACGTCAACAGCGCCCGGGTGTCTTCGGCGGACAGAAACAACGCCCGGTCGGCCATGCCGTTCCCACTCCCCATGAGGCTCTAGTTTCCCATTTCCGATACTTCATTTGAGGCTCATGGCAACGAGGAGCATCGCAACGCCCCACGGCTGTGCCATTAGCCTGAAGGCACCAACAGCAGCTTGCCGATGGTTTTGCGGCCTTCCAAGAGTCGATGGGCCTCCGGCGCTGCAGCCAACGGGTGAACCGATTGGATCCGAACCTTCAAGCGTCCGCCGGCGACGGCGTCCAGCACGGCGCCGGCTCGCTCCAGGAGCTCGCCGCGCGTCCGGATGTAATCCTGTAGCCGGGTGCGGGTCAGAAAGAGAGAGCCCCTCGAGGCCAAGGCTTCTGTTGCCAGCGGTTCGATGGGTCCGCTGGATTGACCGAAAACGACCAAACAGCCGCGGGGGGCGAGGCTGTCGAGACTGGACTTGAGCGTGTCCTTGCCCACGGAATCGTACACCACATGGACGCCTTCGCCGTCGGTCAAGCGCCGGACTTCCTTGGCAACGTCCTGCCGCGTGTAGAGAATGACATGGTGCGCCCCGGCCTCCAGCGCCGAGCCCGCCTTCACCTCGTTGGAAACCGTGGTGTACACGGTCGCTCCCAGCTGGCGAGCCATCTGGATTGCCAGCAGTCCCACGCCGCCGGCTCCGGCGTGGATGAGAACCCGCTTGCCCGGTCCCAGCGGGTAGGCGCTGTGGACGAGGTAGTGGGCGGTCATGCCTTGCAGCAACACGGCGGCAGCCGTGTGGAAATCGATGCCGGCAGGTAGAGGAACCGCCAGCGCCTCAGGGACAACGGCTTTTTCCGCATAGGCGCCAGGATAAGTGGCCCAAGCAACCCTGTCGCCGACCCGGAACTGGGTGACGCCTTCGCCCACGGCCTCAACCACTCCGGCACCCTCACGGCCGGGGATGTAAGGCAGTTCCACCGGATAGGCACCGGTGCGTTGGTAGACGTCGACGAAATTGACGCCGATGGCTTTCACCTGCACGCGGATATGACCCGGTCCGGGCTCCGGTTCGTTCACTTCCTCGTAACGCAAGACGTCGGGGCCGCCGTACTCGTGTACACGAATCGCCTTCACGATCACTCAAGACCCTTCCCGGTCACGTCCGGAGGTGTTGGGTTGTCGTTCAGCGCCAGGCTTCTTCTGATCCGGCTCACGAACGCGCCGGCCTCGTCGGAGTTCATCATGTCCAGCGTCCTGGGGCGGGGCATGGGGATGTGGACGATCTCGCTGATCCGGCCCGGCCGCCTGGTCATCACAAACACCCGGTCGGACAGGAACACCGCCTCGGAGATGCTGTGGGTGATGAAGATCACCGTCTTCTTGCGGGTCTGCCAGATTCGCTGCAGCTCGAGGCTCATCATTTCGCGAGTCATCGCGTCCAGGGCACCGAAGGGCTCATCCATCAGCAGAACGTCGGGATCGGTAATGAGCGCCCGCACGATGGCGTTGCGCTGTTGCATGCCCCCGGAGAGCTCCCACGGGTACGCGTTCTCGAAGCCTTTCAGGCCGACCATTTCGAGGAGCTCCAGCGCCTTCTGGCGATAGGCGGCCACATCCAGCCTTTGCACCCGCACGGGCAAGAGGACGTTTTCCAGCACGGTGCACCAGGGCAGCAGCGTCGGCTTCTGAAACACGATCCCGATGTTGCGCTGGGGCTCCCTGATGGGGCGGCCTCTGAACAGGATCTCACCCGAGCTGGCCTCGATGAGGCCGCCCACGATTCGCAAAAGGGTGGTCTTGCCGCAGCCGCTGGGACCGACGACCGACACGAACTCCTCCGCACCGATGTCGAAGGAGACGTTCTCCAGCGCGGTGACCGTCTGGCCGTGGCGGGTGCGGTACACCTTGCTGACATCCCGCGCCGCAATCATACCCTGGCTGGTTGCCGTCCGGGACGCGGCCGGCGCGCCGGGCGCCGTCGAATTTGAGTTCCCCGGACTCGACATGGTTGTGGAGACCGAAGCAGACCAGTTAATTGCCCGCCACCACCTTTTCGTTCCGGCAGTCCGCTGAGCGGACGCGTGCCGTGTCGCGGCTTACGACACGGCCACGTTGGTGGGCGTCACGACCCGGTATGCGGGTTGTTCCACCTGAATCTCAAACCGCTGCCGGCCCATGCCGGTGATTTCCCCTTCGATCACGTCTCCGTGCTTGAGCCACGCGCCCCACGCCGGTGCGTTTCCGGCCGGCGAACCGGTACTGATGATGTCGCCCGGGTAAAGTGTGCACAGCCGGGACGCATGGGCGATGATTTCGGGGATCTTGAACACCATCTCCGCGGTGGAAGCGTTCTGCCGCAGCTCACCGTTGACCCAGAGTCGAATCTGCAGGTCGTGGGGGTCCGGCACATCCTCGGCTAGGCGAACCCAGGGCCCGAGAGGCGCAAACATGTCCTGGCCCTTCATCGCGAACCAGTCGATGCGGCGGCTGCCGTCGTTGCCCCGCGGCAGGTGTCCCCGGTCAGACAGGTCGTTCATGATGGTGTAGCCGCCCACGTGCTCAAGGGCCTTGTCCTCGGGGATGTACCGGCCGCCGCGGCCGATGATCACAGCCAGCTCGCACTCGTAGTCCAACTGGACGGCTTCGTTGGAAACCACAACAGGGCCGTTGGGTCCTGTGACGGCCGTACCGGGTTTCAAGAACAAGAACACCTTGTCAATCGTGCTCTGCTGCCGCTGGAGGGCTTTGTCGAATTCCCGGACATGTTCCACGTAGTTGCGGGCCACGCAAAGGATCTTGCCCGGATGCTCAATGGGGGCGAGAAACTCCACCGCATCGGTGGGCAGCGGCGCGACCCTGTTTCGGTTGCCCTGAGGAGTATAATTGTTGACCAGGTCCCGCAGCCGGGCACGGTCACTCATCAGCTCCACCAGGGTGCTCGGCGCCTCGGTCCCCAACCCCGCCGACTCGTAGAGGGCCTTGACGCTGACGACACCGTCTTCAAGAACGACGCCCAGGTGCACCTGACCTGAGTGGCGATACCGGCAGACCTTCACGGAGAATCCCTCCCGGTTCGGATTGTCATCGGCATTCAATCGGAAACCTTTGCCATGCAACAAAAGACCTCAATGCGGTGGCCGTCGGGGTCGGTAAAGTAAACGGCCCAGTTCTCGCCCCAGGTGCCGTCGCCCCGCGGGTCGGTGGGACTGTGTAGCACCGGTCCCCGGACGAACGGGATGCCTTTTTCTTCCAGGTACTTGGCAAACTGGTGAAACGCTTCCTCGCAGTCCACCTGAAAAGCAAAGTGGTGCAAGCCGACCGCGGGCACTTTGCCCGAGTCCTCCATACGGGTGGAGGACAAGTCCGTGTCCTTCGGAAAGAACACCAGCGTCAGGTCGTGGTGGTATTGCTCGCACCGCATGAACGCCAAACCGACGGGGATGTGCGGCAGCTCGCCCGGCTCATGGCGCTCGGTCAGCTTGAGACCCAACACATCCTGGTAAAACTGGATCGAGCGGTCGATGTCGGACACCTTGATGGCCACATGTTGCACTCTCCGCAGCGGCGGTCTTTGGGTCATGAAGGCCTCCTCCCAGCAGTGGATGGTCATTGTTACCACGAAGCCAGCGGGTCTTTGTCCTCTTGCTGCCAGAACACCACTCGCCTTCTGGCCAACTGCACCGCGCGGTACATGAGCAGCCCCATCACCGAAAGGATGATGACGACAGCGAAGACGCCCCGGGTGTTCATCGCGAAGTTCATCTGCATGAGAAGCACGCCAAGGCCCTGGCGCGCACCGACGAATTCGCCCACCACGGCTCCGATGATGCTGAAGACTGCGGCCATATCGAGACCCGCGAAGATGTAGGGCAGGGCGCTGGGCAGCTGCACCATGCGGAAAGTTTGCCAGCGATCCGCCGTCAGGCTCCGCATCAGTTCCAGGCGCTCCGGCTCGACGGATTGGAACCCCACCATCGAGTTGATGAAAACGGGGAAGAAAGTGAGCACCGAGACCATGGCGATTTTGGACGCTGTCCCGAAACCGAACCAAATGACGAACAAGGGCGCCAGCGCCACCTTGGGCACCGATTGGAAGGCCACGATCAGCCCCTGGAAAGCTTCCGAAAGGATCCGCGATTGGGACAGCAGCGTTCCCAGCAGCAGACCGACGCCTGCGCCGACGGCGAAGCCTATCAGGGCTTGGTAGAAGGTTACCCAGATGTGCGGGTAGAAGCCCGCCCCAGCACCCATCAACGGCCTGACGAGCCCATCCACCAAGGCGTTGGCAATGGCCGACGGCGCCGGGAGAATGAACGGCGGCACGGAGAACAGGGCCACAGAGGCTTCCCAAACGCCGACCGTGAGGATCGGGGCCACCCAGCGCACCGGCAACCGACGCAACATGGTCACACCCCCCGGGGAGATGGGGCGAGACCGGGTCTCGCCCCATCGTCAATGCCGGCTAGTTCCCAGGAAACCGAAATTCGCGGGCCATCTGGATAATCCGTTCGTGATCGAAGTCGTTGGCCTCGGCAATCAGATCGTTGGTAAAGAAGATGGAGACGTCGGAGATCTTGTCGACGAGCCCGTAAATCTCCAGTTCCAACTCCCAGTCTTCGGCGTAATTCATGCCCCAGGTGCCTTTCGGCTCGTTGAGGATGCCGAGCCGGGAGAAGCGGGCCGCTTGAATGTCCATGGCCGCCCTCAGCGCTTCGTCCTCGCTCATGCCCCAGGGACGGCTCTCGGGGTAGAGGTGCCAGTGAATGCGAATGGCCGCCTCCGGGTTGTGCAAGGCGAACAGGGTCGACTTCAGCAGTCCCCGCAGAAAGCGGACATACTTGTCGCGATTGCGCTCCAGCATGTCCCTGCGGACGCTCACCTGCGGTCCGCTCATGGTGGCGTACCGTTCGGGGAACTCCAGGTACCGGAACTCGTAACCTTGCGTCTCCAACGAGGCAAAAATGGTTTCCCATGCCACGAGGGCGTCCACTTGGCCGCGGTACAAAGCCTCAGCGAAGCTGACCCCGAAACCGACGGGGAGGAACGTCACCGTTGCCGGATCGACGCCCACCTCCCGCAGCACACCTTGGAGGTAGGGAATGGCAGCCGCACCCATAGATGGGGCGCCGACCACTTTGCCCTGCAGGTCCGCAATGCTCCGAATCGGACTGTTAGGGGCGACCGCCACGAGGTAGAAATGGTTCCGCACATAGGTGTAGATGGACACCAATCCCAGATCGACCCCGTCGGCGTGGGACAACAGGATGGGCGGCCGCAGGGTGCTTCCGATCTCGTAGTGCCCCGCCGCCAGGGCCTGGATGGCTGCCACGGCGCCATCCGAAGTGGCAAACGCCAGGTCAATGCCTTCTTCCTCGTAGAAACCCAGGTACTGCCCGACGGTGAAGTGAGTGAACGTCACATCCAAAGTTCCGCCGCCGATAATATAATCGAGTTGGTCCAGCCGCTGGGCGTAGATGGGAACTGCGAGAAGAAGCAGAGCGACGGCCACCAGCGATAACACACGGTTGCCCTTATCTAACCTGCGACGCAACTCGACCACTCCTCCCTCGGTAAAATGCTTGGTTTTCCGTTGGTACCTCAGACTGGACCACGTCACGGTATCGGTCGACTTTCCCATCGCAAGCGCCGCGGCCAGCTGGTTGAAAAAGCCCTTGGTGCGGTAATCGGCGCGGACGATCCTAGGCCGGGACCACCGGTTCGCCCGTCTTAGAAGAAGTGAACGTCTCCGACCCCGCTGGTGAAATCTTTTCTACTGCTCCGTCCGGAAAGCGCGTGACCCACTTGTCGAACACGTTGTAAAGCGCCGTGTAGTCCACTTCCGCGCCCTGCTCGTTGAGAGCCAGGCGCAAGACTTGTTGAATCACACCCCCAATCCAGAGCGGGAGCCCGTAGTCGCGGCCCATCTCCAGATAGGTGTCCACTTCTTTGCCCATGAGGTGCAGCGCAAACGTTAAGCTGGTATTGCCCTTGAGGACGGCGCCCAGCTTTTCCCGGGTGACCCACGACTGCCCGGTCCCGTTGTTGATCACCTCGAGGACCAGTTCCCGGTCCAGGCCGCAAGCGGCGGCCAGGGTGAGGGCTTCACTGGCCGCGGCCATGTGAACGGCGAGGAGGAAGTTGTTGATGATTTTGGCGGTGTGCCCGTTGCCGACGGCACCGAGGTGAGTGATCTTTTGCGCCATGACCTGAAGGACCGGTCGGCAGCGCTCCAGGACGTCTTTCGGCCCGCCGACCATCATGGACAATGTGCCGTCCGCGGCGCGCCGGACGCCGCCGCTTACGGGGGCGTCGAGAAAGTGGGCACCTATGTTGGTCAGCAGGTGGGCGATACGACGGGTGCTGGAGGGGTTGGAGGTACCTAAGTCAATCACGATCAGGCCGGGCACGGCGCCGGTGAGCAGGCCATACGGCCCGATGACCACCGACTCCACGGCCTCCGAATCGGGGAGCGCCAGCAACACCACGTCGCATACCCGGCCCATCTCAGCCGGTGTGGCGGCGTTGGCCACACCTTGTTCGACGAAGGGCGCCACAGCCGCCGGGACCAGGTCGTGCACGTGAGTCAGGAAACCCGCTTTCAACAGCCGCATCGCCAACGGGCGGCCCAACCTTCCGACGCCAATGAACCCAACCCGGTATTCCATGGGCTTCGCTCCTCCGCTAAACTGTGACCCAGTCCCGGTCGCCGCCGCTGGTCACTTCTTGCTGCCCAGTTCCTGGCCAAACTCCCCGATGCGGGCGTGCGGTCGGCCTGAATTGGAGACCGCCAGCCCCACGACGATCTCATTCCTGGCGGGGGCGTCGGGAATTGACACCGTGTACGTTTGGTGGTGGCTGCGGGTGTGATCGTCGTCCTTGTGTTTCAGCGGAATATCGAACGTGCAGCCGGGTGGCCCGACTTTCTCCACCGCTGGCAACAAGCTGCGACCGTTGACTCTGTTGCGAAGGGGATCGCCGAACTTGAGGGTGTGAATTATGGCTGAACCCGTTTCCACTTCGCCGTCGATCCCAACAATGGCAGCCTTCCCGTAAGCCTCGACCGGTTGTCCCAAAAGATCCACGGCTGTCTTGGCCAACAACTCGCCCAACGTTGGGGAGACCTCATTGATCCACTCGCTGAGGTCTTCCACGTAGCGGCCGGCGTAGGGATTGGCGATAACCGCACAAACCACGACGGTCCGCTTCACGCGCTCTAAGGGGCGGCCGGCATCTTGCAGACAGTCCTCCGCACAAGTGAAGATGCGTCGAATGGTGAGTAGACTCATGCTTTATCCACCTCAAGCTACCATGTACTTTTTCCATCGGCGGCTAGCCCGCGAACCGCATGCCAACAAGGGACCGGCCCGACGGTTTTTGTATGCAGAATAGATTTGTTTTGGATATTTATGGCCGACATCGTATAATAGATACAAAACATGAACTGACAGCTACAGTCTCACTGTAAATTCGCGACGATTGTTTCCATGCAGCGGCAGTCGACCCCTTTGTCGGGTTCCGACAAATAGGGAGTCGCCGTTTGGTCGGGGAACGCGGTCACAGCAGGTGAGGGAGACAAAGGAATGCGCTTCAGTTACGGCCTGACGCTGTCGGAGATCGTCGACTCGTCGTTGTTGCGGAGAGCCCGACTGCTCTCGGGCGCTCGGGGACTGGACCGTGTGGTTCATGGGCTTCAGGTCATCCCGATGGCCGGCCCGGCCGACGGTCTGAGGGAGGGCGATCTGGTCATCGCATCCAATCCGTGGCCCGAGCGGGACGGGGATGTTGGCCGTTTACTCCACAAGCTGACCGAAAGCAATGTGAGCGCGCTGGTGGTGGAGGCCTGTCCCCCAAAACGCACCGTTCCCCGGGACGCGGTCGAATTGGGTGACCGGCTCGTACTTCCCATCCTAGTGCTGCCTTCCTCGATTCCCGCCAGCAGTGTGGTACACTCGGTGGCGGCGCTCTTCATGAAGTACCAAACCGCTTTCCACAACCTGATCGAGTTTCGCCAAAAGGTATTCATCGAAGAAGTCCTCATGGAGAGAGGCCTGCAGGGAGTCGCCGACGCCGTGGCGCGGATCATCAATAACCCCATCGCGATTGAGGAATTCGTGACCTACACGCGTGTATATTCCGGCGCGGAAGGAGACAAGGCAACCCGAGCGGGTTTGACCCCCTACTCCGACATGTTCCCCAGGGCCCGCTTGCAATCCCTCCTTCGGCTCCCGAGCACCGAGACTGCCAAAGCGTCGGCGGTATGTCCCATCCGGATCGGCGATGAGGTCATGGGGTACGTCCAAGCCTGGGTCGTGAACCGGCCGCTGGTCGGCTTGGATATTGAGACCCTGCAACGGGCCGCGCTGGCGGCCTCCATCCTCATCTCTTACCGCCGCAGCGTCGTACAAGCTGAGAACCGGCAAAAGGACGACTTGCTCGCGGACCTTTTGTGGCAGACGACGTTGCCGGAGCAGACCATCCACAACCGCGCCCGGGCGCTGGGTGTGGACTTGTCCCGGCCTGCGGTGGCCATCGTGGTGGGTGCCCCGCAACTGGCAGACCGACCAGACCACTTGCGGAGGATTCGTAGCTTTATTGAGGGCCGGCCTTTCGGCTCCCGGGACTTGGTTGGACAAACGGGCACCAGCATCACGATTCTTCATTTCCCGGAAGGGACTTCGCCCGCGTTGGCGGCCAAGAAACTCCACGATTGGGCGAAGCGGACGCAGCACACCCTCGGAAGCGATCTCGGCCTCGAGCGCCTGCAGATGGGTGCCGGCACGGTCCAGCAGGGGATAAAGGGGATTCGCCTGAGCCATATGCAAGCCATGCGGGCCATGGAAGTGGCGCACCTGGTACACAACTCATCCGTGTGCTTGTACACCGAACTGGGAGCCTTGCGTTTGCTTTCGGCCATCACCGATCCCGCCGAGCTGCAGGACTACCTTGAAACCACCATCGGTCCGGTCGTCAAGCACGATCGGGAGCGCAAGACCGAGCTCATTGCGTCGCTGCGAGTTTTTGTCGATACGGACGGAAACCTGGCCGAGGCGTCCAAGAAGCTCTTTGTGCATCCGAACACGCTGAAATACCGCATTCGGAAGATCCAAGAGCTTACCGGCCTCGACCCGCGCCTTGGCCGTGACCGGCTCACCCTGGCCATGGCGCTGCAAGTCATGGACTTGCTGGCCGTACGAGAAGGTCGGAACGTGGTGGGCGTCGCGAGTGGTCCCTTTTCGTCCTGAAACGGCTCTCGTAGACCCCTGGCGCAATCCGCCGGGCGTCCCGTCCGTCTCCGCGGGGCGGGTGGGTGATTCGCTGCGCGCCAAGGCACTTTCGGGTCGTAAACCGGCCAGTGGCAAAGGCGATCATCGCCGCAGGGACCGATGTCCTCCTCGACACCTTTCATTGACACCTGGTACCCGCAGCCTTCCGTGATAGGATGGGAGTAACAGGGGTGGGGCGT
>NICF_comb_assmDRAFT_10002586_pt1 | contig 13534 bp, 14 predicted proteins | sample NewIslPassag4_SG_FD_11279 | JGI IMG/M metagenome (IMG submission 11279) | reverse complement strand
ATGTACGGCTCGAGCCGATGGCCGAAGGCGCGGTACTCCTCGACCATCGTGTGCAGGTCGAGCTCCGGGTTTTTCGCGTAGGGGCGCAACATCAGTCGCTTGGGCTCCATAGCGGCGACGATCTTCTGCTTGAGGATCTTTTCGTCGAGCAGGTCCTGGACGCGGATGCCGAGCCGCGCCGCCTTGTCCGCGTAGCAAGGCCCGATGCCACGCCGCGTGGTGCCGATCTGGTACTTGCCGAGCCGCGCTTCTCCGGCCTGGTCAAGCAGCCGGTGGTAGGGCATGATCAGGTGGGCGTTGGCCGACACCCGCAGACCGGTGATGTCGATTCCGCGCCGGCGCAACCCGTCGATCTCATCGATCAGCACGCGCGGGTCGATCACCACACCGTTCCCGATCAGGCACAGAGTTCCCGGATAGAGGATTCCCGACGGGATCAGGTGGAACTTGAACACCTCGCCGTCGCGCACGATCGTGTGGCCGGCGTTGTTGCCACCCTGGAACCGCACGACCATGTCCGCGCGTTCGGCGAGAAGGTCGGTGACTTTGCCCTTGCCTTCGTCGCCCCACTGGGCGCCGACGATCACCAAGCTCGGCATTGCGCCGCCAGTGTACGGGCTAGCAGCCGGCGAAGCTCAGGAGTCGGCGCTGGCGACGAGGCGGATGCGCATATCCGGTCCCTGCATCGGCAAGGGGTCGCCGCAGATCTCGACCAGGCGCGAGACCGTGCGCCTGCCCACCTGCGCGCGCAAGCGCGTGAGCATGTCGTCGGCGAGGTCTAGCGCCTCGAGGCGCTCGCAGAGCCGCTCGAGCCGCTCGGCCGCCTCCAGCAGAGCGTCGCCGGCCAGCGCGTCGCGCGCGTTTTCGCGCACCGCCGCGACCGCTGCGCGTAGGTCTTCGAGCGGGCCGTCGGGCGGCCTGTCGGGCTGATTGGTCGTGACCACGATCGCCCGCTGGTTCTGCCACCGTTCGTTGACGAGCGAGTAGAGCTGTTCCAGCACCCACTCGGTTTGTCGCTCGGCGCCGAGATCGTCGAGCACCAAGAGATCGACCTCGCAGAGACGGCGGAAGAGCTCGAGGTACGTCGTGCCTGCGCCGTCGAACGTCTGGCGGATCCGCGCCAACAGCTGGGGCACTGAGTAGACCGCCACCGAACGACCGGCGCGCTCCGCTTTCATCGCGACAAGCATCGCCAGCGACGTTTTGCCGGTGCCGACGTCGCCGTGGAACCACAGCCCGCGACCCTCGTCGAGGTTTTCGTCGATCCGCTCGCAGTACTCGCGTACGTACTCGACGATCGTCGGGTCGAGATCGGCGATCGGGCGGCGATGGAAGTCGAGCCCGCGAAAGCGGCGCGGAACAGTCGTTCCGAGCGCGCGCGCGGCGCTGCGCGCGATCAGCCGCTCACGGCATTCGCAGGGGCGCGCGTCGTGGCTGTCGTCGGCGAGGATCCAGCCGCTGCCGTCGCAGCGCCCGAACGGACAGCGTTCCGGCTCGTCGTCCCGTGTGCGCGGCTGTCGGAACCAGTCGACGGTCATCGGCGTTCGGTCGCCCGCAGCGCTCTGATCGGTCGACGAGCGGGAGTCGTGCCGGCCTGGAGCGTCGGTCGCTGTGGGCGGATTCGCATCAGACCTCCACCTCGACTGGGCTGGTGGCCGGCTCGCGATAGAGGTTCGCGAAGCGCGGGTACTTCGGGAGGAAGGTGAGCGTGACCTCGCCGATCGGGCCGTTGCGGTGCTTCGCGATGATCACGTCGGCCTCGCCGGGACGCTCGGATTCGGCGTTGTAGTACTCGTCGCGGTAGATGAACATCACGAGGTCGGCGTCCTGCTCGACCTGCCCCGACTCGCGCAGATCCGAAAGCATCGGGATCGGCGGGTTGCGCGACTCCACCGCGCGTGACAGCTGTGAGACGGCGATCACCGGCACCTCCAGCTCGCGTGCGAGGATCTTCAACCCGCGGCTTATGCGTCCGACCTGTTCGACGCGGCTGTCGGCGGTGGTGTCGGGTCGAACGAGCTGCAGGTAGTCGACGATCACCAGGCCGAGTCCGTGCCGAGCCTTGAGGCGGCGTGCTTTGGCGCGGATCTCGAGCACGCTTATGTCGCTCGAGTCGTCGATGAACAGCGGAGCGCGCGCGAGCTGCTCGACCGCGCGCAACACCTTCGGCCAGCGGTCGCTCTTCACCCGTCCTTTACGCAGCTCGTCGCTCGACAAGCGCGCTCGCGACGCGATGAAGCGGTGGGCGAGCTCGGTCTCGGACATCTCGAGCGAGAACAACGCCACCGGCACGCCAGCGTCGACGGCGGCGTTCTCGGCGATGTTGGTAGCAAGAGCTGACTTGCCCATCGACGGCCGCGCGGCGAGAACGATCAGGTTGCCGGGCTGGAAACCACCGGTGAGGTCGTCGATGTCCGAGAACCCCGACGGGACCCCGGTGAGGTGGAGCCCCTTGCGCGAGAGCTCCTCGAGCTTGTCGACCTCCTCGTGGAGGACGTCCTCGAGCGAGCGCATCTCGCCGCGGCCCTCGTCGTGCCCGATGCGGAACAGGGCGTTCTCCGCCCAAGCGATCAGTTCCCGCGGGTCGCCCGGCTCGGCGAGCACGCGCCGCTCGATCTCTTGCGCGGCATCGAGCAGGCGACGCAGCTGGGCGTGCTCCTTGACGATGCGCGCGTAGTCGAGGAAGGCACCCAGCGACGGCACTACGGTGGGTAGCGACTGCACGTACTCCTCGCCGCCGGCGCGCTCGAGCTCCCCATTGCGACGCAGGTCGTCGCAGACCGTGACCGTGTTGACGGCCTCGGGCTCCGCCCGCTCCTTGAGGCGGATCATGGCTCGGAAGATGAGCTGGTGGCGGGGGCGGTAGAAGTCGTCGGGACGAAGCCCGACATCGAGCAGCACCGCGTCGAGGGCTTGATCGCTCAGGAGAATCGTCCCCAGCAGCGACGCCTCGGCCTCGACGTTGTGGGGCGGCGCTACGCTCGTCGGCTCGGGGCTAGCGCCGGTGGCGCCCATCGCTTGGGGCGATCTAGCTGTCGGGGGTGACGATCGTCTTGACCTGGGCCGTGACGCCCTCGGCGACCTCGACCGTGACCATGTGTGTCCCGGTCGTGCGGATCGGCTCCTCGAGACGAACCTTGCGCCGGTCGATCTTCACGCCGCGCGCCTCGCGGATGGCGTCGACGATCTCCTTCGCCGTGACCGAGCCGAACAGACGCCCGTCGTCGCCAGCGGCGTGAGGGATCGTGAGCACGGTGCGACGCAACAGCGTCGCCGTCTCCTCAGCGCGCTGCTGCGCCTCGCGCCGTGCGCGCTCCGCTGCTTCCCGACGTCGCTCAGCCTCGGCGATCAGCGCTGGGGTCGCCACCTGCGCAAGCCGCCGCGGCACGAGGTAGTTGCGCAAGTAGCCGGGAGCGACGTCAACGACCTCGCCACGGCCTCCGAGACCTTCGACGTCCTGGGTGAGGATCGCCTTGGCCATCGGCTACTACTTCTCGATCACGTACGGCAGCAGCGCGAGTTCGCGCGCTCGCTTGATCGCACGCGCCAACTGCGACTGGTGGCGGCGGCAGCAGCCGGTGACTCGCGACGAGCGGATCTTCCCTTTGTCGCTCAGAAAGCGACGCAAACCCTCGGCGTCGCGGTAGTCGACCGTGTCGATCTTGTCGCGGCAGAACGGGCACGGCTTGCGCTTGGTAGGACCGGCACCGCTGCGCTTGTCACGGCGACGCTTCTGTCTTTGCTTCTTGGCCACGCTGGCTGGTCAGGTTGCGTTCGGAACTCGCTGTCTGAAGGGTTGTCAGGTGCTCAGAAGGGGATGTCGTCGGTGGCGTTGCCCACCCCGACCGGCGCGTCCTCGAAATCGGACGTGTCAGCGGGAATGCCGTCCTGCGGCTCGAAGCGCGAGACGCTGTCGGCGCCGTCGCGCGAGCCCAGGAACTGAACCGAGTCAGCGATGATATCGATTGCCTGGCGCTTGTTGCCGTTCTGATCGACCCACTCTCGCCACTCGAGGCGCCCGTCGATCGCCACCGCCCGTCCCTTTTGCAGGTACTGGGCGCAGTTCTCGCCTTGTGCGCCCCACACCGTGACGTCAAAGTAGTTCGGCTTGTCGACCCAATTACCCGTGCCGGGATCGCGGCGGCGCGTGTTGCAAGCGATCCTTAGCTTGCAGACCGAAGTGCCGTTGGGTGTGGAGCGAAGTTCGGGGTCGCGGGTGAGATTGCCGGTGATAACGACCCGGTTGATGTTGGTGGCTGCCATCGCTGCGATGCCTCCTGGCTGCGGACTTGCGCGTTCGGGAAACTGAATGTTCGACGCCGCCCCCCGAGGTTAACCGTGCCGACGGCTGCCACCAGAAGGAAGACGCGGACTAATACCGCATTCTGCGCCATTTCCGTGGCTGTCGCCGGCGGCTCTCGAGCCGAGTGGTGCCATCTTTGACGCCGCCGGTGCCGCTACCGCGACAACGCAGCGCCACCTTGCTAAGCGCTCGAGCCCGGGGATTTCACCCCTCAGCGGTCGAAGTCCACACTCCTCGCAACGTTCGACACCGATCGGCGGGGATCGGTCCGTCAGCTGGAACGTGCGCCGGCGCGCCGACCGCTCCGGCGCTGCTCGTCGCGTGTGTCCTCGCCCCGATCGGGTGTCGGCGCCTCGTGCGGCAGCTTGCCGAGCTTCACGAGCCGGTGGCGGAGTAGACCCTCGATTATCCGAAGCTCGCGCGGCAGTGCGCGAACCGCTGCGGCGTCGGCGTCGAACTGCAAGAGGTAGTAGTGGGCCTGGGGACGGTGGCGAATCTCGTAGGCGAGCTTGCGCACACCCCAGTCGTGCTCGCCGGTGACCTCGCCGTGAGCCTCGACGAGCGAGCGCACGCGATCTACGATCGCGTAACGATCGTCCTCGTCAAGCTCGACGTCGATCAGCAGCAAAAGTTCGTACTCGTTGGCCATCGGCGCGCCCGCACCTTAGCAGGGGAATCGCGACAACGGACGCCGCGCCCCGCGAACGACCCTGCGGCTCACGCCTGCCACTCCCTGCGCACGTGTCGCTGCCACAGGCAATAGGTCCCCGCCCTAGCGTCCCGCAGCTCATGGGGCATGGAACGCGCGCGCGACTCCTTATGTGTGCGTGCGAACGCGTGCGAAACGCAGGGTGCGCTGGAACAACGTCGCCCGCCTCGGCTGTGCTCTGTGCGGGTTCGCCCTGCTTGCGTGGGCGCTCGCGGGCCTAAGCCCGGTGGGCTGTGGACGCAAGCAGCGGGAAGCGGCGACTGCGGCGGGCGTCGCCAGCGCGCAGCACGCGAGCCGTGCACCGCGCACGGAGGCCGCGGCGGGGGCGGGAGACGAGCGGCAGCGCTCCCACGGCCGCCAGGCGATCGCTCGCGCCGGCGATCGCTCGCGCCAGGCGCGCTCGCAGCGTGGGCAGCAGTCGCCGTCGCGTCGAGCACCCCGGCCGCAAGCCGGCCCGGGATTCGGGGAGAACGAGCGCTGCGCTACCTACCGCTGCCTCCACAACGCTCGTGGTCCCCGCCCGCCGCTGCGCACAGGCGTGGGTCTCGAGCTAGGGCGATCGCCGGCGCGCGGGCCGAGCACGACAGACCGGCGCCGCGGCGCTGCCACGGCCGCGCCCACCGATCCGCGCGCCGCCGTTCAGGCCGAGTTCGGGATCGAATCGGCGCGCTGAGTGTCGTGCGCGCCTACCGAGCGACGTGCACGCGTTTCGAGTTGCGTGTGCGCGTCACGAGCGGCGTGTGCACGCGAGCGAAGCGCCACAGGAACAGGTCCGACACGCCAAAAAGCGACCTCGAAACGCGACCGGTGCGCTAGAGCGGGCGCCGCGCCGGGTCGGGTCGGCCACTCAACGGGCCGAAGTCGCCGAGGGCGCGCGTCCGCTGCGTTTCGCCTCGATGTCGGCGAGCTGGTCGTCGACCCAGTCGCCGGGATCGCGTGCCGAGATGATCCNCTTGAGCCCTTCGGCGCGCCACGAGCGCTCCTCGGCGGACATCGTCAGCGCCCGGTAGATCGCGTCCGCCTGCTCCTGGACGTCGAACGGGTTGACCGACAGCGCGAACTCCGCCAGCTCCTCATGGGCCCCGGTGTTCTCGGACAACAGCGACACTCCGTGCCGCTCGTTGACCAGCGGACCCTCCTTCGCGATCAGGTTCATGCCGTCCCAGATCGCGTTGACGATCAACAGGTCGTAGTGCTTATACGCGGCGATCGCCTCTTCCAGGTTCTCGCGCAGGCGCAGCTCGATCGGCATCCAGTCGGTCGTGCCGTGGCGGTGGTTGACCACCGCCACGAGCGCCTCGATCCGTTCGAGGTACTCGCGGTACTCGGGAACGTCCTGCCGCGAGGGGATCAGGTGGGCGATGAACGTCACCTGTTCCCGGAACTCGGGGTGCTGTTCGAGGAACAGGTCGAAGGCGGTGAAGCCGCGCAGGATGTTCTTCGAGAGGTCGGCGCGATCGACACGCAGGATCAGGTGTTCGCGGCGCCGGCGCAGGATCTCGCGCTCGTACTCGTGAACCGCCGGTCGTTGCGCTGTGCGCTGGAACGTCTTCGCCGAGATCGGAAGCGGGTAGGCGCGCACCCACACCTCGCGCCCGTCCGGTGCCCGCACCACTCCCGCCTCCATGTCGACATCGAGACCGAACAGTTCATGACAACAGAGCAGGAAGTTGCGGCGGTAGGCACGGGTGTGGAAGGCGACGATGTCGTTGGCGAGCACCCCCTCGTAGATGTCCTCGCGGATGTCGGCCGGCAACACCCGCCAGGCGTCGGGCTGCGTCCACGGGATGTGAATGAAGTGGTGGAGAAAGAGGTCGGGTCGCTGGTTGCGGATCAGACGCGGAGCTACGTAGAGGTGGTAGTCGTGCAGCATCACCACCGCCTCGCCGAGGCTCTCCGCCTCCTCGAGAACGGCGTTGGCTAAGTCCTCGTTGACGACCCGGTAGCCGTGCTCGTATGCCTCGACCTCGGCACGGCGGATCTCGGGGGCGTTCGACAGGTCCCAGAGGTAGTGCTGGATGAACCAGAGAAGCGGGTTGGCGATGACGTTGTAGAAGCGGTCGTAGGCGTCGGGATCCGAAACGACGAGACGGATGCGGTAGGTCTCGCCGTCGAGCTCGACNGAGAAGGAGCGCCCGCCATGACGCTCNGCGACCTCGGCGTCGGCCTCGGTCATCGCCGACGCGATCCAGAGCGCGTCACGGTGGTGGACGAGCCCCGTCAGCGCGGTGACAAGACCGCCGCCGCCACGGCGCGGCCGCAGCGTGCCGTCAGCGTCTCGCTCGAACGTGCAAGGTCCACGGTTCGAGACGAGGATCAGCGGTGTGCGGTCGCTCACGCCTGCTTGAAGATACGCAACCAGTCGCGCAGGACGCGCGGCATCAGGAAGTTCGCGCGCACGTGCTCCTTGCCCGCGAGTCCCAACCGGCGACCAAGCGCGGGATCGCGGAGGATGCGCAAACAGCGCTCGGCGCACTCCTCGGGCGAGTTGACGAGAAAGCCGGTGCGGCCGTCGATGACCTGCAACGGAATGCCACCGACATTGCCGGCAACCATCGGACGGGCCTTCCACAGCCCCTCCGACACCGTCAGCCCGAACCCCTCGCGCGTCGACTTCTGGATCAGCACGTCGGCTTGCGACTGGAACGCGTTGACCTCGATCGCGCCGACGTTGTTGAGGTTGTTGAGGATGTGAATATCGGGATCGTCGCCAGCGTAGGCGACNGTGCGGTTGTAGAACTCCCAGCCTTCGGGATCGTCGGTGGCCATCGACCCGACCAACGCCAGCTGCACGTCGGGGATCTCGGTCCGCACCTGTCGGTAGGCGTCGATCACGCCGATCGGGTCCTTCCAAGGGTCGAACCGCGACACTTGGCACATCAGCGGTCGATCGACATCGATACCGAACTGCTCGCACACGAACGCGGCGTCCTCGGGCGAGAGACGCATGTTCTTTGGCGACAGCGGGTCGATCGCCGGCGGCGAGACGTAAACAGGTCGCTCGGGACGCGACCGCAGCTCCTCGGGCACGTAGCGGTCGATGTGGAACACCGCCGCGTCGTAGTCGGCGACGAGCGGAAGCAGCGGCGCCAGGGCGGCAGCGTTCGGTTCCGAAAGATCGATGTGACACTGCCAAATCCAGCGGCGCGCCTTGTCGGGCACGAAGTTGCGAACCCCCGCCGGTTGCGGGTCGTGGACGATGACGATGTCCCAGTCGCCAGCCAGCTCGTCGGCGTTCAACTGGTTGTAGCGGCGGTATATGTCCCACTCGTCGCTCGTCGGAGCGTCGGGGTCGCCCTGGAGAGCGTTGTGCAGTCGCTTGGTGACGTTGAAGAACTCCTCGCGCCCCAGCATCACGTGCCATTCGCAGTGCAGACCGACGTCGTTCATCAAGGGCACGAGCGCGTACAGGATCTCGGCGACACCGCCTCCGAAAGCGGTCGCCGAGAGGTGCAGCACCCGCTGCCCTTCGAGACCGTCAGCGAGCGAGCGGATCTCGTCGACCAGCTGGCGGCCGACGATGTGCGTGTAGTCGCTGAGGCTCTTGTGTCCGACGACGACGTGTTGCAGCATTGCCCGGGTTTTCGGTGGATCGACAGCCCTGTTCAGGGGAAGACGCGCAAGCGTAGTCGCCGCGGCGCTAGTAGGTCGCACCGAACCGATACCGGGCGGCGCGATCAGTGTCGTTTTTGTCTTCAGACGCGCGCGGAGGGCAAGCGCTTGACCAGGGTCAAGCGGTCGTCGCCGGCGTCGAACTCGTCGACCGTCGCAGTGATGATTGCCCGCGCAAGCTCCGGCAGGCCGCGGCCGCCGGTGCCACCGGGACAGCTCAGCTCGATGTGCAGCGCATCCCGGTCGAGACGGAAGTCGATCGCCAGCGTGCGCGTCGCGGCGGCAGGTGGGCGCTGTGCCGCTGGTGCCTCGTCCATGAACGCCTCGGCCGCTTCCGTCACGGCCAGCTTGAGGTCGGCGACGTCGGCGAGTTCGAATTCGGCCGCCCGGCAGATAGCCGCCAACGCCAGGCGGGTTAGCACAAGGTAGTCGGAGCGTGCGGGGATCGTCAGGACGACCCGCCGTTCTCGCTGCGGCGACCGCGTCGCTTGTGTGCTGGGCACCTCGGCCACCCCCTACTTAGGTACCCATCGGCCGCTGCGGCGACGCTGTTAGCGAGGGCTCGTCGGTGTCGGCGCTCGACCGTGGGGCACGGTCGGCCGGGAGTGTCAGCTCGAGACACGTCTCGCCTCCCGAACTGCGCACCGACAGGCTCCCGCCCATACGTTCGGCGAGTTGGCGCGCGATCGCCAGTCCGAGCCCGGCGCCCGGGCTCTCGTTGCCGCGCACGAACGGTTCGAAGATGCGGGCGCGCAGCTCTTCGGGAATGCCGGGACCGTTGTCGATCACCCGCACGTACGGGCGCCCGTCGCTGCGTCGCCGCCCGCAGGAGACACGCACGCGCGTGCCCTTGGGGGTGTGGCGCAGTGCGTTGTCGATCAGAACACGCACGATCTGGGCGGCGCGATCGGGATCGCAGAACGCTTGCACCGAAGGGTTTACACGTAGTTCGAGGCGGTGACCGCGTTCGCTAGCCACCGCTTCGAACTCGCGCGCGACCGACGTCACGAGTTCGCTGAGGTCGCTGCTCTCTGGCGCCAGCTCGAGATCGCCGGAGTCGATCCGCGAGAGATCGAGGAGGTCCACCGCGAGCCGCTGCAAGCGCTCGACCTGGTCGGCCATCGTGGCGAGGAAGCGGCGTCGCGTGGCGGTGTCGAGCTCCTCGTCGCGCAACAGCTCCACGAACCCGCCGAGGGAAGACAGAGGCGTGCGCAACTCGTGGGAAGCGGTGACGATGAAGTCGCGGCGCGCACGCTCGGCCTGGGCGAGGCGCTCCTGCATCTCGTTGAAAGCGCGCGCCAGCGCGCCGAGCTCGTCGTCGCGCTCGACCGGCACCGGGCCGGGATGCTGGCCGCGGGCGATCGCACGAGCGGCGCGTTCCACCGCTCTCACACGACCGATAACCGCCTGCGATACCGCTATGGCGCCGACCAGCACGAACGCCAACGCGAGCAGCAGTGCGATCGCGCCCCGTTCGCGCAAGAGCTTGGCCGTGCGCTGGACGTCACCGAGGGAACGCGCGAAAACGACAACGACCTTGTCGCGACCGCGTGCTGGCAGAGGGCGGGCGACGACGGCGGTACGCGCGCGACCGCGACCCGAGACGCGCGCCACGCTGCCGCCGGCAGCGGCGCTGCGCGCGGTCTTGCGAACTGCAGGCCAAGGCTCCCCGCCGGCGAGTGGAGCGAGGTGGACATCGCCACCGCCGGTGGCGCGGACGCGGAAGGCGTAGGCACGAACTTCGAGCGCCTCCGCCAGCTCGCGGAGACGGGAGGCGGATGCGGGGGATGCCCGGCCGGCGAAGGTGTCGGCCAAACGCGGCACGCTGCGCGCGAGCGAGCGCTTGAGTTCGTCGAGCCGCTGCCGCTCCAGGGCCGACACGAGCTGCGAAGCGACACCGAGATACGCGATCCCGAAAGCGATCACGCAAACCGAGAGCATCAGCAAGGCCACACGTGCACGCAGCGACGCGCCGGCCGCTCGCGGTTCGCTCGGCGGCGGCAGCACCGCTAGCGCTCCCGGTCGAGCGGCGCGAAGCGGTAGCCGACACGCCGCACCGTCTCGATCAACCGCGGCCGCGAGGGATCGTCCTCGATCTTTTCGCGCAGATGACGAATGTGCACGTCGATCGTGCGCGGATCGCGGTACGCCGAGCTGCCGAACACGCTCGCCAAAAGCTGCGGCCGTCCCTGCGCGACGCCGGGTCGGCGGGCAAGTGCGGTCAAGAGCTCGAACTCGACGTAGGTGAGTCGCACCGGGCGATCGCGCACCGTCGCCGTGCGGCGATCGAGATCGATTCGCAGCGGCCCGCGCTCGATCACCCCTTGCGTCTCCTGTTCGTCGCTCGTGGCGGCACGTTTCGTTCGCCGCAGCACGGCGCGCACGCGACTGCGGAACTCGCGCAACGAGAACGGCTTGGTGATGTAGTCGTCGGCGCCGAGCTCGAGACCCGCGACCTTATCGCGCTCGTCGCCGCGCGCGGTGAGCATCACGATCGGCACGTCGCTCGTCGAGCGGATCAGCCGACAGAGCTCGAGGCCGTCGATGCCCGGCAGCATCAGGTCGAGCACGACCAGGTCGAAACGTTCGCTGTTCAGGCGCGCGAGCGCTTGGTAGCCGTCGTACGCTGAAACGACCTCGTATCCGTCGCGGCGCAGCGGGAAAGCCAGCAGCTCCTGGAGCGGGCGCTCGTCGTCGACGACAAGGATCCGGGCCGTCGCGCTGCCCACCGCGGTTCATTGTAGGTTGCCGGGAAGTGCTCGAGCCACGGCTGTACCGGGCTGCGCTCCTACCTGCGCTGCTCGCCGCGATCGTGGCGATGTTTTCGCTCGAACGCCGCCCCCCGGCGCTCCCCCAGGGGCTTGCCGCCGACGTGCTGCTCGATGGCAGGTTGATCGCGCAGGAGGGCGAGCGCATCGCCCGCAGCTACCCCGACCGGCGCGCCGGAGCGCCTGGCGATCGCGCGCTCGCCGACCTCGTCGGCGGGCGGCTCGCCGCGCTCGGCTTCACGGTCGATCACGACCGCTTCGAGAGCGGCGACCGCCAGCTCACGAACGTCGTCGCGACGCGACCGGGCCGCTCCGACACCGCACTCATGCTGGTGGTCCCGCGCGACGCCTGGCGGGAGCGCGACCGCGCCACCGCTGCCGACACCGCAGCGCTGCTCGCGATCGCCCAGGTGTTGGCGGGCCGGCCGACCAACGCAGCATCGTGCTCGCCTCGGTCGATGGTCGGGCCCATCCTGAGGCTGTCGAGCGGGCCGTCGATCGCCTGCGTGACACCGGCCGCCAGATCGTTGCTGCCGTCGTTTTGAGCGACGTCGCGTCACGGGCCCGAGGCGGGGCACCAGTTGTTGTCTGGTCGGGGGGCGATCGCCGCACGAGCGCCCAGACCGAGCGCACGGCGCGCGCCTCGTTGCGCGAGGAGACCGCCGAGCCGGCGGCAGCGTCGAGCTTCGCCGGTCAGGTGGCGCGTCTCGCCTTCCCGATCGGCGTCGGCTTGCAGTCCTCACTCCTCGAAGCCGGTATCGACGCTGTGCGCATATCGGGCTCCGGGGAGCTCGCGCCTGCCCACAACCGGCTCGAGCGGATCGATCCCGACAGCGTTGGGATCCTCACGCGCACGGCGCTGCGGACGCTTACCGCTCTCGACCAGGGCGGCCGTTTGGCGGCCGCGCCGGGTCGTTACGTCACGGTGCTCGGACTCGTTCTGCCCGGGTGGGTCGTGTCGCTGTGCGCCGCGACGCTGCTCTTGCCCGTCGCCTTCGCGACCGCCGACGCCGCGGCCCGTGCGCGCCGCCAGGGACAGCGGCTACGTGTCGGTGTCGCGCTCGTGACGAGCTTCGCCTTGCCGCTTTTAGTGCTCGTGGGCGGTTTGCGTGTCGCCGGGATGGCGGGTTGGTTCGGCCCGTCCGGTCTCGGGGTGAGCGATCCGTTCGCCGTCGGGCCGAACGGCGGACGCGTGGCGTTGCTGGCGGCGATCGCGGTGCTGGCGCTGGGTTGTTGGTTCGCGGTTCGAGCTCTCGGTCGCGCCGCCCGCAGTCCCGCCGCCGGTGCGGGAATCGCGATCGTGCTCGCGGTCGCGGGCGCGGTGCTGTGGCTCGCCAATCCCTACGCCCTCGTCGTATGGCTGCCGGCGCTCCACGTCTGGGGGCTGAGGGCGCTCCTTGTGCCGGCTACCGGCGGTGGCCGCGGTGCCGGCACGCTCGCTGTTGGGCTCGCGCTGCCCGCTGCCGTCTGCGTCCATCTGCTGTTGCGCACAGGCACGAGCCCCGTCGAAGGGGCATGGCACGCGCTGATCGCGGTGGCCCAGGGTGCCGCCGACGAGGTGGTCGTAGCGACGTCGGCGCTCTTTGTGGCGGCCGGCATCGCGCTCGTCCAGCATCTGCGCGCCAACGCTGAGCGCGCGGAAGCGCGGCGCGCGGAGGCGCGAGCGCATCCCGGCCGTGCGCTGCGGTGAGCGCTGCGGGGAGCTAGGCACCCGGGGGCTGGTCAGTGCTCGAAACCGCGCAGGTCCCGCCGCTCGCCGTGCTGGTCGCTGAACGCGACACCGCTGCCGGGCTCGACACTACCGATCCAAGTCACGGGACACCCGAGCTCGGCCAGCGTGTTCTCGACCGCGGTGCGCAGCGACGGGCGCGCCGTGAAAAGGAGCTCGTAATCCTCGCCGCCGGTCGCGGCTAGTTCGCCCGGATCGCGTCCGAGCGCGGCCGCCACATCCTCGACGCCGGGGGCGATCGGCAGCCGGTCGAGTCGCACGTGCAGCGCTACGCCGCTCGCTGCGGCGACGTGGCGGGCGTCGCTGGCGATGCCGTCGCTTACGTCGATCATTGCGGTGACGCCGAGCTGGGCGAGGGCGCGGCCCTCGGCGAGTCGCGGCCGCGGGCGTACGAGCCGCTCGCGCAGCGCCTC
>NICF_comb_assmDRAFT_10002585_pt1 | contig 13537 bp, 12 predicted proteins | sample NewIslPassag4_SG_FD_11279 | JGI IMG/M metagenome (IMG submission 11279) | reverse complement strand
AATGGATGCAGCCCTAACCGGCGGCGTCTTTTGCTTGTTGTTCACTCGGTTCCGCTCCTCTGCTCTCCCGCCCCTCGCCGGTTGTTGTCCACCCCCGGCAAGAGCTATTCGCTATGCCGTCGTCGATACGCGCGCCGCTTTCGCACGCTCAATCAGATCGTCTAGGTCCTCCCGAGCGATCCTAACGGATCGTCCAAAGCGCGCCACTCGAAGCTCACCGTTCGCGATCAGCGTTCGAACCGTCCGCTCCGACAATCCAATGTACTTCGCTGCTTCTCGCACGTCGAACACCCGGCGCTCCGTCTCCGCTTTGTGCATCGTCATTGCCTCCCGTTCCGCATGGTGCGTGTTCTTGCCTCAATTGTGCTATACTCAATTCAGTACGTGAAGACACTGAACCCATACTGAAATTTAGGAGCGCAGCCATGAGGGAGTTGAAGCTTGTGGTCCGCTTTGCGCCATGGTGGAAACATGAACGGGTTGAATTGGTCCAACAAGGTGGGGAGGAATGGCTTGTCGGCAAAGGCAAAGTGCTAGTCCAAGACGTATTCGGCCACCCGGAACCCTGGATTCCGAACACCTGGGAGTTGCGAAAGCGCGTTCGGTCGTCGCCGCCGAAGCGAGTAATGACGGTCCACAAGGACGAAGGCAAAGAGAGGATTGCCGTGGACACCGTTAACGCCGGTCTATATACAGCGTTTGCGTCGATTCGGTCCCCAGAGCAAGCCTTGGAGTTTGCGAACAGGTTTGGTCTTCTTGGCTTACGAAAGGTGACGCTTGATCACGAAGACGTGCTTCCATTCATCGACGCCCGCAATACGGGCCGGGAAGACTTGACACTTCCGCTTCCAAATGGCGAAAGGGTGCCGCTCGAACAAGCCCGCGAAGCGCTCATGCTTACGCCGGAGGAATTCCAACAAGTGATCACGGAGTTCGGAGGTATAATCCCCATATTCTACCCTGAGCGCGTTTCCGATTGGTTGAAGCAAGCAGCCAATCTGCGGCGAATGCTCACGCCTGGGGAACCCGAACACCGTATGGCTTCCGTTGCAATGCACTCCCCGGTTCAACTCAAGTTTCTTGGCGGTTATACGGAATTCGACTACCCAAGTTTGAGGTCGGCCCTATTTCTCGAAGCGCGTTTGCGTGGTTTTGGTCCCGACGAAGGTTTGCCCCGAGAATGCGCCGCCCCTGATTGCTCGCGATGGTTTGGGCCGAAGTACCCAGATCAGCAGTATTGCTGCCCAACGTGTCGAAAGCGGGCGCAGAACCAGAAGTATTACGAGGAGCGCCGTAAACGCAGGAAGTGAATGCTGTCTACCACAGGTGGGCGCTCCCGGTTTGAAGCCGTCAGAAAGGCGTTTCGCCGCCTTGTTGTGGAACCCAATATGGAACCCAATACCGGCACAAAAGGGTGCATTTCGATGCAACGTCAACAAGGGAAGAAAGGCAAAACGCCTGCTAGAGAGTGCATCGCGATGCACTGTCTACACTAGGGCTATGCCTGGAAATCGTGCCACCCCATAAGGGTGACGAGGGTTCGAATCCCTCCTCCTCCGCCACAGTGGAATGGCGTCCCGGGGCGGTTGACCGGACGGTATCAGCTGCCGGCCAGCGGCGGGGCGTCAAGAAAAAGCGAAGCGCCGGGCAGTTCCCGGCGCTTCGCTTTTTTCAACACTCCTCGAAGGGAGATGGACTTGTGGAGCGCTTCAAAGATCAGGTCGCGCTGGTCACAGGCGGCGGCCAAGGCATCGGCCGGGCCATCAGCTTTGCCTTTGCCAAAGAGGGCGCCCACGTCGTCGTCGCCGATATCGACGAAGAGGCGGGCGCCGAGTGCGTTCAAGAGATCCGAGAGCTTGGAGGAGAAGCCGTGTTCATCGCGGCGGACGTCGCCAGTGAATCCAGCGTTCGCCGGATGATGGAGGAGGTGGCGGTGCGCTATGGGATCCTTCACCACCTCTGCAACAACGCCGGCATCGGGTACACCGCGCCGCTTTCCGAGCTTCCCCTTGAAGCCTTTGACCGTGTCATCGCCGTCAACCTGCGGGGGCCTCTCCTCTGCGCCAAGTATGGCCTTCCTCTACTGCGAAAGGCGGGCGGCGCCAGCATCGTCAACATTGCCTCGACGCGCGCATTGATGTCCGAAGCGAACACCGAAAGTTACTCCGCGTCTAAGGGCGGCCTACTGGCCTTGACCCACGCCCTGGCCGTAAGCCTTGGACCGCACAAAATCCGCGTCAACGCCATCAGCCCCGGCTGGATCGAGACTTCAGCGTGGCAAAAGCGCTCGGCCCGCCGTACGGTGACGCTCACGGAGCGCGACCACCTGCAACATCCTGCAGGCCGCGTCGGAGTTCCGGATGACATCGCCCGCGCCGTCCTCTTCTTGTGTGAAGCCGAAGCGGGCTTTATCACCGGGATCAACCTGGTGGTGGACGGCGGCATGACGATCAAGATGATCTATGAGCCTTAAAGCCCCAGTACCCGGCGCATGGAGGAAACGACGTCATAGACCGTCTCCCTTCCCCCGTAGCGGTAGGGAGGCAGCTCCGCCGTGACGTACCCCGTGTACCCGATTCCGGCGAGGCTTTCCCGCACCAGATCCCACGGTACATCGCCTTGGCCCAGGTAGGTGAAGCCGCCGAAGCCGGGGACGTCGAGCCGATAGTCCTTCACGTGGACGGCACGGATCGCCTCTCCAAGGATATTGATCCAATGGTGCGGGAAGCCGTACGCGAGGATATTCCCGGCGTCGAAGTACGCTCCCACCCACTGGCTTTCGGCCTCTTCGATGAAACGCTTCATTTCCAGGGGGCTCAGGAGGAACTTATTCCAGACATTCTCCACCCCGATGGCGACTCCCACCGACGCCGCTTTCTCCGCCAGCTTTCTGATGCCGTCGAGAGCCCGCTGGTAAGCGTCGTCGTAAGCCACGTCCCGGTTTACGACCCCAGGCACGACCAACAGCAGCTTGGCGCCCAGCGCGGCGCCGATCTCGAGAGAGCGGCTGAGAACCTCAATGCCCTTTTCGCGCACGGCGGGGTCTGGATCCGTCAGCGTGTATTTCCAATGCAGACCGCAGTGAATCGACGGAATCTCAAGCCCAAGGTCGGTCGCCTTGCGTTTCACGTCCGCCAGCTCTTTGTCGCTGGAGTTGAGCCTAGGCTCTCCCTCCCCCTCGATGTTCACCTCGACTCCTTGGCAGCCGGCCTCGGCCGACATGCGCAGGCGCTCCTCAAACGGCACCGACGCTGGAAAGAGACTCAAGTTGACCGCGAGCTTCATCGTCATCCTCCTTGAAAAGCAGCGTGAAATCCCGGCCCGGCACGCCATCAGAGAGCTACCGGCCGGCCCTCCTTCGCTGAACGCACGGCGGCCATGACGATCCGGTGCGTCTTGAGCGCATCCTGATAGGTGCTCTTGATCCCGGCGGCCGAGCCCGAGGCGACGGCGTCAAGAAACGCCCGGTCAGCGGCAGCCATGGGATCTTGTACCTCCGGCTTGACGGTCTCGACCCCGTCCGCGCGGGTAAGACGCAGTTCTCCGGTGGTCCACGAGGCGGCAAGCCCATCGGCGATCACGTCGATGCCTGCCTTCCAACCCGAGGGGAGAGCGCACGACTGAGTGAGGCTGCCGATGGCCCCGCTCTTCATCGTAAAGCTCGTGACGGTGACGTCTGCAATGTCAAACTCGGGCACCGTCGTGTGAACCCTGAGCGCCTCCTGACAGTAGAGGGTCGCAACCTCGTCCGAGGTGATGTACCGGATGAGATCGACGATGTGAATCACTTGCTCCACCAGCTGGCCGCCCGAAAGAGCGCGCCTACGCCACCAGGGGGTTTGGACCAGCGGGCAGAAGTAGTGGCCGTTCACCATCGCCAGGCGCTTTCCCTGTAGCAGGTTGCGCAAGGTCTCGGCGGTGTCGACGTAGCGCAGCTGGAAACCGACGGCGGTGATCAGTCCCGCCTCCTCGACCTCCTTCGCGATGGCCTCAGGAAGCTCCGGACTCACCGACAGCGGTTTCTCCACGTAGAACGGGATCCGGTGCCGGATCGCGCTGCGCTCCGGGTCACCGTGGGCGAAAGGGGGGATGCACAGGTAGACGGCGTCGAGCTTGGCTTCCCTCATCATCGTCTCGTGATCGGGATAGACCGTGGCGCCGTACGTTTTGGCCACATCGGCCGCCCTCCCGGCGTCGATGTCCGTCACCGCAGCAAGCTCTACCCCGGGATACGCCGTGACGTTTTTCAGATGGGCCTGGGCGATTCCTCCGACTCCGACAAATCCGACACGCACGAGTATATCACCTCGTCGCTTCGCGGGAAGAACTGCGATTCCCCGCATGGTATGTGAGAGTGGCGTTGCCTCTTGTTATCCTCAGATCATGCGATTTCCTGTCGTCGTCCCACCGCCACCTTGGGAAGGAGAGCCAATTTCTTTCGCACCTTCGCCCGCACCGCCTCGTCCGACCACGGGATGACGACCGCCTCCCCCGCAAGCCATAGGGAAAGCATGTCGTCATAATGCGGGCTGCAGGGGTTTCCCGACTGGCCTCCCGGCAAGACAAAGCGCGCCTCGTCCCAGGCCCCCACCTCCATCACCGCCCGGAGGGAGGGAATGGCGAGCGGTCCTTGGAAGACGTCCGCGGAATCGACGCCGCCTTGCGCCACGGTGTTGGTGTCGCCTCCCAGCAAGAAGGGACCACGATTGTACACTCCGGCCAAGACGCCTCGACCCGCGGGATGCTGCAGGACGAGCGGGCGCACCCTTCCCCATGCCCAATTCTCCGGGCGGTCGCCGAAGCGCTCTCGTAAAGCCCTCACAACCTCCGCGAGGACCTCCTCCATCTCCGCCTCCCACGGGCGCTCAAACCACCCTGGTGGACGCTCGCAGAGGAGTTGGATCATGCGGCTTGCCAGCGTCCCGGCATACGCGGCAACCGCAAGGCCCGAAGCCTGTCGCGCCTTACGGCGGTAGGCGTGCTTTGCCATCGCGGCGATGAAGGCTTCAAAGACCGTCGCCCCGCTCGAGACGGCATCCACCCGGCCGTCCCAGGTAAGGAGAAGCTCCAGGGCGAGCCTGGCGTCGGGATCACCCGGGGAAAGGCGGGCCAGAACCGGCCGCAGCGACCGCCAAGGCAGCGACTGGACGTCCGTCTGCAGCCGGAGCGTCGCTTGAACGTCCCAGTCGTCCTTCTCCAGCAAGACCTCGAGGATCCTGTGCTTGCGATACTCTTCGAGCCAATCGAACCCTAAGAACGGCCAATCGCCCTCGGGCTTGCTGTTGGCAGTGACCACCACGCCTTGAGGAGGATCGACGGCCCGCGGCATCTGCCCGTACGGCACCGGATCGACGTTCCATCCCGCGCCTTCTTCCCACGCCGGCGCCGGCGCCACCCCCCATCCCCGGCGGCGGACCGGAGCCCTGCCCACCATCTGCCAGCCGACAGAGCCCTTGGCATCCGCGTAGACGAGGTTCAGCGGAAGCGACGGCCAGGCCTCAAAGATCCCCCGCAGCTCCTCTCCCGACGTGGCCCGGTGCGCCCTCAGGAATCCGACCACAGGCAGCGCGTCGAGCCAGGTCGCGCGAACCGCTAGACCGAAATTCCCCCCGCCGGCCGCCGGCGTCAGGATGGGGCCGAAATCGCTTCGCACAAATCGCAGCGTCACTCCCTGCCCCCGTCCTCTGACGCGCACCACTTCTTCCCGGACCTCACAGGGCACAAACCGGTCTCCCCGACGGACCGACGCGCCGTCGGGACCGATCTCTTCAATAAAGAGATCGGTGTTGTCGAGAAGACCGGCGGTGACGCCCCACGCTACGTAGCCGTTGTGCCCGACCACGATTCCGGGCGCTCCGGCGAGCGCCGCCCCTACTGCGCGCCAGTCGGGGGTTCGGATGTGTGCGAGGTACCAATGGGGAGGAAGCCCCGGAGTCAGATGGGGATCGTTGGCCACGATCGGCCGACCCGTCCGCGTCTTAGAAGGTCCGACCGCCCAGTTGTTGGAAGCGCCGCCCCTTCCGGTCGCCGAGAAAAACGCTCTTAAATCGCGATAGATCGACTGCACCGCCGTTTTGAGCGGCGCCTCGTGCAGTTCTGCCGCGTCCAGCCCGGCGTGGCGGGCAATGGGATCGATGGCATACAGCGCTTCANCGCCGTCCTCTTGTGCGATGCAAGCCCGTGCGAGCTCAAGATCCCAATTGGATGCGAGGAGAAAAGAGACGAGTTTGAGCAACCCGAGGACGTCAGCGGCGGTATACGGCGTCGGCCTGCTGCGGGTGAGGGCGAACTCGTGGGCCAACCGGCGCGCCCCGACGGTCGCGCCGGCGGTGACGCCTCGGGCAAAAGCCTCGATCAACTCTTTCTCCTCGGGCAAAAGAGCGGGGAGCTGTTGCAACGCCGAACGGTAGAAGCCAATCGCCCGGGAGATCCGGTCGATGGCGAGACCGTCCTTACCGATCAACTCAGCCATGGTCCCCCGGACCACCCGAAGCCGTGTTTCGATCTGAAACGCCCGGTCCTGACCCTGGCAAAAGCCCAGGGCGAACCAAGCGTCGTGATCGTTTCCCGCCTCGATGTAGGGAACGCCCCACTCATCCCGGCCGACCTGGACTGGTGCGATGAGCCCCTCAACACGGAGGCGACCCGAATGCCTGGGCAGCCTCCTGCCGAGAAGCGATTGAAACAGAAGGCGTTTCACCGGTTGCATTTCGATCCTTAGTGCGGTAAGAGTAGGTACTCCACGGTCACCGTCACTTCGATCGTTACCGGCTGCGGCGCGACCGGCCTCGCCCCGTCCCATGCGACCGGGCCGCCGTAATACGCGTTGACGCCACCCGTGATCAAGACGGAGCGGATCGTCCATACTCGCCCGCCAAGTGTCCGTGCGGTCACGTCGGCTTGCGAATTGGCATCGGCCAACGCCTTTTCGATGGCTTGGCGGCGCGCCTCGGACTCATCCTTAAGGCCGTAGGTGATGCCGTTGATCTCGCTCACTTCCGAGTCAAGAAGAAGCTGGAGCACCTCGCTCACTCGTTCGACCTCTCCGACCGTGACCGAAATCTGCCGGCGGGCTTCAAAGCCGCTGCGCACTGGACCTGAGTCGCCTTGAAAGTCCCAGCGCGGGTAGACGGTGAAATGACCGGCAGTGAGCGCCACACCCCGTTCCGCCAGGAGTGCGCCCAGCTCTTCGAGTTTCGTTCGGACCAGTTCCTCCGCCCCCGTCGCCGTCTCCGAAGAGGCGTCGACGGCGGCGCTGACAGTCGCCAGGGTCGGCTCCACCTGGACGGCGGCCGTCGCCGTCACCGTCACCGTCGGAAGCAGCGTGCCGCCGGGCTCGATTCCGTAACCCGTCTGGGAGACGGCCACTTGGGCCACGCTCACCCCCGCCAGAGCGGCGATGATCAACGGCACGCTCAGCGCGACCAAGCACCTCAGAAAGAATCGGCCCTGCAAAGGGATCCTCCTCCTCTTCCGGCTCAATGCTTTGGCTCGCGAGGATCCTGTCCCAAACGACCCCGAGGACGGGACGATTCATCGCCGCACGAGCGTGTAGACGGCGCCGGGACGCGCATCAAATGAAACGCGATCGCCCTCCACCGCAAGCGGGACCGCCTCGCCGGCAAATGCCAAGCTGCTTGCGCCCTCGGCCCTGATACGGCAGCGGCCCCCTAGCGCCGCCCGGACCACTACCCGGTGGACCAAGCCGTCCCGCCAGTCGAAATCGACGACAAATCCTCCTCGCGCTCTAAGACCTTTGACACTCCCGTCCTTCCACCTTTCAGGCAGCGCGGGCAAAAGGTGGAGCTCGCCGCGGTGTGACTGGAGGAGCATCTCGGCGATGCCCGCGGTAAAGCCGAAGTTGCCGTCGATCTGAAACGGGGGATGGGCTCCAAAGAGGTTGGGATAGATACCGCCGCCCCGCGCAGGCCGCGCCGGGTCCACCAAGCGAAAGACGTACTCGATCAAGCGGTAAGCCCTCTCCCCCTCTCCAAGCCGCGCCCAGAGACAGATCTTCCAAGCGAGGCTCCAGCCCGTCCCCTCGTCTCCCCGCACCTCCAGTGACTTCCGCGCGGCGTCGATCAACCGGGAAGACTGCTCCGGATCGAGGTGCGCTGTGAACAGCGCCCCGGGGTAAAGTCCGACCAAATGGGAGAGGTGCCGGTGATGGCGTTCTTCTTCGGGCAGATCGTGCGCCCACTCTTTCAAACGCCCATCGCCGTCGATGGTAAAGGGATAAAGCCGTTCTCTCGCCCCCTTGAGCTCGTCTCTCAAGGCCTCATCGACCCCAAGCAGCGACGCGGCCTCGATCACGATGGCAAAGAGCTCCGAGATCAAGGCGAGGTCCATCGTGGCCGCTTTGGCTACCGCCGCCTTCCGGCCGTCCTCAAGGAGAAACTTGTGCTCGGGTGAAGTCGACGGCGCGGTGACGAGCCGCCCACGTCCGTCGGGGACCAACCAGTCGAGGCAGAAGAGCGCCGCATCTTTCATGATGGGGTACGCCCGCTCGCGCAAGAAATCTAAGTCACCGCCGAAGAGATAGTGCTCCCACAGATGTTGGCAGAGCCACGCTCCGGCCATGGGCCAGAGTGCCCAAACTGGATCGCCGTGGCCATAGTCGCCCACCGGAGCCGACTGGCACCACAGGTCGGTGTTGTGGTGCGCGGTCCACCCCCGACAGCGGTAGTTGACTTGAGCCGTGCGCCGCCCGTTGGCGGCCAGCTGCTCGATGAGGTCGAAGAGGGGCTCGTGACACTCGGGCAGGTTACACACTTCGGCGGGCCAGTAGTTCATCTCCGTATTGATGTTGAGCGTGTAGTTGCTGCTCCATGGGGGCCGTGTCTGATCGTTCCAGATCCCCTGAAGGTTGGCCGCCTGGCTTCCCGGGCGGGAGCTCGCCATCAACAAGTAGCGGCCGTATTGGAAGAGCAGTTCAACAAGGCCGGGGTCGGCCGCGCCGCTCGAGCGCACCCGCTCGTCCGTGGGAAGCGGCCGCTCCGCAGCAGGCCCTTCGCCGCTCGTGAGACGGAGCTCGACTCTATTAAAAAGTTCGGTATGGTCGGCGACGTGCTCGGCACGCAAGGCTGCGTATCCTTTTTCCAGGGCTCTCTCCAGGGTGCGGAGGACCACCTTCGCGGGCGGCTCGGTTCTGCGAAAGCTGGTGGCAGCAGCCAACACGACGGTTAGGGCCTTCGCGCGGTGGACGTGGATACCGTCGTGGTCGACCCGGATCGTTCCCCCCTCGCACGTCGCGCCAATCGCAGCCACAAACTCAAGCCCGCCCGCCTCGTGGGGTTCGGCGTAGACAATCGGCGCGGAGCGGCAGTAGTAGTTGGGATCGACGTTGACCGGAGCCCTGCCTTCCATCAGAAAGGTGCCGCCTTCAGTGCGAGTGCCGTGTTCCAGCCGGCTCCAAAGGCGCGCCGAGAGCGAGAGTTCACCGCCCTCCATCCCCTCGAGCCTCACGACGATCACCTGATCGGGGTATGAGGCGAACGCCTCTCGCCGGTAACGATGGTCCCCGATGGAGTACTCTACTGCGGCGATCCCCTTGGAAAGATCCAGCGTCCGCCGGTATGCGGAGGCAACGTCACCGTGCCGGAAGGCGATCACGAGTTCGCCCAAGGGAAGATAACTTTGGGTGTAGGGACCCATCATCTCCTTGGCCAGGGCGTCAGCTTCCGCGTACCGCTCCTCAAAAACCAGCTCCCGTACCTTGGGTAGCACCTCAGCCGCCCGCGGGTTGTTCCACTCTTTCGGCGCTCCTGACCACAAGGTATCTTCGTTCAGCGACAGCCTCTCCACTTCGACTCCGCCGAAAAGCATTGCGCCGAGGCGTCCGTTGCCGATGGGCAAGGCCTCCGTCCATGCAGCGGCGGGTCTTTGGTAATACAAGCTCAGCGTCACCGGGTGACCCTCCCTTGTTTCGAGTGGGCTACTTGTTCACCGGCGATCGTTCGACACCTATTTGAACAAAACACTAAAGTCAAACCCAAAGACAAAGCGCACAATACAGAAAAAGGAACCCAGATGGAGCCGGTCGCAGGCCGCGCTCCATCGGCCGCGCCGCGTTCGGTTCGAGACGGCCGGCCGGACCTTCGATATCCACATCCCGGTCCCGGATCACACAGCGGACCACACAGCGGGATTACTTCGAGAGCCTTCCTGCCATGTACGCTTCGATCGACGACGGAGCGAGGCGGACGCCCACCCAGAAGGGACCGAAGAGGCCGTACTTCGCGCTGGCTTCGTCGAAGCGCATCTCGTAGACCAGCTTTTTGAAAGGCAGTGGGTCTTCGGCAAACAGCGTGACGCCCCACTCCCAATCGTCAAAGCCGACCGAGCCCGTCACCATCTGGGTGACCTGATCCTTGAACTCGCGGCCGATCATCCCGTGCTGACGCATGAGCTCCCGGCGGCGCTCCATGGGAAGGGTGTACCAGTTATCGTTTTCCCCGCGCTTTTTGCTCATCGGGTAGAAACACGCGTAACGGGTCGCGGGGATCTTGGGCTTAAGTCGCGCGGCAAGGGCCGCCTCTCTTTCCGANGAGGCGCCTGCGCCTGCCTCGCCCGGATTGTACCGGCTGAGCTCAATAACGGACGTGTACGAATAGGACTGCACCATAAAGTCCGCGAGGCGGATCTGATTAAAGGCGAGCTCGACACCGACCAGGTCGTCGAGAGTAGGGCGCAGGTGAAGGAGCATCAGATCGGCCTTATGACCCGCGACGGCGTAGAAGGCCGAGCCCCCTTCCCCAGCGTCCTCTGCTCGCTCGGAGCGGGCCAAAAAATCAGCAGCCTCCGCTACCGCCTCGCGCCGTTCCGCCTCGTCCAGCTCCTTCCAAGCAGCCCAGTCGATTCGCCTCATGTCGTGCAGCGCATACCAGCCTTCGATGGTCTCTGGCGCCTTAGTCATCCTCTGTCACCTCGTGGTTCGTTGGGAGCCATGGCCTTGGATTCCACCGTTGACGTTTAGCGTCAAAGCGGCCGAATCCTCTTGTGAGTCAGCGAAAGAGAGGGATGACGAAGCGGGCCAGAAAATAGAGGACTGCGAGGACAATGATGACGATCGCACTCCACTTGATCGCGTCGCTGCCCACAGCCTGCGCCCCTTTGCCCTCGCTGGGGTCGCGCTCGTCCATAGTGATCTTCCTCCTTGAGGCACAAGGTGCGGCTCACCCCTAGTATGCCCCTTGTGGAGTGCGACGAAAGCCTCTCGTCCGATGCCGATCTTCCATGCTAAAATGAGGCCGACATCGGAACAATACACCCGCTGATTTTCAGAAGGCGCGGTGCAGGAAATCGCCGCGTTGGCACCAAATACAACGATGGTGCCCGTTGCCATGGGCACCGCACAAGAAGTGGAGGGATCGACGGTGGCTTTTGTCATTACTGAGCCTTGCATCGGAACCAAAGACACAGCCTGTACCGAAGTCTGCCCCGTAGAGTGCATCCACCCGATGCGGGACGAAGACGGTTTCGACGAGACCGATCAGCTCTTTATCGATCCGGACGAGTGCATTGACTGCGGCGCCTGCGAGCCTGAGTGCCCGGTTGAGGCGATCTTCCCGGAGGACGAGGTCCCCGAGAAGTGGCAATCGTTCATCGAGAAGAACCGCGAGTACTACAACAAGTAACTCCGCCACGCGTCTTTTCTCGGGCTTCTGCGCCGGGCGGACGAGGGGTTCGTCCGCCCTTTTTCGCGCTTTTTCAAGGAGGGCCGCTCGCCCCGACCTTCCCCTCGACGCCTACAGCCGGGCGAGGAGCTGGTGCGCAAGGGCGTCGGGAAGAGGCTCTCCCAAGGGTCCGATGCCGAGGCGAATATGCGGCTTGGTCGCGCCGTGAAAATCGCTACCGCCTGTCGCAAGCAGCCCCCGGCGAGCGGCAAACCGGCCGAAGCGTTCGACGTCCTCCGCAGTGTGCTGGCTATAATAGACCTCAAGGCCTGCAAGGCCAGCCGCGATCAAGCGGTCGAGGAGCGACGAGAACTGGTCGTCGTCGAGCTTGAGGTAACACGGGTGCGCAAGGCAGGCGATGCCCCCTGCACCCGTGATCAGGGCGATGGCCTCTTCGGGTGTGAAGTTCTCCTTGGGAACGTATCCCGGCCTTCCCCGGGCAAGGTAGCGCTCAAAAGCTTCGGCGACGCTAGAGACCACGCCGCGCCGGACCAGAGCTTGGGCGATGTGAGGCCGCCCGACCACGCCGCCTGCTGCAAGCTGCGTCACTTCCTCTTCCTCTAAATCGATCCCGGCCGAGCGCAGCCGGGCGAGGATCGCGCCAAGCCTCGCCGCCCGCCGCTTTACCATCCCTGCGAGTGCCGACACAAGGCGCGGATTGCGAGGATCGATCCCGTATCCCAAAAGATCGATGGGCCGGCCCTGGTACGACGCGCTCACCTCGACGGCGGGGATGAGAGTAATGCCCACCTCGTCGCACGATCTCCTAGCCTCCTCGATGGCCGCGGTCGTGTCGTGATCGGTGACGGCAAGATGCGTGATCCCCAAAGACGCGGCGACTTCTACCAGCTCCGCAGGAGTCAGAGTGCCGTCCGAAGCCGTCGTGTGGCAGTGAAGCTCGATCACCTAGTTTACTCCTTTGAGGAAGTAGACGGTGTCAAGCCGCGTCCTGCGCGCCGCTTCGATCACGTCCTCCTTGGTCACCTTGGCCACCTTCTCCAGGCTCTCGTCGATGGACTCGGGACAGCCTTCGAGCTTTCCTCCCAAGTGGTGCAAGATCATCCCGTTGATCGAATCCAGCCGCATGCGGTACTGGGTCTCAAACCCCTTAAGCGTCGCGTCGAACTCCTCGTCGCTGAAGCGGCCTTCGGCCGTATCGCGGATCTGCCGCTTGATGATCTCCAGAGCTTGATCGTACTTGTTGACGTCGATCCCGGCGTAGGCGAGGATAAGGCCCTTGTTGGCGTCGTACGACGAGAAGGCGGAATACGCAAGGCTCGCTTTCTCACGCACGTTGATGAACAGCTTCGAGTGGACGAACCCTCCGAGGATCCCGTTGAAAAACTGCAGGCCGTACCGGAGCGGGTCGGAGCGGCGGATGTCGGTCCGCATCCCGAGCACAAGCCATCCCTGCTTCATCGGCTCCTCCTGCGTCACGACGCGCTCTGGGCCCTCGCCCAAGCCCACCTCGCTAGGACGCAGTTCAAGCACCTCGCCGCGCCCTGCCGCAAAGGCCCCGGCGATCTGGTCGTACACCCTCTCGGGATCGACGTCACCCACCACGTAGATGTCGATCGGCCGGGTCTTAAGCAGCTCTCGATGGTGCTCCCGCAAGGCCTTCGCGCTGGCCCTCTCGATGGCTTCTTCCGTTCCTAACTCGTACTGGGCATAGGGCTGCCCCTTGAACATCTCCTCGACACACCGGAAGTTGGCGTAGCGGATCTTGTCGTTGACGAGAGCCCGCACGCGGCCGACCTGAAATCGCTTTTCCTGCTCGACGTACTCGGGCGAGAAGCCACCATCCACTTCGACCGGCTCGTAAATCACCTCTCGCAGCAGTGCTAGCCCCGCGTTCAACACAG
>NICF_comb_assmDRAFT_10002583_pt1 | contig 13551 bp, 11 predicted proteins | sample NewIslPassag4_SG_FD_11279 | JGI IMG/M metagenome (IMG submission 11279) | reverse complement strand
CATTCCATCTGCCGGTACAATCGGACCGTCTCCTCTTCCAGCCCGACGCCGAGCTCGTTGTTCATGAACCTTTCCAGTTGGCGGTAGACATGCAGCGCCTCGCTCCGGTTGCCCGCCTCCAGGTGCAGCCGGATCAGTTCGCGGCCGTCCGCCTCGGAATCCGGCGCGATCGCCAGAACACGCCGCAGGCAGTCCTCCGCGCACGGCCCGTTCCCCCGCCGCCGAAAATGATGGTGCATGCTGCGGAGGACGCGAAGATACTTCGCGGTGATGACTTCTTTTTTAAATTCCGCCCAGGGATAGTCGCAGCCTTCCATGTATTCGCCCCGGTACAGGCCGTTGATCCGGTCGTACAGCCGTTCGTCCGGCGTCTCCGCCGACAGGATGCCGTCCAGAAGTTCCTCGAAAGCCGGCGCGTCCACCGACGCGCCGTTCAGCCGGATGGCGAAGCCGCCGCCGTTTTTTTCGATCCGCAAGGGAAGGTCGTGCTGCTGAAAGTTTTTGCGGAGATAGGACAGGCAGGTGTAAAGGTAGGTTTTGGCCTTGTGCAGGTCGTACTCCGGCCAGACCGCCTCGATGATCAGGGCGCTGTCCACGTGCTTCTCCCCATGGTGGACCAGGAAGGCGCACACTTCCTTCTCTTTGTTCGTCTTCCAGGGCAGCGTCAAGGAGCGGTCTCCGCCCGGCAGGGCGATGGAGAAGCCCCCCAGACACCGGATGGCGACGTCCGGCCGGTCTCCTCCGGTTCGCGTTCCGGATACGGCCTGTCGGATGCGCGACACCGCGTTTTCCAGCCTGGCGGGCGCCAGCGGTTTCAGCAGGTAGTCCGTCGATTGGATCTCGAACGCTTCCACCGCGTATTCCGAATACGCCGTCGTAAACACAATGGGCAGCTCCGGCCGGATTTCCCGCATTTTCCGCGCCGTCTCCATGCCCGACATGCCCGGCATCTCATTGTCCAAGAACACGGCGTCCACAGGCGACTCTCGCAAAGCCTCGACAGCCCGGACCGGATTCGTGTACCGTCCGGCGACTTCCACATCTCCCATCCTTTCAAGCAAAATTTCCAGCAAACTGAGCGCGTCTTCCTCGTCGTCCACCAGCAGTACGCGGATCATGGGGCCCGCCTCCCGTATACAAAATGAGACCGCGGGCATCCCCGCGGTCGTCCTGCTGCCATCCGTCAAGGATTAATTAGGCTTCATGATACCATAAACTTACGATTGTTGGTACTGTTCTTTCCGTAGAATCTCGATTTTCGCTTGCTCTCACGTTTGCCTCTGATCCCCCGTTTCGTCCGCAGGCGGCTGGCCGTCCCGGGTCGCGCCGGTTTTTTTGTTTTTCACGGCCGGTGTCGCCATGAAACCCGCCATCCATCCGTCGATGGCCAGGTACAGCCACCACCCGGCCGCGGGCGCCGCCGCGGCGGCTTCGGAACGGGCGACTCCGTCCTTTTCGGCTTCCGGGAACCGGCGGTTTCGTCCGGCCCGCCACCAGGAACCGAACATCACCGAAGCGACGAAAAACATATACGTCAGCGTCGTGAAAGGCTCTCCTCCCGCAAAGGATGCCTGCTTGTTGGCCAGATCGCAGGCGGCGTAAAAAAGCATGGCCGACAGCCCCCACTTGATCCCCTGCAACCGCCGCAAGGACTGCCTGCCTGAATAGCGGAGGAACACCACGCCGACGAGGATGATGAAAAACGCGATCCATTGCCGGATGTTCAGGGTCTCTCCCCAAACCAAAAACGCGTACATGAGCACCGGCACGGGTGCGAGGGACATAAACAGCGCGGGCAGGGACGACCTGCCGTCGGCAAACGCCTTGTACATGGACAGATTGGCTCCAAACGTCAACAGTCCCATAAGCAGGCCGTACAGCGACCCGTCCGTCCAGGACTGGCGAAACGCGAGGGCAAGAATCAGGCACACGAGTGTTCCGAAAGCAAAGGTTCCAAGCAGCACCAAATTGCGGTCGATCGGCTGATGCGCCGACCAGTGGTACAGGATCCCCCGGATCCCGAAAACGACGGCGGCGGCCGTCGCGAACCAAAGCCACATGAGCAACGTCTCCTTGCCATGCTTCCGCAAATCGTGATGTCAAATGGCTCCTCATCAGGCACGGAGGCGAGTCAGGGCGGGCCGCCGGGCACAGGCGCTTGGTTGTCTTCACCGTCCTCGGGCGGGCGGCTCTCCCGACGCCGGCCGCTCTTTCCCGTCCGCTTTCCCCGCGCCGGCCAGCACGCGGAGAATCGGCCATTCGATCCAGCTCCAGGGCACAAGGCTCTTCATCGCGAGCACCGTCCGCTCCTGTAAGGTGGGCGCGTACCGCAGTTTCGGCCGGCGGTCCGTCAGCGCGCGCACGATGGCGGCGGCCACCTTCTCCGGATCGCCGCCGCTTTCCGCGGACTGCTGAAACAGCGGTTGCAACTTTCGATACATCGGCGCATACGGCGAATCCGCCGGAGGCAGCATCGCGTCCCGCAAGCCCTTCTGCCAGATGGGCGTCCGATAGGAAGCGGGTTCGACGATGCTGACGAAAATGCCGAAAGGCTTAAGCTCCAGTCTCAGGGATTCGGCCAGCCCCTCGACGGCGTGTTTCGACGCCGAGTAGGGCGACAGCCCGGGGAAGCCGATGCGTCCGCTGACGCTGCCCACCAGCACGATCCGGCCCCCGCCCTGCCTCCGCATGGCGGGCAGCACCGCCCGCGTGACGGCCACCAGGCCGAACACGTTGGTCTCGAACTGTTCCCTCCACCGCTCCAGCGGCACATCCTCGAAAAAGCCGCCGGCCGCGAAGCCCGCGTTGTTGACCAGCGCGTCGATGCGGCCGGATTCCGCCAGAATCGTCTCCACGGCCGCACGGATCTCGTCCTCCCGGGTGACGTCCAGGCGCACGGGACGGATCCGCTCCGCCGCTCCGGCCGCCCGCGCCCGGGCCATCAGTTCTTCGCCCCGCTCCGGATTCCGCAACCCGGCGTACACCGTCCAGCCCAGCCGGGCCAGCCGGACGGCCGTCAGCATGCCGAATCCGCTCGACGTGCCGGTGACCAGCGCCGCGCCGCTCCGGCCGCGTTCCCCGGCCGCCAGCGCCGCGTCGCCCTGTTCGTTTTCCTTCCTCTCCGGCGCGTCGTTCCCGCGAGCCCGCCCATCCGCTTCTGCCGCGCGCTCCTGCCCGCGCGCAACCGTCCTCGTTGCCGCGCGCTCCGGGCTTCGTTCATTCGCCCCCTCCGCCGCATGCTCCGGGCCGTATCCGTCCGTATCCGGCACCGCCTTCCGACGACCGCTCTCTTCCATGATCCGCGCCTCCTTGCGTCCATCACGCCGCTGCCAGTCCCTCAGGTTTGCCTTCCTCAATCTTTCGCGATCCCGGCTGACCGTTCCTTCCTTTCCGTAACTTCACCAAACAAATGCGCCACCGGCATGCCCGCAACGGCATGACGATGTGCGCCGCCTCCCTGCGTCTCCGAACGGTTCGCTTAAAAACAAAGAAGAGCCCGCTCCCGTCCGCCGGACGGGATGACGAACGGCTCTTCCCTGTTCATGGAGGGCGACAAACCGTCAATCCTTCATCATTCTATCAAAATTGTGCCAAATAAGGCATGTGTGTCGAACCTGCGCCAGTGAAGGCTTGCGCCCCTATTGGCGGAACTCCCGCAAAGCGGCGTTCAGTTCGCGGGTGTGGCGGTACACGTCCTGGTAGATGCGGAACAGCCGCCGGTAGGTTTCGGTGCGCGCCGGGTCGGGTTCATAGGTTTTCGCCGGCTTCACGAAGACTTCGGCGCACGACGCGAGGTCCGGATACCAGCCGCAACCGACGGCGGCCAGCATCGCCGCGCCCAGCCCCGGCCCCTGTTCGCTCGCCAGCGACTGCACCCGCGCCCCGAAAATGTCCGCCTGCATCTGCAGCCACACCGGATTTTTCGCGCCGCCGCCGATGGAAACGATGGTGTCCACCGTTTTTCCGGCCTGGCGGAAAATGTCCAGCGATTCGTTCAGGGAGAAGGTGATCCCTTCCATGACCGCCCGCCCGAAATGCGCCCGGGTGTGCGATCCGTCCACGCCGATGAAGCTGCCGCGGATGACGGAATCGGCGTGGGGCGTCCGCTCCCCGACCAGATACGGCGTGAACAGCAGCCCGCCCGCGCCCGGCGGGATGTCGCCGACGCCGGCCAGCAGCTGGTCGTACGATTCCCCGGGCGCGAACGTCCGGCGGAACCAGCTCATGCTGTAGCCGGCCGCCAGCGTCACGCCCATGGCGTAGAACGCTCCCGGCTGCCCGTGGTTGAAGAAGTGCACCTTGCCGCGGTAATCCGCCGAAGCGTCGGCCTCATACGTGAGAATGACGCCGGAGGTGCCGATGCTGCACAGCGTCCTTCCCGGAGCCAACACCCCCGCGCCGATGGCGCCGCAGGCGTTGTCCGCCCCGCCGGCGAACACGCGGGTGTCCGCGACAGCCCCGTGCGCCGCGCCGTCTCTTCGTTCAAATGCCCGGCAAATCCGCCGGCTTCAAGCAGCGGCGGGCAGAAGGAAGCCGGGATGCCGAACGCCCCGAGCACTTCTTCGCTCCACTTCCTTCCGGCCACGTCCAGCATCAGCGTGCCGGCGGCGTCGGACAGGTCCATGTGGACGGCGCCGGTCAGGCGGAAGCGCACATAGTCCTTCGGCAGCAGGAACAGCCGCGATTTCGCCCACGCCTCCGGTTCGTGCTCCTGGACCCACAGGATCTTCGGCAGGGTGAAGCCTTCCAGGGCCGGATTGCGGGTCACGGCGAGCAGCCGTTCCCCCAGGGTGCGTTCGATCCGGCGGCACTGTTCGGTGGTGCGGGTGTCGTTCCACAGGATGGCCCGCCGCACGGGCCGATGCGCTTCGTTCAGCAGCACCAGCCCGTGCATCTGCCCCGAAAAGCTGAGGCCCCCGATGTCGGCCGGATCGACGCCGGATTCCGCCACCAGCGCCCGGAGCGCGTCGAGGGTGCCGTTCACCCAGTCCTCCGGCTCCTGCTCGCTCCAGCCCGATCGTTCATGGTACAGCGGATATTCCCGGGACGCCTCCGCCCGCACGGAGCCGTCCCGCCCGACCAGAAGCGCCTTGACCGCGCTGGTGCCAAGGTCCACCCCGATCACGTATTTCAAATCGCTTTCCTCCTTTCGGATCGTGATTCGCGCAAGCGCCATGCGTCCGTCGCGCCCGTCTCAGACGCTGAAAATGATCTCGTTCAGCTGCGCCCGCAGCCGCTCCAGATGGTGCGACTCGTTCCGGATCGTATCGAGCTTCAGCGCGNAGGCTTCCAGCGATTTCAGGTCGTGCTTGCCGGCCCGGATTTCCGCGCCGATTCCCTCGCGCCAGCTGCGGTAGCGGTGCTCGATGACGTTGTCGAGGAGACCCGTCTCGACGATCCTGGCCGCCGCCTTGAGCCCCCGGGCGAAGGCGTCCATGCCGGCGATATGGGCGTAGAACAGATCCTCGTCCTCGAACGACCCGCGCCGCACCTTGGCGTCGAAGTTGAGGCCGCCGCGGCCGAAGCCGCCGTTTTTGAGCACCTCGTACATGGCCAGGGTCGTCGAATACAGGTCCGTCGGGAATTCGTCGGTGTCCCAGCCGAGCAGGAGATCCCCCTGGTTGGCGTCGATGGATCCGAGCACGCCGTTGATCCGCGCGACGCGCAGCTCGTGTTCGAAGGTGTGTCCCGCCAGCGTGGCGTGGTTGGCTTCGATGTTCAGCTTGAAATGATCCTTGAGCCCGTATTTCTGCAGGAACGCGATGGTGGTCGCCGCGTCGTGGTCGTACTGGTGCTTCGTCGGCTCCTTCGGTTTCGGCTCGACGAGCAGCTGGGCGTCAAAGCCGATTTCCTTGGCGTAATCGACGGCCATGCGGAGCAGGCGCGCCATGTTTTCCTCTTCCAGCGCCAGGTCGGTGACGAGCAGCGACTCGTAGCCTTCGCGGCCGCCCCAGAAGACGTAGTTTTCCGCGCCGAGCTCCTTGCCGACCTCCAGTCCCTTCTTCACGGAGGCGGCGGCGTAGGCGAACACGTCGGCGTTGCAGCTGGTTCCGGCTCCGTGCACGTAGCGGGGATGGGTGAACATGTTCACGGTGTTCCAGAGCACCTTCACGCCCGTCGATTTCATGTAGTCCTTGAACATGGCCACGATGGTGTCCAGATTCCTGTGGAACTCCGCCAGCGTGGCGCCTTCCGGCGCGATGTCCACGTCGTGGAAGCAGAAAAACCGGATGCCCAGCTTGTCGAGCAGCTCGAAGTTCGCTTCCACACGGGCCTTGGCCCTGTCCATCGGGGAATAGGAATCCCATTTGCGCACCGCCGTGCCGACGCCGAACGGGTCCGCCCCCGCGGCGGTAAACGTGTGCCAGTAGGCCACGGCGAAGCGCAGGTGCTCCTCCATCGTCTTGCCGAGCACCTTTTCCTGCGGGTTGTAGTGCCGGAACGCGAAGGGATTGTCGGTGTCGCGTCCCTCGTACTGGATTTTCGGAACGTTGGGAAACCAGCTCATAGACGGCAGTCCTCCTTCGAAACCGTTTTCTTGTCTATCTATAGCATAACGCTTGACACTTACTTTGTCTATGCAATAAACAAAGTCTTGATGCCTGGATGGCAAAATTCCGTTTCCGCAAGACCGCCGGAGGGATGGTCGCCGAAAAAAAACGGCCGGCAAAAAGTCGCGGGAGGGCATGAACGGTTCCCGCTTGCAATTCCGGCGATCGAATGGGAGTATTATTCATGGAACGCGAGCAACGGGGAACGCCGCGGGAACGCTCCGAAGCGTCGGGGAAGCGCCGATTGGCTTCACCGCCCGGTTTTCCCCGGGAGCAGAAACAAGCAAAAGGCAGGGAGCCGCGAACGCGCATGATGACGGAAACCGGAGACCAGACGCTGATCAAACGCATCAACACGGCCATTGTGCTGGAGGCGATCCTGCGGGGCGCCCCGCTCTCCCGCGCGCAAATCTCGGAAAGAACCGGGCTGAACAAGGCCACGGTGTCCAACCTCGTGCAGGAGCTGATCGACAGCTCGCTGGTGTGCGAAATCGGCACGGGCCAGTCCAGCGGGGGCCGGAAGCCGGTGCTGCTTGAATTCGTCGCCACGGCGGGCCACGCGGTGGGCGTCGATCTGGGGGTCAACTATATCCGCGCCGTGCTGACGGACCTGAAGGGCGCCATCGTCGCCGAACGCGTCACCGCGCTGCGGCAGACGGAGCCGGAACCGGTGCTGAACGAGCTGTGCGTCTGCGTGGACGGTCTCATCGGCCTCGCTCCGCCTTCTCCCTACGGCATCGTGGGCATCGGCGTCGGCGTGCCGGGGCTGGTGGACGACAGCGGCACCGTGCTCATCGCCCCCAACCTGAAATGGCGCGGCGTCCCGCTGCGGGACCGGCTGACCGAACGATACCGGCTGCCCGTCACCATCGACAACGAAGCCAACGCGGGCGCGCTGGGCGAGCAAAAATACGGCGCCGGGCGCCGCATTTCCAATCTCGTCTATGTCAGCGTCGGCATCGGCATCGGCGCCGGACTGATCCTGCAACAGTCGCTGTACAAGGGCGCTTCCGGATTTTCCGGCGAAATCGGCCACATGTCCGTCGAATCCTTCGGCAAGCCCTGCACCTGCGGCAACCAGGGATGCTGGGAAGCCTACGCCTCGGAACGGGCGCTCCTCGAGCGGGCGAAGGACACCGGCATCGAAGGCGTCGACGATCTCGACGGCCTGCTCGCGGCGGCGGCCGCCGGGCGGGAGGACGTGCAGGCGCTGCTGGCGCAGGCGGGGGAATATCTGGGCATCGGCATCGCCAACATCGTGAACGCGTTCAACCCCGAGGCCGTCATCATCGGCAACCGGATCACCCGCGCCAGGCCGTGGCTGGAAGACCCCCTGCGCAAAACCGTGGTCCGGCGGACGATGAGCTTCCCCCTGCGCCATCTGCAACTCATGTTTGCGGAACTGGGTGACCGCTCGGCGGTGATGGGCGCGGCGGAAATGGCCATCTCCGGCTTTTTCGCGCGGCTGAAGGCCGGCGCCGTCATGGCCGGGCGCAACGGAACGGGCAAAAAACAGGCCGGCCTGCGGCCGTAAGCGATGACGCTTCGCGGCCGGGCCGGCCTTCTTTTTTTGTGAAAACCCGCCGCCGAATCGCCTCTCACCTGCGGTCGGCCGGGAGGAAAAACGCGATCAGGCCGAGCAGGGGTAGTAGCGACACCGCCGTCATCACGTCGGTCAGGCCATAGACGTCGGCGGCTTTGCCGATCACCACCGCGCCGATGGCGCCCAGGCCGAACGCCAGCCCCGTCGTCAGCCCGGACACCATGCCGACCATCGACGGCATGATGACCTGGCCGTAAACGACGCTGACGGAAAAAGTGGACAGCACCAAAAAGCCGATCAGGAAAGCGACGGGAAAAATCCAGCCCAGCGGCAGGTACGGAAACAGCAGGGCGAACGGAACGGATACGCAGACGGACCAGGCCATCGTGCGCTGCATGCCGATCCGGTCGGCAAGCCAGCCGCCGAACAGCGTGCCGGCCACGCCCCCCGCCAGGAACAGAAAGACGGGGATCTGCGCCTGGGCCTTGGTCAGCCCGTAATCTTCCACCAGATAGAACTGATAGTAGCTGGCGATGCCGGAATGATACCAGGAACGGGCGAAAATGTACAGCACGAGCAATCCCATGGCCAGTCGGGCCCGGGGATGGTTCGCCAGATCGGACGGCAGGGCGCCCGATTTCGCGCCTTTCCCCTTCGCCCTGTCCCGGAGACGCGCGCCGTATTCCTTCAGGCGGACCCTGTACCACGGCACCACCGCCAGCAGCGCGGCGAAAGCCGCCGCCGCGAACGCCGTTCCCCAGAGGGCGCCGATCTGCCCCAGGGGCAGGAAAATGAGCAGGGTCAGAATCGGCGCGAGCGACCCGCCCGCGTTGCCTCCGACCTGGTACACCGATTGGGCGAATCCCCGGCGCCCGCCCGCCGCGAAATACACCACACGCGACCCTTCCGGGTGGAATACGGCCGAGCCGAAGCCGATGAACACCACGGACAAGAGCACGGTCCAGAAGCTGGGCGCCAGCGCGATGCCGATCATGCCCAGAAGGCTCAAGGTCGCGGCAATCGGCAGCATGAACGGCGACGGCCTGCGGTCGCTGTAAAGGCCGACAAAAGGCTGCATGACGGACGAGGTCATGTAGAGCGTGAAGGAAAGCCACCCGATCTGCACGTAGGTAAGACTCAACGTCTCCGTCAGAATCGGAAACAGTGCGGGTACGACCGCCTGCATGGTGTCGTTGAGAAAATGGACGAGGCTGATCGCCAAAAGGACCGGAACCGCCGTTTTCACCGCTTGGGTCGCAGTCCCTTGGGCGTCCGCCCCGACCGCAGTAGGCGTGGACACGCCGTCTCCTCTCCCTTCCCCGTGTTGAACCGCCGTTGTCCGTTTATTGTCTCTCTTTTCCGTTTCCGGGAAGACAGCGACTCACATATACGCCTCAAAAAATTAACGTGAATAATGATTAACCCGACTAAATCTCAGGAACTGGCCGATCGCCAACGCGCCCACAAGCTGCAAGGCCGTCTTGATGATCGCCTGCCCGGCGATCGCCCGGCCCACCTGGTCCCAGCCCAGAAAGCCGGCGCCCAGCGGCGACAGCCCCACGACCACAAAAATGGCGCTGTCCAGGAGGCTGCCGACCGTGCCGCTCACCATCACCCGCTGGCTCATGGACAGCCTCAGCCTGGTGTACAGCTCGGTATCGACGGTCTCCGAAAAAAGAAACGTGAGCGCGGATGCAAACACGATCCAGAGGGTGTCCCCCAGCGCGTAGGAAGTGACTGCCGACAGAACCATGGCCATGGCGATCCAGAAATAGGTGGCCTTTCGGCCGATGGCGTTCTGGACCAGGTCTCTGAGCACGAACGTGGCGCCGATCAGAAACGTCCCCGCCGGCACGATGAACGGCCCGATGGCCGGAGGGGCCAGGCGCGCCGTCATGACGTTGGCGGCGACGATGGCCGTCAGATACAGGGCGACCGTGCCCGTTTTCCACGCTTTCATCCGACGTTCCTCCCAAAGCAAACGACATCCCGCGATCCGCAAACCGCTTGCCGCGCTATCGGTTGTCCACCTTCTCCGGGTGCATGTCGTGGTTGAGCAGCCGGTACTCGGCCATCCGCTCGTATTTCGTCCCGGGCCGGCCCCAGTTGCAGAACGGATCGATGGAAATGCCGCCGCGGGGCATGAATTTTCCCCACACTTCGATGTAGCGCGGCTCCATGACGCGGATCAGGTCGTTCATGATGGTGTTCACGCAGTCCTCGTGAAACCCGCCGTGGTTGCGAAAGCTGAACAGGTACAGCTTGAGCGACTTGCTTTCCACCATCTTGCGGTCCGGAATGTAGGAAATGTAAATCGCCCCGAAATCGGGCTGCCCGGTGATCGGACACAGGGTGGTGAATTCGGGACAGTTGAACTTGACGAAATAATCCCGGTCCGGATGCCGGTTCTCGAACGTCTCGAGCAGATCGGGACTGTAGGAAAATTCGTACCGGGTCTCTCCGGAGCCCAGAGCCTTAAGGCCGGGCGCTCTGCCGGACTTCTCCGGCAAGCCGGAGGTCGCGGATTCGCCGGCTTCTCGGGAGACGCCGGAAGGCGCGGACGGCCCGGGCGGACCGGTTCCGACGGAACTAACGAAGGCGCCGGACGGACGGTCTTCCGCCTTCCCGCCTGGCATGGCGCTCGCCCTCCTTTTCGTCCGGAATCGCGGAAGGCGGGATGCGCTCCCGCCCCGTTTTCTTTCGTACTATATCACAAACAAACGGCGTCAAACAACAGGAAGCCGGCGCGATTCCGCTTGATTCTTGCCATTCTTCCACCCGGGTCTTTTCCTTTTCGCAGCTCCGGAGAATGATTTTGCATGATCTTCCCTCCGATGCCGCTCTTTCAACAGTTACCATACCACACAAAGCGCCCCAGACAAGGTTGTGATATACTGAAAAAACAAATGAGGTTCCACGAAGGGGGATGGCGCATTGCTGCTGGCCGAAATCCAGGAAATATCGGAACGGATCAACCGGATTCGCGCCAACATCGGACGGGTGATCGTCGGCAGGGAAGAGGCGGTCGACCTGCTCCTCACCACCCTGGCGGCGGGCGGACACGCCCTGCTCGAGGATGTGCCCGGCATGGGCAAAACGCTGCTGGCGAAAGCGCTGGCCCGTTCCCTGGGCTGCGATTTCAAGCGTGTGCAATTTACCCCGGATTTGCTGCCATCGGATCTTAGCGGCATTTATTTCTTCAACCAGCAGACGGGCGCGTTCGAATTTCGGCCCGGACCCCTGTTCACCCACATTTTGCTGGCCGACGAGATCAACCGGGCCACGCCCCGCACGCAGGCGAGCCTTCTGGAAAGCATGGAGGAGCGGCAAATCACCATCGAGGGCAAAACGCACGTCCTTCAGCAACCGTTCATGGTCATCGCCACCCAGAATCCCGTCGAGCACCGGGGAACGTTTCCCCTGCCGGAAGCGCAACTGGACCGGTTCCTCATGCGCATTTCGTTCGGCTACCCGTCCTTCGAGGACGAAGTGGCCATTCTGGAGCGGTTCCGGGAGCGCAATCCGCTGGACGACCTTGCCCCGGTGCTTTCCGCCGAAGACGCGGTCAACCTGCAGCGCCTGTCGGCGTCGGTCCGGGTGCATCCCGACCTCGTCCGCTACATCGTGCGCATCGCGGAAGCGTCGCGGCGACATCCCGACGTGGCGCTTGGCATAAGCCCGCGCGGCAGCCAGGCGCTCTTGCGTGCCGCCCGGGCATACGCCCTCGTGCAAGGCCGCGACCACGTCGTGCCGGATGACGTCAAGCGGCTGGCCGTGCCGGTGCTGGCGCACCGTCTGCTTCTGCATTACGCCGCCCCGGGCCGGGTTTCCCGCCCGGAAGAGGTCGTGCGCGGCCTAATGTCCGCCATCGAGGTGCCGGCGGAATCCCTTCCGTCCTGAAGCGGGGGAAGAATCCATGGCCTTCCATTGGATGGTGCTGTACGGCCTGATCGTTCTCCTTGTCGTCGCCAAGGTGTATGAAAAGCGGGCGCTGCGCCACGTCACCTATGAGCGGCATTTTTCGCGGGAGGCGGCGTTCGAAGGGGAGACGATCGAAATGGTGGAGCGGATCGCCAACCGCAAGCTTTTGCCCGTGCCGTGGCTCAAAATGGAATCGGTGATGTCCCGCCATCTGGTATTCGGCCGGCAGGAGAACTTCGGCGTGTCCCGCGGCGAGCTCTTTCAGCATCACATCAGCCTGTTCAGCCTGCGCCCCTACCGCCGGATCGTGCGCCGCCACCAGGTCCGTCTGGCGAAACGCGGCTGGTACCGCCTCGAATCCGTCACGATGACGGCGGGCGACCCCTTCGGCCTTGTACGCGCCGCGCGGAAGTTTCCGGTGTCGCTGACGCTGCTGGTTTACCCGCGCGCCGTTCCGCTGCGTGAACTTCCGCTGCCCAACCACGGCTGGCTCGGGGAGCTGCCGGTGCGCCGCTGGATCGTGGAAGACCCGTTTCTGGCCTCCGGCGTGCGCGAATACCAGGCCGGCGATCCGCCGAACGCCGTGCACTGGAAGGCGACCGCCCGCACGGGCCGGCTGCAGGTGCACCGGCGGGAACCCACGGCGGATCACCGGCTGGTGATCTGCCTCAATCTGGAAGTGACGGAGACGATGTGGAAAACGGTGACCGATCCGGAGCGCATCGAAGAAGGCATCCGCTACGCCGCGTCCGTCGCGGATTACGCGCTGCGCCACGGCATCGAAACCGGTTTTCTGTGCAACGGTTGGCTGGCCGGAGGTGCCCGGGAGCCGGTCAATATTCCGCCGGCCGGCGGCGCCGCGCACCTGATCGATCTTCTGGAAGCGATGGCCAAACTGGAACTGGAAACCACGGGCCGCATGACCTGGCTGCTGGAACGGGAAGCGGAACGGAGCGGCGCCTCCCTCGATTTCCTGATCATCACCTGCCACCGGGGCGAAGCATTGCGGAAGGCCGCCGCGCTGGCGGAGTCCCTCGGACACGGAGTCGAATGGATGTTCATTCCGGAACGAAAAGGGGAAACGGCCCATGCGCCGGCCCAAGCGTAAGCCCATGGACGGATCCGTGCGCGGAGCCATACGCGGACCCGCGCGCGGATCCATGCGCGGTCCCCTTGACGAATCCATGCATGGACCCACGCCCGGAGCGGAACGCCCCTCTTCGGCGCCCGGCCCGGGCGGGAACGGCGGCTTGACCGGAGGCGGCGGCGAACAGCCCCGCACACCGCCCGGTGCGGGGCATGCGGTCCGTTTTGCCGCGGCGGCTTTGTACGAGCTGTTCATGCTGCTTCCGCTGTTTTTGTTTGTCGATCATTACCTGGTTCCGGATCGCCTCGAACGCGTGTGGCTATTTCTCGCGGCGCCGCTGTCCGCGGCGGGCGCTGTGGCCGGTCTGCGGCTTGGACCGATGTGGCAGCGCCTGGCGCTGGCGCTGGCGGCGGGCGGAGTCTGCCACTGTGCCGCCGGCGGCGGGTGGC
>NICF_comb_assmDRAFT_10002577_pt1 | contig 13568 bp, 9 predicted proteins | sample NewIslPassag4_SG_FD_11279 | JGI IMG/M metagenome (IMG submission 11279) | reverse complement strand
GGGGGGTGCAATGAAACACGGTACGGCACATGTGTCGCTGAACGAGTCGCGCGATCCGGTCATCGACAACCTGCGCGCGATGGTGACGGCACAATCTGCGCTCATCTTCGGCCTGCTGACGGTGCTGGGCGATTCGCGCATCGTATCGCGACGCGACCTGCGCAACGTGTTCGAGACGGCGCTGGAGATGGTGGACGAGGTCGGCGCCTCGATGGCAGGCCGGGTGCCCGGCGGTTTCGAGTCGGCGCGGCTGTGGTTGCAACAGCTTCTCGACGACATGCCGCAGACCTGGTCGGCCTGACCCGAACGGTCCGGCGCCGGCGACTACTGGTTCGATTGCAGGATCGACCGGGCGTTGAGCAGCCATGTGACGCTGCACGGCATCGTCACGGTCTGGTCACCGACCTCGTCGATTTCGACGAGACAGCCGCAGGTCACGCACCGGGCGGTGATCGGTCCTTCGAAGTATCGCTTGATCGTCCGGAACCGGCACTCGGATTCCCGGGGCGGCGAGGTGCTCGCACCAGCCGCCCCATCGTCGTCGCAACGCATGTTGGCCCGATTGATACGGTCGCATGCTTACCCCGAGGTTAACCCGGGCGGCCTAATTCAACTGTCGGCTGCCGTCGTGCTTGGCTATTCCATGCCGGTCGGTCATTCTCACGCAACGATCGCGCGCGCACGATGCCATCGAGCGGTTTCGCATCGGCCGCCGGCAATGCAAGATCGGGACTCTGCCGCCCGGCGAGGAGCCTTGATGAGCGAAAGCAAGGACGACGGCAACACGACATCGTTACCGCGCATTCTCGTTGCCGAGGACGAGACGATCGTGTCGATGCTGATCGAGGATCTGCTGGCGGAAATGGGATACGAAGTCGTGGGTCCTGCGGCCCGGGTGCCGCGTGCCCTTTCGCTCGCCGAACACGAATCGCTCGACGGCGCCATCCTCGACGTCAATCTTGCCGGCGAGATGACCTATCCGGTCGCCGACATTCTCGCGGCCCGCAACGTGCCGTTCATCTTTCTGACCGGCTACGGTGCACCGGGCCTGCCCGAACCGTTCCGCGCCCGCCCGATCCTCGACAAGCCGTTTTCCCCCGATCAGCTTCGCGCCGCGCTGAGAAACATCCTGGGGAACTGACGCAACGACCGCCGCGCCGGCGGCGTGCCGCGCCGCTCGGCCGGTGCGAAGCGCGTCTTCGCGTTTCGCGCGAGACGTTATTCTGCTGCCTGGGTGTGGGTGGGCTGCACCGCGGGCGCCGACACCGCCGGCACGGCATCCGCTGCTGCGTGTGCGAGGCCTTTCCGCGTGCGCGCGAGCAGCGTATAGGCGGTCGGCACCACGAACAGCGTGAACACGGTGCCGACCAGGAGACCGCCCACGATGACCCAGCCGATCTGCTGACGGCTCTCCGCACCGGCGCCGGTCGCAAGCGCGAGCGGAATCGATCCCAGCACCATCGCGCCGGTGGTCATCAGGATGGGGCGCAGACGCAGCACCGCCGCCTCGACGACCGCATCGAACTTCGACATCCCCTTTTCCTGGAGCTGGTTCGCGAATTCGACGATCAGGATGCCGTGCTTGGTGATGAGGCCGACCAGCGTCACCAGCCCGATCTGGCTGTAGACGTTGAGCGAACCGCCCGTGAGCTTGAGCGCGAGCAGTGCCCCCGCGATCGACAGCGGCACCGTCAGCATGATGATGAACGGGTCGATGAAGCTTTCGAACTGTGCCGCCAGCACGAGATAGATGAAGGCGAGCGCAAGCAGGAAGGTGACATAGATGCCGCCGGTCGAGGTCCGATACTCGCGGCTCTCCCCGGCGAGGTCGGTCACGATATGAGACGGTAGCTTCTCGGCTTCGGCCTGCAGGAACGCCAGCGCCTCGCCCAACGTGTAGCCCGGCGCCAGCGTCGCCGTGATCGTCGCCGAGCGAAGCTTGTTGAAGTGGTTGAGCTCCTTGGGCGCCACCGTCTCGTGCACCGTGACGAGGTTGGAGAGCGGCACCATCGCCCCCGAGCGCGCCCGCACGTAGATGGCGGTGAGATCGCGCGGACTGGAGCGGTCGACCTCGGCGACCTGGACCACCACGTCGTACTGCTTGCCGTTCTGCTTGAACCGGGTCACCTGTCGACCGCCGAGCATGGTCTCGAGCGTGCGGCCGATCGTTTCGACGTCAATGCCGAGATCGGCGGCCTTCTCGCGGTTCACGCTGACCCTGAGCTCGGGCTTGTTGAGCTTGAGGTCGGTGTCGAGGTTGAGCAGCTTCGGATTCTGGCTCACCGCCGCCATGAACTGGTCGACGGCCTTCTGCAGCTCCGCGTACGGCGCGGAGGTCTGCAGCACGAACTGCACCGGCTTCTCGATCGGGCTCTGGCCGAGGGAGGGCGGATTGGTCGGAAAGGCGAGGATGCCCGGGATCGAGAAAAGCTTGGGGCCGAGCGCGCGCACGATGTCCTGCTGGCTCACGTCGCGGTTTTCCCAGTCGACCAGACGGACGAACGAGATCGCCTGCGTGACGACCGGAAAACCGACCACCATGAAGAACTTCTCGATTTCCGGAACGTCCCGGTAGAACGACTCGATCTGGGTCGCATAGGCGTTCGTGAAGTCGATTGTCGATCCTTCCGGCGCGATGCCGATGGCGACGATCGTGCCGCGGTCCTCGATCGGCGACAGCTCGGACGGCAGCGCCTTGAACAGAAGCCCGGCCGCAGCACCCACCAGCAGCATGCCGACGATGACTGCCGCGCGCACCGTCAGGGTGAAGCGGAGCAGCCGGCGATAGCTGGCATTCAGCGATTCGAGCCCATATTCGACGACGCGGTAGAACCAGCCGTGCCGTGTCTGATGCCGGAGCAGCAGCGACGACATCATCGGCGACAGCGACAGCGCAACGAAGCCGGACACGAGCACGGCGCCGGCCAGTGTCAGCGCGAACTCGGTGAACAGGCGACCCGTCCGTCCGGTCTGGAAGGCGACCGGGGCATAGACGGCGGCGAGCGTGATCGTCATGGCGATCACGGCGAAGGCGATCTCCTTCGAGCCCTTGATCGCGGCGTCGAACGGCCGCATGCCCTGCTCGACGTGGCGGCTGATGTTCTCGAGCATGACGATGGCGTCGTCGACCACGAGGCCGACCGCGAGGACCAGCGCCAGCAGCGTGAGCGTGTTGATCGAGAAGCCGAACACCAGCATCAGCGTGAAGGCGCCGATCAGCGACACCGGAATCGTGACCAGCGGAATGAGCGTCGCCCGCAGCGAGCGCAGGAAGACGAAGATGACCAGGATGACGAGGACGATGGCCTCGCCGATCGCACGGAAGACGTTCTCGATCGAGCGCTCGATGAACAGCGACGAGTCGTACGCGACGTCGACCGTCATCCCTTCCGGCAGCGTTTCGATGATCCGCGGCAGCGCCTCGTTCACCGCCTTCGACACGTCGAGGGGATTGGCGGTCGACTGTTTCACGACGCCGATGGCGACGGCATTCTGGCCGTTGAAGCGGGCGATCACGCGTTCGTCGCGCGGCCCGATCTCGGCCCGGCCGACGTCCTTCAGGCGGACCAGGTAGCCGCCGGCGTCGCGGATGATGAGATCGTTGAACTGTTCGGGCGTGCGCAGGTCGGTCTCCGCCTGGACGGTGAACTCGCGCATGTCGCTCTCGATCCGGCCGGCCGGCACCTCGATGTTCTGCCGGCGCAGCGCGTTCTCGACATCCTGCGGCGTGAGGCCGTAGGCCGCAAGACGCGCGCGATCCAGCCAGATGCGCATCGCATAGGTCCGCTCACCGAAGATGCGCACCTCGGCGACGCCGGGCAGGTTCTGCAGCCGGTCCTTCACGAAGCGGTCGGCATAGTCCGTCACGTCCAGGGGCGAATGGCGGTCGGATGCGAAGGCCAGATAGATGATCGGCTGCGCATCGGCCTCGACCTTGGCGATCACCGGCTCCTCGACATCCTCGGGCAGCCGGTCGCGCACGCGGCCGACCCGGTCGCGCACGTCGGCCGCGGCACCGTCGGGGTCGCGCGACAGGCGGAAACGAATGGTGATCTGGCTTCGCTCCGGGCGGCTGACCGACGAGAGGACGTCGATTCCCTCGATGCCGGCCAGCGATTCCTCGAGCGGAATCGTCACCTGGCTTTCGATGATTTCGGCGGAAGCGCCCGGATATTTCGTCTCCACCGATACGACCGGCTCGTCGATGTTCGGGTACTCGCGCACCGAGAGACGGCTGTACGACATCAGGCCGACCAGGAGGATGACCAGGCTCAAGACCGTCGCGAAGACCGGCCGGCGGATCGACAGTTCAGGTAGATTCATGTCTGTCTCGTCGGGTGCGCGTATCTTTCAGCCCTGGTGTCCGTCGTGCGCCGCCGCCGCGGGCGCGCTTCCGGTCTGGGTTGCGCTCGGCTCTTCCTGCGGGGCCGCGCCCGGCGTCGACGGACCGGGCACGATCTGCACGGGCATGCCGTCGCGGATCTTGAGCAGGCCGGCGGTGACGACGACGTCGCCCGGCTTGAGGCCCTCGCGGATCTCGACTTCGCCGCGGCGGCGCTCGCCGATCTTGACCGGGGTATAGGCGACGACCTTCGTGCCGGGCTGCTGACCGTCCACGACCTTGAACACGAAATGCTGGTCGCCGACCGGCACGATCGACTGCTCGGCGACGAACACGGCCTCGGCGCGCTCGTCGATCGTCAGTGTGACGCGCGCGAACAGACCGGGCCGCAACGCGTCGTCGGGATTGGCGATGCGCGCCCGGATCACGATCGAACGGCCACCGGCGTCGACCAGCGGATCGATCGCGTAGACCTCGCCTTCGAACTCGCGGCCTGGCAGGGCATCGACGGCAACCGTGATCTGCTGCCCCGGCCGGACGCTGGCGAGGAAGATCTCGGGCACGCGGAAGTCGACCTTGAGCGGATCGATCTGTTCAAGGTTCACCATGTCGGTGCCTGCGGCGACATAGTCGCCGACGCTGACTTGGCGCAGGCCGACGACGCCGTCGAACGGCGCGATCAACGTGTACTTCTCGAGCCGGGCCTCGGCCAGACGTACCGCGGCCTCGTCGCTGCGCAGCCTGGCGAGCGCCTCGTCGAGTGCGCGCTGCGTCCCGGCACCACGCTTGGCCAGCTCGTCGGCACGCTCGTAATTGGCCTTGGCGAGCGCCAGCGCCGCCTGCGCCTGCGCCAGCTCGGCCTGCGCCACGGAGGCGTCGAGCTGCACGAGTACCTGGCCGCGCTTGACCTTCTGGCCTTCGTCGAAGTTGATCCGCGTGATGCGGCCCGCGACCTCGGGCCGGACCGTCACCGACTCGTTCGAGCGGAGCGAGCCGACGGCCTGAACCTGTTGCCGGCTGGGACCAACTCGCACGGGTGCTGCTTCCACCGGCATGGCGAAGCCGCCCGCCGCACCGCCAGCCCCGGGGCCCGCGCCAGCCTGTGCCGCCGGCTCCGCGGTGAAATACCAATAAGCGCCGCCGGCACCGGCGGCGAGCAACAGAACGACAATGATAGCTGCAATCGTCCGCATGCGAATTCGACCCTGGCTTGCAACCGCGACGCACCGGACTTGACCAGGCGCGGACGGCACATTATCTCTGGGTTACTAAACTGAACGGTTTAGTACAGGATAATAGTTCTTGCCGCAGTGCACAACAAGGCCCCTGCACCGCACAATGACCCCCGGCGCATGACACCCATCGAAAAAGCGAAGGTCGAACAGCCGGTTGCTACGGAAATGCCGGCTGCAGCGGAGGGGGCACCCTCGACGACCAAGCGGGACGCGATCATCAGCGCCGGGACCCGGGTCTTCATGGAGCAGGGATTCGAGCCAGCCAGCATGGACGAGATCGCCCGTCTGGCGGCGGTTTCCAAAGCCACAATCTACAGCCATTTCGAAAGCAAGCAGGCGCTGTTCGATTCGGTCGTGACCAGCCGCTGCCAAGCGCTGCACGCGGTCTTCGCCGAGCCCTCGCTGGACGACCGGCCGCCGGCGGAGGCGCTGACGCTGATCGGGCAGCGTTTCCTCGACCTGCTGGTGTCGCCGGGGTCCCTTTCGTTCTATCGCCTGGTGGTGGGCGAGTCGGTGCGCTTTCCCGAGCTTGGCCGCGCCTTCTACAACGCGGGCCCGAATCGCGTGGCCGGCGCACTCGCCGATTACCTCGCGCGCCAGCACGAGCGCGGCACGCTCCACGTGCCGGAGCCGCGGCGCGCGGCCGAACAGTTCCTCGGCATGGTGATGGGCCATCTGCATCTGCGCACGCTGCTGGCGGTGAGCGCCGAGCCGCCCTCGCCCGAGGACCGCGCGCGCAACGTCGCGAACGCCGTGCGCATCTTCCTCGACGGCACGGCACGGAAACCCTGATCGACCACTAACTACCCGCTGGCACGAGTGCGGTTGCACCGGACCGGGGCGGGCCTTATGTTCCTGCGCGCCCTTATCCCCCAACAGGACAGACGCGCCGGCGGCACGATGTTCGGCCGGACTGCGGGCTTCAGCACGTACCGATGACCGATCTCTCACGCATCCGCAACTTCGCGATCATCGCCCATATCGATCACGGCAAGTCGACGCTGGCCGACCGCCTGATCCAGCGTTGCGGTGCGGTGAGCGAACGCGAATTCCGCGACCAGATGCTTGACTCGATGGACATCGAGCGCGAGCGCGGCATCACCATCAAGGCGCAGACCGTGCGCCTCGAGTATCAGGCGAAGGACGGCAACACGTATATCCTGAACCTGATGGACACGCCGGGGCACGTCGACTTCGCCTACGAGGTGAGCCGCTCGCTCGCCGCCTGCGAGGGATCGATCCTGGTCGTCGATGCCAGCCAGGGCGTGGAGGCGCAGACGCTCGCCAACGTCTATCAGGCGATCGACGCGGGCCACGAGATCGTGCCGGTCTTGAACAAGATCGACCTGCCGGCGGCCGAGCCCGACCGTGTCCGCCAGCAGATCGAGGACGTGATCGGCATCGACGCGACCGACGCGATCGAGATCTCGGCCAAGACCGGCCTCAACATCGATGCCGTGCTCGAGGCCCTCGTCCACCGCCTGCCGCCGCCCCAGGGATCGGCGGAGGCGCCGCTCAAGGCGCTGCTGGTCGATTCCTGGTACGATGCGTATCTCGGCGTCGTCATCCTGGTCCGCGTCAAGGACGGCCAACTGACCAAGGGTCAGAAGATCCGTATGATGGCGACCGGCGCGACGTACGAGATCGAGCGCGTCGGCGTGTTCACGCCGAAGCCGAAGGACTCCGCCTCGCTCGGCCCCGGCGAGATCGGCTTCATCACCGCCGGCATCAAGGCGGTCGCCGATTGCCGCGTCGGCGATACCATCACCGAGGATCGCCGGCCGGCGGCCGAACCGCTTCCCGGTTTCAAGCCCAGCCTGCCGGTGGTGTTCTGCGGCCTGTTCCCGATCGACCCCGACGATTTCGAGCGGCTGCGCGACAGCCTGGGCAAGCTGCGCCTCAACGACGCGAGCTTCGTCTACGAGCCCGAGACGTCGGCCGCACTCGGCTTCGGCTTCCGCTGCGGCTTCCTAGGCTTGCTTCATCTCGAGATCGTGCAGGAGCGGCTTTCGCGCGAGTTCAACCTGGACCTGATCGCGACGGCGCCTTCGGTCGTCTACAAGGTTCATCTGACCGACGGCTCGGTCATGGACCTGCACAACCCCGCCGACCTGCCCGATCCCGTCCGCATCGATCACATCGAGGAACCGTGGATCAAGGCGACCATCATGGTGCCGGACGAGTACCTGGGCGCGGTGCTGAAGCTGTGCGAGGACCGGCGCGGACGACAGGAGAACCTGACCTATGCCGGCAGCCGCGCGATGGTGGTCTACCGCCTGCCGCTCAACGAGGTCGTGTTCGACTTCTACGACCGGCTGAAGTCGGTGAGCCGCGGCTATGCGAGCTTCGACTATCAGATGGCCGGTTACGAGGAGAGCGACATCGTGAAGCTGTCGATCCTCGTCAATGGCGAGCCGGTCGACGCGCTGGCCCTGATGGTCCACCGCAGCGACGCCGAAAGCCGCGGCCGCGCGCTGTGCGTGAAGCTCAAGGAGCTGATCCCGCAGCAGCTGTTCAAGATCGCGATTCAGGCGGCGATCGGCGGCCGCATCATCGCGCGCGAGACGATCTCGGCCCTGCGCAAGGACGTGACGGCGAAATGCTACGGCGGCGACATCACGCGCAAGCGCAAGCTCCTCGAGAAGCAGAAAGAGGGCAAGAAGAAGATGCGCCAGTTCGGCAAGGTCGACATTCCGCAGTCGGCCTTCCTCGCCGCCCTCAAGGCGCGCGAGAACTAGCGCCGCGCGCCGGAATCGTAAGCCACACGGACGGACCGGGCCGGTCGCAGCCTCTCGGCGGTTCAATCCTGGCGCGGCGCCCTGTCCCGGCGGTGGGACAGACGGGCCGGATTCCGGTTATCGGATCCGCATGTTCGCAGGCCCGAGCCCGGTCGCGCGGTGGTGTCCCGGGACAATGTTTCTGGGACATGCAGTCCACTGTCCCAACCATCCCGCCGGGACCGGCGCGAAGCCTGAATTTGCCGACGGATCAATGGCTTGTCTCGTCTGACGCGGCCGGCGTCGCGGTCGTTTTTGCGGGACGGGCGGGACACCGGCACGCTGGGACACCGGAACGGTGGGACAGTGGGACACCGCGACGGGTGGGACGGCGGGACACTGGGACAGTGGGACAGTGGCACGCGCGGGGTCGGTGCAAACGAAACGCCCGCCAGGGTCGTTCGACCCGGCGGGCGCACTGATCCGACCGCGAGGACACCACAAACGGGGCCGTGGGTCAACCGGCGGTGGTGACGGCCCACACCGTCCCGCTGCCGCCATCGCCCCTGGGCCACGTCAGGGGCACGCGAGGACGACCACGCCGGTCAGTCGAAGGCGCCGCTGCGCCAGCGGCGCTTGCGCCGGCGGAAGACCAGCACCAGCACGAGGCCGATCACGCCGAAGACGACGGCGGCCGGCTGGAGCAGCAGGGTGAAGATGACGGGATCCCACAGGAAGGAGTGGACATAGCGCTCGATCACCGCCTGAACGAGGTTGAGCGATCCCGGATGGATCGCGTACCAGACGCGGCCGAGCTCGAGCAGCGCGATCGCGCCGGTGTCGAGAAACACCCACACATCGTAGGCGGCCATCGCGAGGGCGAGCGTAAGAAACGCCCAGCCGAGCCATCGTCCGATCACGCCGTTCTCCCCCCAATGGTCGTCCCGGCTTGCCGAGGGCGTCTCGCGAAGCGCTTGAGCGGCTTCGAAGAATCGTCATCGGCAGGCGTCAGTGCCAGCATAACATCCAGGCCAAGGACGGGAACACCCTTGGCCGCCGGCACGTGGGCGATGCGACACCCGCGCCCCGTGCCGCCCCAAGGGACGGCTAACCCGCTTGAAAAATTTGGCATTCGGGACATGCCGATGTATGGTTCGCGCCCGCACGCCACTTAATATCTGCACCCGTTGCGGCCGGAGGGGTGGCCGAGTGGCTTAAGGCGCACGCTTGGAAAGCGTGTGTACGGGAAACCGTACCGCGGGTTCGAATCCCGCTCCCTCCGCCATCAAGTCTCGGGTTTTTCTGAGCCGCCTATTTTCTCTGAGCCGATGTGACAAGGTCTGACTGTCAGTCGCGCTCCTGCGCATCAATGCGCACGACCTGTTCACGATCAACCTTGTCGCTGTCACTGATGTGCTGCGGTCCTCCTGTCCTGCGGCATTGAGGCGCTCGACCGATTTGTCTTCGTCACGACGATGCCGCCGGCCTCACGCCGCGGCGCCGGCGATATCAGTCGGTCGGCTGGCCGCGGTCGCTCCGGCCATTGACGCCCGGAGCCGCTGTTCGACAACGGCCGCTTCGTCCAGTATCCATTCCTCGAAGGCTCGCGTGCGCGCCGGTTTCTCCCGCTGCGGCGGCGTCGCCATGCAATAGGCACGCTTCGTCGGCACCCGCAGGTCGAACGGCGCGACCAGCCGGCCCGTCGCCAGATCGTCTTCGACGAAGGCCCACTGCGCGATCATGACGCCGAGCCCGTCGATCGCCGCCTGATAGGCGAGCGCCGCGTTCTCGAACTTCAGCCCGCGATTTCCATCGATCTGTTCGACCTTCGCCGCGGCGACCCATGTCGGCCAGTCGAACGGCCGGTTGAGCGAGCACAGCAACACGTGGTTCGCCAGATCGGCCGGCTCGCGCAGCGGCGGGCCGCGTCGGATCAGGCTGGGCGCGCAGACGGGAAGCAGAATCTCGCCCAGTACGCGCCGGTAGTTCGGCCCGGACGGCGGCTCCGGCCACGAATAGATGCTGACGTCGACGTCCTCGCGGTCGAAGTCGGCGTCGGTGTGCGACGTGGTGATCTGGACGTCGATGTTCGGATGGAGCGCGTGAAAGCGGAACAGGCGAGGGATGAGCCACCGCATCGCAAATGTCGGCGGCAGCTTCAGGCGAAGCCGGTTCTCGTCGGGGCTGCGCTTCAGCTGCCGCGCGCCCGATTCGAGCAGATCCAGCGAGCGCTCGACGACATTGAAGAACACCCTTCCCTGCGGCGTGAGTTCGACGCCGCGGTGAACGCGGGTGAACAGCTTCACCTGCAGCCACTGCTCGAGGCAGGCGATATGGCGGCTGACGGCGCCCTGCGACACGCACAACTCGTCGGCGGCGCGCGTGAAACTGCAATGTCGGGCCGCGGCCTCGAAAGCGCGAACCGCGTTGAGGGGCGGCAGCCGTCTTCGCATGAACTCCCATCCAATTTTTTGATGCGAAGCATGAGTTAAAGGTCATTGCAAGTCAACCGGCACGGCCGCAACGTCGAATGCAGGCGAGAGCGTCGCAAAGCACCCGAACCGGCATCGGCACGCCCCGGTTTCCGGAGCGTGCCGGGCGTCGGCCCGGGTGCCCTTGCAACGAAAAATTTCATGGCACGCGGTTAAAGGGAGGAGCTGAGATGGCCCATCAAGGAAAGCTTCGGAATTTCATCGCGAAAAAGACAGCATCTGCCCGCACGCGCGGGACCGCCACGGCCGGGTTCACCCGGCGCGCGCTCTTCAAGGGCATCGGCCTGTCGGCAATGCTGATGTTCGCCGCGGGTGTGGCGAGCGCGGAGACCTATCCCACGAAGCCGATCCGGCTGATCGTGCCGTGGCCGCCGGGCGGCGGCGTCGATACCGCGGCGCGCCTGATCTCGGAGCCGCTGGCGCAGCGACTTGGCCAGCCGATCGTCATCGAGAACAAGCCTGGTGCCGCGGGGAACATCGGCACGGCGCTGGCGGCAAAGGAAAAGCCCGACGGCTACACGCTCCTGATGGGCTCTTTGTCCCCGAACGCGGTCAACCCGCATCTCTATTCGAATCTCGGCTTCGACCCGGTCAATGATTTCGAGTTCGTGGCCCGGGTCTATACCGTGCCGAGCTTCCTCGTGGTGCCGGCGTCATCGCCCGCGAACACCGCGCAGGAGCTGGTCGCGATGGCGAAGAAGGAGCCCGGCAAGCTCAACTTCGGCTCCGGCGGCGTCGGGTCGTCCCAGCATCTGTTCGGCGTCATGTTCAACACGGCGGCGGGCATCGACGTCGTCCACGTCCCCTACAAGGGCACGAGCCCTGCGGAGGCGGCACTGGTGGCCGGGCAGGTCGATTTCATGCTCAATCCGCCGACCGCGCTTGCCTTCGTCGAGGCCGGAAAGCTCAAGGTGCTCGGCGTCGCCTCGCCCAAGCGCAATCCGGCGCTGCCCGACATTCCGACGCTGGACGAGCAAGGCATCCCCGGCGTGTACACGTCGACCTTCTACGGAATCATGGCGCCGGCCGGAACGCCGAAGGAGATCGTCGATCGTCTGAACAAGGAGATCGTTTCCATCCTGCAGACCGACGAGATGCGCGCCCGCCTCGCCAAGCTGGCGGCGGATCCGGGCACCGAATCGCCGGAGGAATTCAAGAAGTTCGTGCTCGCCGAGATCGAGCGGTACGCCGAGATCGTGAAACTCTCCGGCGCCAACAAGGTAGACTGACCGGTGTTGGATCAGGTGGGCGCGGCCGACGCAACCGGCCGTGCCCGCCTGGCCGCACTCCCTCGTAACGGGCTCGAAACGAGTTTTCCAAGCAAGCGGAAAGACGGGCGTCGGCACACGGCGGTGCATCCGGCGGCGTGCAGATCGGGCGAGAACTGGATTGGCAGACGATGAGTGATACGAAGGCGCCGCAGACGCTGTTCGAAAAGATCTGGTCGCGACACCGGATCATGGAACGCCCCGACGGCCAGGTCCTTCTCTACATCGACACGCATCTGGTCCAGGACGGCTCGGCGCCCGCTTTCGAGATGCTGCGACGCCGCGGCATCGCGCCCCGCGCCCCGCACCGGACCTTCGCCACCCCGGACCATTACGTCCCGACCGACAGCCGGGACCTGAACACCATCGCCGACCCGGAAAAGCGCCGGATGGCGCAGGCCCTGATGCAGGATTCGGCCCGCGCGGGGATCCGCTTCTTCGGCCTGGACGATCCCCGCCAGGGGATCCTGCACGTCGTCGGCCCCGAGCAAGGCCTGAGCTGGCCCGGCACGACGATCGTCTGCGGCGACAGCCACACCTCCACGCATGGGGCGCTGGGCGCGCTTGCATTCGGAATCGGCGCCACCGAAGTCAGCCATGTCCTGGCGACGCAGACGCTGTGGCAGCGCAAGCCGAAGACGATGCGAATCGTGGTCGACGGTCGGCTTGGCGCCGGCGTGTCGGCGAAGGACATCATCCTCAGCATCATCGGGAAGATCGGCGCTGCGGGCGCCGTCGGACACGTCATCGAGTACGCGGGTTCGGCCGTGACGGGCCTGACGATGGAAGGCCGTCTCACGCTGTGCAACATGTCGATCGAAGCCGGCGCCCGCGCCGGCATGATCGCGCCCGACGACGTCACGTTCGAATATCTCGCCGGCCGCCCCTTCGCCCCTGCCGGACGGGACTGGGACGAAGCGGTGGCGTACTGGCGCACGTTGCCCACCGATCCCGGCGCGCGCTTCGACCGCGAGGTGACACTGAACGCCGACGAGATCGCGCCGATGGTCACGTGGGGCACGAGCCCCGAGGACGTGGTCCCGATCACCGGCCGCGTCCCCGATCCCGATACGGTGACCGACGCCGAACGGCGCGATGCGATCGCACGGACGCTTTCCTATATGGGCCTGAAGCCGGGCATGCCGATGACGGAGGTGCCGATCGACCACGTGTTCATCGGTTCGTGCACCAATGGCCGCATCGAAGACCTGCGCAGCGCGGCCGCCGTCGTCAAAGGACGGAAGGTCGCCGCCGGCGTCGAGGCCTGGGTGGTGCCGGGGTCCGGCCTGGTCAAGGCGCAGGCGGAGGCGGAAGGACTCGATCGCATCTTCAAGGACGCCGGCTTCCAGTGGCGGCACGCCGGCTGCTCGATGTGCCTCGGGACCAACGGCGACATCGTGGCGCCGGGCAAGCGGTGCGCCTCGACCACGAACCGCAACTTCGTCGGGCGTCAGGGGCCCGGCTCGCGCACGCATCTGCTGAGCCCGATGATGGCGGCGGCCGCCGCCGTGACC
>NICF_comb_assmDRAFT_10002576_pt1 | contig 13573 bp, 16 predicted proteins | sample NewIslPassag4_SG_FD_11279 | JGI IMG/M metagenome (IMG submission 11279) | reverse complement strand
CCATGAAATGTTCCGCCAGACCGGCTTCTTCCGCCATCCGCAGCGCTTCCAGGTACACCGATTCCGGCGTCTGTCCCGGTTTCATCATTTCTTGCGCGCGGTGGGCAATGGCCAGGGATGTCTCGTAGGCCCGGCGCAATTCGTCGGACAGGCGGCCGATGACCGCGGTGCGCGTCTGGTCGACCACGTAGCCGTTCAGGCAGCACCCGACGTCCAGCAGGATCGGCTCGTTCCGGCCGATCTTCCGGCGGCTGACGCTGGTCGGCGACGCCGGCGAAAGCCCGCGCCCGCCCACCGGCCCGTCGAAATAGGACGGTTCGGCGGCCGCTTCCCCGGAGGTCACGACGCCGGTGACCGTTTCCTGGTTGTATCCCCGCATCCGCATGCATCCGATGTGGCCGCGCCGGCGCAGTTCCGCTTCCATCACCGCCATGAGTTCCAGTTCCGTCATGCCTTCCCTGAGCTGCCGCAACCCCTCCATCAGGGCGGCGTGCGCCACTTCCGCCGCGGCCGAGATGAGGGCGATTTCCGCGGCCGATTTCACGCTGCGCACCCGCCGCAGATGCGCGGAGGCGTCCGTCCAGGACACCTGTGGAACAGCTTCGGCCAGTCTCATATAGAGCCGGGCGGGCATGACATCCAGATCCGCTCCCACGGCCGGCCGTCCCGTGGAAGCAAACACGGCGGGATAATCATCGGCCAGCTGCCGTCCGAAATTGCGAAACGATTCCAGAAGCACCGTGCGGACACGGGACTCCGCCAGCGCCCGCTGCAGGCTGCGCACGACGTAGAAAGTCGCTTCTCCTTCCGCGGGGATGAACGCATAGCCCGCCTGCATCGTGCCCGTAAAATAATAGATGCCGACGTTCTGGGTCACCAGGCAGCCGGCGAGACCGTGGCCGCGCAGGATTTCCTGCAGCCGGGCCTGACGGCCGGCGATCTCACGGGACGTTACGTGCCCTTCGCCCGCCGCCTCGCCGCCGACTCCGTTTCCGCCGCCGTTTCTACGGTTTGCCGCCCCGCCCATGGAACCGGAACCTCTCCTTTCAAGCGTAATCCTGCTGTCCTTTTTGCGTTCCTTCCCCATTAGAACAGACGGCCCTGCTTCACGTCAAGCCGGCGGTCGGGCGCCGGCTTGTCACCCTCAGACATGCACCAGCTCGGCAGCCCCCTTGATCTGCCACACCACGGGACCCATCACCGAGAACAGCCGGGGATATTCCGCCCGGACCACCATCACCACGCCGGGTCTCCTCAGCGTGACCCGGAAGTTGTATTCCGGATTGTAGTAGGTATAGGGAAACTCGTGCTCCCCGTTGATCACCTCGAACACCAGGACGGCGGGAGGATGCCGCAGCGGGCTCCCGGGAAGCGGACGAAAATCCCGATCCAGCCGCAGGTTGGCCTGCAAATAAAGATCCGCCGCGGCACGGGCGAGTCCGGGATCAATGGAAGGGATGCCCAGTTCCAGCCGGTCCCGGTCCGCCTGCTGCGCCGCCGCGTGCGCGGAGCGGTTCACCGCCCGCTTCATTTCGTACAGCAGGCCCATGGCCCGCTCCTCCTCCCACTGCAGCGCGTGCAGCATCCACCAGACGACAACCATCAGAACGCCGAACAGCAATTTGTGCATGCCGATCCCGCCTCGCGCTCAAGGCACGTATTCGCTCATTTTCATGCCCGATGCCGCGATGCGCCCCTCCGGACCGGGGACGTCCAGTCCGATGAGCCGGTCGATGTCCAGCAGCCGTTCATAGGGATAGCGGATTTCCAGCCGCAGGCCGACTCCCCGCGGCAGCGGCTCGGCGGGCTGGTCGGCCGGCATGCCGTTCGTCGATTCGATGTCGTACTCCAAAAGCTCCGGCCGGAACCCGTATCTGGCCAGCCGCAGGCGCGATTCCGCCACCATCTCGCGGTCGATGTACCCGTAGGCGCCGCTGGCTCCGATCTCCAGCAGGTAATCGGCTTCCTGCTGCAGGAGCGCCTGCCGGACGAGCAGAACGTGCTTGTACACCGGAGAAAACGCCAGCCAGCAAAACAGGGGGGCAAACAGGACAAACACCAGGAGCTGTTTCACGGATCGATGCGGGAAATCTCCTCCGCCATCTCCCGCCCCTGGTCGCGAAGAAGATCCCGCGTCCCCCCTTCCCCTCCGACGATCCGGTTATAGAGCAGCACCACCGCCATCATGAGCATCACGGCCATCAGCAACTGCCTCATGTCGCCCCTTCCTTTCCCTTTCCTTTCCTGCCGGTCCCGATGCTTTCGCGGCATAGAGCCAGGCGAAAGAACTTTGGCTTATGCCGCCTCCTTTTTCAGCTGCCGGTTGACGGAGGCGGAGTTTGCTGGCCCGGATCGATGAGACCGCGAAGGGTATCGTTGGCCTTCCGCCCATGGGATTCGATGATGCCCTGGGTGCCGTCCTGACCGGCGATGATGTTCTGGAACAGGATCGCCACTACGAGAAGCATCATCACCGTAATCAAAATGTTGCGCATTCCTTCTTCGACCTCCTTTGCGCCGATTTTGCACGCCCGCCGCCGGTCCGCGAGGCTGCCACAACCGGACTGTCACGCCTGCAGTCCTTCCAGCAGAACCAGAACCTCCCGGACCCAGGGGTAAAGAAAGACATGAAACATGTACAGCACCGGAATCCCCGCCAGCACGTACAAGCCGTAGGAAGCCATTTCCCGGCGGCTTTCCCGGGCGAAGCGGATTTTTTCCTTGCAGGTGTCCGCGAGCTGCCGCAGCATGCCGTATACCTCATCGTCCTCATGCAGCCTCAGGGTGCGGACGACTTCCGCGAAGCCCCGCGCTTCTTCCGTCCCGAGCCGTTTTTTGAACCGTTCGAGGGAGTTGTCGGGATCCTGGTACCACTCGTTCAGGAGAAGCTGCAGATCGCCGCGGATCAGGCGGACGTACGGCAGGCAGCGCATCAGCTTGCCGTGCAGGTGCAGGCGGGAACCGGAATAATAAAGCAATCCTCGGCATAAGGCGACAATCTCGATGCGGATGCGATCCTCGCGGTGCCTGCGCAACGCCCCGAGCACCGCCCGGTCCGCCAGCAGCGCCATCAACGCGAGGCTGGCGGCCATTCCCGGCGGCCACACCGCGCCCGGAGGCGCCCGCCCCGCGGCAAGGGCCAGCCAGGCGCCTCCGGCGATCAGCATCCCCAATGCGATGGCGGTGCGCCTCGCGGCCAGATATACTGGGGCGGACCATCGCAGGCCGCAGCCCATCAGCAGCGACCGCCGCTGCCTGAGCGCCGGACTGTCCCGCTCGGCCCGGAACAGCGCCAGCCACCACCGCGGCGCGGGCGCACGCCGCCACGGGAATCTGGCGGCCCGCCAGCGGGGCGGCCGGGAAATAGCGGCGCGGAGCAGCAGGTAGACGCCGGTCCCCGCCGCGGCGAACTGCGCCGTCCATCCGGTCAACCGCCAGAGCCAAAGCTCGTACTCTCCCACGCCGTCCGCCTCCTCACATCTTTTTCCGGGACAGATGCAACCCCATGAGCAGCGAGCCGAACAGGAACAGGAGGGCGTTCAGGAGCAGGTCCCTGCCTCCCGGGTCCCCAAAATAGTACCTGTAGCTGGCATCCGGGTTGAGGCGGAAATTGACCACGAGGAAAATCAGCAGAATAATCCCCGGCGCGAAATTCGCCAGCCGGATCTCCAGAAGCCGGTGGCGTTCCTGCTGGTCCATCAGCTGTGACTGGCGCATGTCGGCGATCAGTTCGCGCAGATTGTCCGCCACCGAAACGCCTTCCGTCAACGCCACCCGCAAAATGCCGGCAAAATAATCGGCCCACCGGTGTCCCACCGCCAGCGCGAACCGCCGCAAACTGTCCTCGTCATTGCCCCGGACGGACAGATTCCGCTCGAATTGTTCAAACACCGCCTGGATTTCCGCGGGGAGCCTCCCTTCTTCCACCGTCTGGCGCAACGCCGTACGGATTTGCCGCCCTCCCGTCACGAGGTAGCACTGGTAAAACAGCTCCACCGCCGGCAGAAAATCGAGGCGGGCCGCCATCTGCCGGCCGATCAGCCGCATGCGCAGCACCACATACGGCAAAAGCCCGAGCATGACCATCAGCAGGACGGCGGAACGCGCATTCCGGAAAAAGAAGACGCCCGCCGCGACGCCGGCCGCCGCCGTGAACGCGGACAGACCGGCGAAGGTCTCCGGCCGCATCGGCCATCCCACCACATGCAGAAGATCCGCCAAATGCCCGTACGGTCCCTGGAATCTCGCCGCGGCCCGCTCCAGCAGGACCGCCCATCCGCCGCGACGCCTCCGGCGCAGCCGCTGCCGGACGGAGAAACGCCGCCACCACACCTCCAGCGAGAAACGGAAAAACACGTACAGCAACAAAAACAACATGACCGCGACGGCCGCCGCGCCCGCCTTCAGCACCCGGTCACGCCTCCCCTCTCCCGCAGCATCCGGTACCCATCGGGATCCCGCTGCCGAATCCGCCGCGACGCCTTCTCCGAAAAGGGCGCCGGGAACCGCCACCTGTCCGACGCCTCGTCGTACAGGGCCAGATCCCGCACCGTCACCAAGCCTCCCTTGTACTCGAGTTCGCCGATCCGCACCACCTTGCGCCGGCCTCCCACCAGCCGCATCTCGATCCCGATCTGCGTCACGTGTTCGACGATGCGCCGGAGCAGCCGGTCGGGGTTCATGCCCCGGCCGTCCAGCATGCACATATCCGTAATCGTGTCGGGCACGTCCTCCAGGCAGTTGGCGTGAAGGGAAGTGATGCTGCCCTCATGCCCGCGGGTGCAGGCGCGCACATACAGGTTCGCGTCCTCGTCGCGGATTTCCGTGTGACAGATCCGGCTGGGCGACTGGCGAAGGGCCAGCTTGAACGCCTGCCGGGAGCCGTGCAGGGGATCGTCTTCGTCGATTTCGAACTCCACCACGTTTTTCTCCGGAAAATCCCGTTTCAGCATGAGCTCGAAACGGCTCTCGAAGGTGACAATGCGCTCTTCGTCGGGAATTTCCGCCAAAAGGGCCTTGATAAGATGGGTTTTTCCCGTGTTGGTGGCGCCGATGACCACGATGTTGAAGCGGGAGCGGACGATCACCCGCAGCAGCCGGCACACGTCCTCGTCGATGGTGGCGTATTCGGGACGGCAAAGCGCCTCCAGGCTGACGTTTTTGACGGTGTAAAAACGGATGGTCAGCGTCGGCAGCGACGTAAACCCGAAACCCGTCATCGTCACGCGGGACCCGTCAAGCAGGCGCACCTCCGCCCACCGCTTCCGGGGCGAAATCCGGTCGTTGTTGAACAGCACGAGATTCTGCTGGATGCGTTCCACCTGTCCGACGTGATCGAAACGGTAGGGCGAAACGGCCACCCGTCCGCCGCGCACCTCGAAAATCTGCGTCCCCACCACCTGAATCTCTTCCAGATCGGCGCGGTCGCGCAAAATGAGCTCCAGCACGTTCATGCCGATCACTTCGGCGAACAGCGCTTCCGCCAGCGAAGCGTACGGAAGGGAACCGAGGGGCAAATGGTTGAGCTTCCGCTTGATGATCCAGTCGGAGATGAACGCCAGAATCTCCGCGCGCTCGGCGGGAAAGCCGATGATGGCCCGGTTCAGCTTCTCCGTGTAACGTCGGCGTTCCTCTTCGTTCCAGCCCCGCGGCACCGCCAGGAGATGACGGATTTCCTCGGTGAGGGCGCGAATGTCGGCCTGGACGCGTCCGTCGCCTTCCCCGTCGGCGTCCCTCTCTCCCCTTGCGCTGATTTGCAGGCGGGCGGCATAGGCGGAGGGCGAAAAGCGCTCCCCGGCGTCCGCTGCGGATACCGGGCGCGTGTCATATCCGGCCGCTTGCTTCGTCATGCCCCGCCGCTCCGTTTGACCGCCGTTCGCCTCGGCCACCAGGGACGAAGGATGCGGGGCCCGTCCGTCCGCCTGCCCCCGTCCGGCCAGCCCAGCTTCCGCATCAAAGATTCCGCCGCCTCTTCAAACGCGGCTGCGCGGCGTTCGTCGGCCAGCCATTCGTCCAACCGCCCGCCGTCCAGATACGCGTCCAGTTCCTCGCCGAATTTCAGTTCCGTACCGCCGGCGCTTCCCGCTTCCCTGCAGATGTCCTTCAGGCCGAACCCTTCCCCGTCGCGGCCCGGTCGGCGCAACACCACCAGGTGAAAATCCCCGGGTCGTACGCCGAATTGGGGAGCGATCTGCGCGATCCACCGATAGACGTCTTCCCGGAAGTGGGTAAACCGCCCCGTGGTCACCAGAAAGCGGTGATCCGCAAGGCGCGCCGCGCAAATGGTGGCGGCGTTGTCCCAGTACGCGCCCGCGTCAACGACGACGGCGTCGAAGGCTTCCCGGGCCGCCCGGAGCAGATGTTCGATCTGGCCGGGTTCGTAGTATTCCGCCTGGTCCCGGGGCAGATTGCCGAACAACACGTGCAAGCCGCGCAATCGGGAAGGCTCGTGCGTACAGGCCGCAAGCCTGTCCGCGGTCAGCGTNCCCGCCCTCAGCTCCGGCCGTATGGCGTCCAGCGTCACCTTCGGTTCATCCACCCCGAGGTAAAGGTGCGTCTTGGCGCTTTTCAGGTTGAGACAGAGAAACCCCCACCCGCTTGCCGGATCCGGCCGCCAGCCGCCAGGCGGTGCCCAGCGCGGCGACGGTGGTGCCGATGTTGGGCGTGGACCCGGTGAACACGATCAGCGGACCGCTCATGACGAAATCCCCTCCTTTGCCTGGAGATCCTGTTCCGGAAAGACCGGCGCGAAAGCGTCGAAGGCGATGACGAGCTTCGCGCTGCCGTCCTTGCAGGCGGCATCCAGCAGAAGCCACTGCTCTTCCGTCAGGTTCAGATTGATCGCGTCGATGGTTCCGTTGGCGTCGCGGCGGGAGGCGTACATCTTCTCCTTGTCCCCCTCGGCCAGGGACAACAGATTCGGATTTTTCGGGTTGTCCAGCTCCACGTTCGCCGCCGTCTTCACCGCCGCCACCCGCACGGGCTCGGGAAACAGCCGCCGCGAAGGCCCCTTCGCGTCCGACAAATAGACGGTCACCAGATCCCCGGCCCGAATGCCGTTGGACACCGCCTTGATGTATTCGTTCGGAATCCGGAAAGTCGCTTCGCCCGGGCGCGGCAACAAGCCGAAACGGTCGAGCTTCCATCGAAGCAACGGTTCCCGGCTGCCCAGGGGCACCGTCGTCTCCCAACCAACCGCCTCGGCGGGATCGAGAATCATCTCCTCCGTGACGGCCCCGCGCGGAAGGGACAGCCGGATCAGCATTTCCGCCTTGAGCGTCGCTCCCGCCGGCACGAATTCCCGGGAGGCGATCACCTCCACCGTCTCCTGAAACCGGATCTGCCTCAGCTGCAGAAGGTGAATGCCGTACACCATCAGCCCCGCCAGCGCGGCCGCCGCCAGGCTCAAAGCCGCTTGTCTTCTGCGGTTCACCCGTCCGCCTCCTTTCCCCGGCAAAACAAAAACGCAGACGCGGGAGCGATTCGCTCCGGCGTCTGCGTGCTTCGCAGACGTGCGAGATTTCGTTTATGGTTTTCCAGGGACAACTCCATATTACCAGACGAAGGAAATTTTGTAAAGGGCCGCTCGGCTTCCGCGGATACGGAAAATACGGCCGGAGCATAACGGACATCTCGTCCGCTTGAAGGAGCAAAATGGAAAGTTTGAAATCGTAACGGACATATATTCCGTCACAAACCGTCCGGTTCGTTTGCAAACGATTACAGACCGAAAGATACGCCAGCTAACAGACCGGATGTCCTTTAGACTTGTCGTGTCTTGGCCGCTCTTACGGATTATATGTCCGTAAAGCTTTCACTCATGGGGTGGCGGCGGCGCCCCGGGTCCTCCTTCCGACGAACCGGCCCCGCCGCCGCCCCTACGCCGGCCCGACATCACCCGCGCAAGACGCGCACAAACGGATTATCCCGCTTTTCCTCCCCAATGGTCGTGGCCGGCCCGTGCCCCGGAAACACCACGACGTCGTCCGGCAACACGTACAGTTTGTCGCGGATCGAACGCTCCAGCGTCGCCGCGTCCCCGAACGGCAGATCCGTCCGCCCTACGGAACGGCGGAACAGCACATCCCCGCCGAACAGGAGATTCCCGCACAAAAACCCGACGCTGCCGGGGGAATGGCCGGGAATGTGCAGCACGCGGAACGTTTCGCCGATCAACTCGAAGGTGTCTCCGTCGTTCAATTCCCGCTCCGGCGGATCGATGGAAACCGGCGGCGTCACTTCCGGCCACCGGGCGGAACCGTTGAGGCGCGGATCGGACAGCCAGTCCTTCTCCAGCGGATGCAGCCAGACGGGGCACCCGAATGTTTTGCGCACGAGATCCACACCGCCGATGTGGTCGAAATGCGCGTGGGTAAGCAACACCGCCTCCACCGTCAGGCCGTCCAACGCGGCCGTCAGAACGTCCTCCGGCGCGCCGGGATCGACGACGACCGCCCGTTTTTCTTCCGCGTCCGTCAGAACGTAGCAGTTTGCGGCGATGGGCCCGAGTTCGAACCGGCTTATTTTCAGCATGGCTCACGGATCCTTTCCTAACGGGTTCTAACGGGATTGTTTCGTTTTGCGGCGCACGATTTGAAAAAGAAAATACAAGATCAAAACCGCGAGGGCGATCAACACAATCGGCTGGACATACGGAGCGGCTTTCTCGTCGATTTTCTCCCACTGGTCGCCGAGGGTCCAGCCCAGCCACACGAACAGGAGACACCAGGGAATTGACGCCAGCAGGGTGAGCAGGCTGAACACCCCCAGATTCATGCGCGCCATGCCCGCCGGAACGGACACCACCTGGCGCATGACCGGCAGGAACCTCCCCGTGAACACCACAATGGGTCCGTACCGTTCCACCCAGCGTTCCGCCAGCTCAATATGGCTCTGTTTCAGGTGCAGGTATTTTCCGTATTTGAGCAAAAACGGCCTGCCGCCGTACCGCCCGATGGCGTACAGAATCCATTGCTGCAGCATGGCGCCGATGGTGCCGCATACCACCGCTCCCGCAAAGGTGATGCGCCCCTGCGAGACGAGGTATCCCCCGAAGGACAGGACGATCTCGCTGGGAATCACTTCCACTGCCAATCCGACGATGATGCCCCAATAGCCGAGGCTCTCCACCCATTCGAGCAGCAAGCCCAGCCAATGGCGAACGGCGTCCATAAAGCCCAATCCCATCGCCCCGCTAACGGAAACTTGGCTATCATTCTATCATACGCGGACAGCCGTTTCCAACAACCTCCACCGCACCGAGACCGCCATGGCGCCAACAATCCCGCCTGCCCGCCGGGGAAGACTCCAACCGCCCCGCCCGCCGCAGCCTCAACCGCGCCCCGGACCTCCCCTCCGCTCCCGAATCCGCCACTCCGATCCCAAACTTCTCCGCTCCATTCCCGAGCCCCGCCACTCCAATCCCGATCCCGCCCAGCCACCCCGGCTTGTCATGCCGGGACAGGCAGGCGCATAGACTGGCTTTGAGAAAACAAGCCCCACGGGAGGAAATCGCCATGCGGAAAGTGTTCTTCGTCAGGATGTCGAAGCTGCTTTGGACGGTCGCCACCGTTCTCCTGGTGGTGGCCGCCGGGGCATACGTAGGCTGGCGCCTGTCGGACGGCTCCTCGAAACCGGCCTCCGCCAGCGCTCCGCGCGTCATCCATCTGGTCACGGGAGAATTCGTCGCCACGCTGGACAATGGCAAAAAAATCGAGGTCTACCGCTGGGACCCCGGCACCGTGATCGTGCCCAGGGGCGAACCGGTGGAACTCCGCATCACCGGCGTCAGCGGCGGATCGCATCCGTTCATCATCGAAGGACTGGGCATTGCCGGCGAAGTGCGCAAAGGAAAAACGGCCGTCGTCCGCTTTGTCGCGGAGAAGGCCGGCACATATCCGATCATCTGCCAGACGCACACCGACGCGCTGTCCGGCGGACCGATGGTGGGCTATATCGTCGTGCAATAAATTTATCGGCGTGCATTCCGCGTACCGCCCGGCGATTGAACCGGACGGCCATCCGCCCGGTCACAGTTCGCTGAGCTCTTTTTCCTTGATGAGCCGCTCACGCCTCCTGATATATTTGGCCACCTGCTGGCGCAGCACAAACGCTCTCAGATGGCGCAGCACTTCCTGATCCTGCAGCATGAGACGGGCCCCGCACAGCCAGTTGTCTTTTTGCCAGTCCCGCCGCACGATGACCAATTCGCCGGAGAACTCGAACTCGAACTCGATCCGGATCGTCGCGTTCAGCCGCGCGCCTTCGGTGAAAATCGGCAAATTCGGCGCGAAAAATCCCAGGCCGGCCACACTGATGTCCTTGATCCGGACTTCGACCGGTCCGCCGGTCGCGCCGTCGGCATCGGCCGACCTCTGGGCGGGGGTGACGAGCGCGGTCCCCTCCGTATCCACCCGGACATGTTCCCGCTTGTCCCCGAATTTCATCGCCAGGGCGGGCGGCTGGATAATGGCGATGGCGCCGTGGTATTTGGCAAACACGACCGATTGGAACGTTTGGATGCCCGAAGGGGAGTAAATCGTCACCTTTACCGCGTCGCCCAGCTGAAACCGGTCGAAATCGTTCAGTTCGATTTCGAACAGTTCACCTTCCACGCCGGTTACAATACCGGTGGAAACGTAGTTTTGTTTTATTTTTTCCACGACCGTCCTGCAATGAAGAAGAACGCCAAGTGCCAGCGGGGCTCGCATTATTCCACTCCTTTCTGGCCGTCCCAAACCATCGGTTCGCTTGGCCGAGTTCGTATGGTCATGGCTGGAAACCAGGTGAACACGATGATTCATTCAGGCGCCCATCCCGTTCAGTTCGCGACCACCCACCCGGTTGCGGCCGCCGTTTTTGGCCTGATAAAGGGCGGCGTCCGCCCGGGCAAACAGATCCCGCAGAAAATCGCGCACTTCGTCCACCGGCTTCTCGTAGTCTTCCGAAGAGACGATGCCGATGCTGACCGTTACGCGGATGGTGATCACCTTGTTTCCGACATCGGCGGCGATTTCCGAAACGGCGCGCATGACACTGCGGGCCAGCTCCTCCGCCTCCCGGCTTCGCGTGTTGGGGAGGTAAACGGTAAACTCCTCTCCGCCGTACCGGGCAAGGACATCCGTCGGCCGCAATACCCCCCGCACCGCCTTCACCGTGGCGATGAGCACCTGATCGCCGACCAGGTGGCCGTATTGATCGTTGATCCGCTTGAAATGGTCGATGTCGAACAGGGCGATGCTGAACGGCACCTTGTTCCGGATGTGGTCCACCACTTCCTTTTCCAGTTTCTGCATCAGATAACGCCGGTTATAGCACCCCGTCAGGCTGTCCGTGATGGCCATTTGTTCCAGTTTCCGGTTGGCGTTGAACAGCTCTTCCTGGGTCCGGATCAGTTCGAGGTTGCGTTCGTGCAACGTTTCGTTTTTGCGGTTCAAATCGTCGACCAGCTTGCGCAAATCCGTGACGTCGTGGAACGTGATGACGCGTCCGATCACTTCCCTTCGGTCTTCCAATATCGGCGCGATCTGGATGTGGATATGGCGAAGGCCGCCATTTCGAATCGAGATCTCGGTCTGCATCCGCTCGCTCGGGTAATGGCGAAACCGATACAGAAACTCCGACACTTCCCCTTGCGCCTTGAAGGGCGCCAGAAACGCCTCCAGATCAAACAGCTCGCCTTTCTTTAACCGCACGAAGGCCTGCGAGCCTCGGTTGGACTCGAGAATGCGCCCGTCCGCGTCCAGCACGAGGATGCCGGTATCGATGAACTCGAAAATGTCCCTCCGGGCCAGGCTCAGCAAATCGGAACCGCCCAGCCGGAGAATGGTCGGCACAAAACAGAACACGGCCGCAAGCAACCCCAGCGAGGTCAGCCCATCGACTTCCGGCGTCCGGCCCTGCGGGGACACGTTGAACATCAGGTCCAGCACGCCCGCGCCGGCAAGCAGAAACATCCCCAACAGCGGTAAGAACCACTGCCTTCTTCTGTGAACGTTCGCGTCGCGCACGAGGGCTTGACACAACCGGCAAATCGACAAGGCGAAATAGGAAAACAGGACGGCAACCATTCCCCAGAACAAATATCCGTACCATGCGTTCCCGCCCGGGGTTGCAAGGGCTCCCCCGGGATTCCACAGCACGAACGCCGCGCACAGGAGCGCCGGAACGAATGCGGCGGCGGTCCGCCAGGAAGGACGCCAGCCCGGCTGGATCAGGAGCTGGATCAGGAAGAGCCAGCCCGGCCCGACAAAGCAAAACGCCATGACGCCCAGCTGCATGCCGTATGTACGGAAGGCCGGATCTTCGGCCGAAAGGGAAACAAAATGCCCTAACGGCCAAAACAGCGTCGCAAAATGCACGCCGACATAAATTTTGTGAAAATTCATTAACCGGCTGCGAACATACACCAGGGCAAGTAGAAACAAGAGGGCGAAAAAAGAGAGAAGGTCGGGCCATAGGAGTCCCAAAGCGGCTCACCTTTTCATGGTACCTTCAAATTGGTAATGCTCGCTCCTGCTTCCATGATGCAATTGCCTTTTCTCCATCGGTTTTTGTTAGCGGCAACGCTTGACAAAATCGAGGATGGCGTCCGCGAAGACCCGGGGCGACTCCAGCATCCCCATGTGTCCCGCGTCCGCAAGTTCCGTCTTGACGATATGGGGCCCGTCCGCCGGAAAACGGCGCTCGGCGGGGATGGCTTCGTCGTGCGCGCCCGCCAGGAGGAGCACCGGCACCCCTGCCCGTTCCAGCACGGCGCGCCGGTCCGGCCGATCCCGCATGCCCAGGGCTGCTCCGATGATGCCGTTGGGGGGCGTGCCGTATCCGATGCGCTTGACGAAATCCAGGCGCTCCGCCATCTTCTCCCGATTCGCCGGGGAGAACAGCTTCGGCGCCAGAGTGTCGATCACGGGCGCCGACCCGCGCCGTCGGGCGACTTCCGCCGTTCTCAGGCGGTTTTCCTTGCCTTCTTCGGTGTCCGGAAACGCGGTAGAATGCAGAAGCCCGAAGCCCGCCAGCCGCTCCGGATACCGCTCGGCGAACGCCAGGGTGACGTAGCCGCCCAGGGAATGCCCGAGCAAGACCACCCGTTCCAGCCCGAGATGGTCGAGCAGCATCCGCACGTCGTCGGCCAGCGTTTCCATCGAATAGACGCCTTCGGGAGCGGCGGATTCGCCGTGTCCGCGCAAATCGGGGGCGATGACCCGGAGGCGCCCTGTCAGAAGGGGGAAAATCTCGTCAAAATACCGGTGGCTGCCGCCGAAGCCGTGAAGCAATACAAGCGGGGGGGCGGATGTTACGGCAGCGGCTCCGCAAGCGGTTTCGCCGGTTTCGGGTCCTTCGTCTCGATAGGCAATGCGGCTGTCCGGCGTCTTTTTGACGGTGCCGGTCATTTTCCAACTCCTTTAAAATACGACCAGATTAATAATAAGGTTAGCATTGGAACCGCGCCGTTTCAACCCATATTCTTACAGATGTGTTGTTGTTCTGTGATATTGTCAGGGTGTAACTGTTCCGAGAAAATGTCAGTATGAGCAAGGAGCAGATCACCTTGACAAAGAGCGAACTGAAACGT
>NICF_comb_assmDRAFT_10002573_pt1 | contig 13582 bp, 12 predicted proteins | sample NewIslPassag4_SG_FD_11279 | JGI IMG/M metagenome (IMG submission 11279) | reverse complement strand
GCTGATCAGCCCGATCGCTATGGAAGAGGGCTTGCGCTTTGCAATTCGCGAGGGTGGCCGCACCGTCGGCGCCGGCGTCGTCACTAAGGTGATCGAGTAAGGGGCGCTTTTGTTCTCGTCTAGCGCCGGCGCACCGCATAGGTCGGCGATATGGCAAGCGGAGGAGCGTCGAAAAGCGTGGAGTGGGGCGGCTTCCGGGCTCGACTCCACGTTTTTGCGTCTTCCGGTCTGCTCCCCTGCGGGTGCTTCCGAGTGGGGGGAGGCTAAGGGGCTGGTCGAGTGCTGTCAAGCTCCCAGTGTTGACAGGGCTAGAGGCTGTGTGTTAGAGTCATGGGGTAACTTTCGAGCGAGCCTGGAGGGATCTATCCCATGCGGGTGGGTATAACGCTGGAGTGCACCGATTGCAAGAACCGCAACTACAGGACGACGAAGAACCGGCGCAACAACGCGGATCGCATCGAGTTGAAGAAGTATTGCAAGACGTGCCAGCGTCACACGTTGCACCGGGAAACCCGCTAAGGGCGTGTTGGTTTCGCTCAAGCGGCGGAGGGAAAGGGCGGGGATGAGCCTCATGGCAAACGTCGCGAAAGGGCAAGATAAGCCGGCGGTGACGGAGCGAATCGGCAAGTTCGTGCGGGAGTCCCGGGCCGAGCTGCGAAAGGTGACGTGGCCCAACCGTCAGGAGCTCATCACATACACCGCGGTGGTCATCGTCTCGACGGCGATCTGCGCGCTCTTTCTTGGGGTCGTCGATTTGATCTTCGCTCAGCTGTTAGGCTTGCTCGGCAGGATCTGAGGGGGATTGCGCCCGATGGCGAAAGATCCGATGGCACAAGGCGCAGAAGGGCGCCAGCCGATCGATATCGACGAGTTCCTCGATCTCGACAGCGATATCGATAAGCATTGGTATGTGATCCATACCTATTCGGGCTACGAAAACAAGGTAAAAGCCAACCTCGAGCGCCGAGTCGAGTCGATGGGAATGGAGGACAAGATCTTTCGCGTCTTCGTTCCCACTGAGGAAGAGATCGAGTTTAAAGACGGCAAGAAGAAGATCACCAAGAAGAAGGTCTTTCCCGGCTACGTTCTTGTCGAGATGGTGATGAGCGACGACTCGTGGTATGTGGTCCGCAACACGCCGGGCGTTACGGGCTTCGTCGGTTCCGGGACGAAGCCGATTCCTCTCGCGCCGGATGAGGTGAGGGCCATCCTCAAGCAACTGGGCTTCGACGAAGCGAAGCCAAAGGTGGCCTTCAGCGTGGGCGACGTGGTAAGGGTCGTCTCCGGGCCGTTCGAAAACTTCGATGGCCGCATCGAGGAAGTGAACATAGAGCGCGGCAAACTGAGGGTCTCCATCTCCATGTTTGGACGGGAGACGCCTGTGGAACTCGACTTTGAGCAGGTCGAAAAGACCTCGTAAGTCAAAGGAGCTCGCAAGCGATGGCCAAGAAGATCAACGCGATCGTCAAGCTGCAAGTGCCCGCGGGGAAAGCGACGCCTGCCCCGCCGGTGGGTACCGCCCTGGGCCCGCAGGGCGTCAACATTATGGAGTTTGTCAAGGCTTTTAACGAGCGGACGGCGAATCAGGTAGGGATGATCATCCCTGTTGAGGTGACGGTGTACGAGGACCGCTCGTTCACCTTCATTACGAAGACCCCGCCGGCCGCGGTGCTGCTCAAGAAGGCCGCGGGCATCGAAAAGGGATCGGGGCAGCCCAACACCACCAAGGTGGGGACCGTCACCCGGGCGCAGGTGCGGGAGATTGCGCAGACCAAGATGCCCGACCTCAACGCGTCGAGCCTTGAGGCCGCCATACGCATGATTGAAGGCACGGCTCGCAGCATGGGCATTACGGTCGTCGACTGAGCCGAACCGCGAAGGCCCATGGGAGAGTGGCAAACTCGTTTGGACCACGGGAGGAGAACGCAAGATGCCAAAGCACGGCAAGAAGTATCTCGAAGCGGCCAAGAAGGTTGATCGCGACAGGGCCTATGACGCGAAGACGGCCATAGCCCTGGTCAAGGAGATCGCACCCGCGAAGTTTGATGAGAGCGTCGACGTGGCGATCAAACTTGGCGTCGATCCTCGCCACGCCGACCAGCAGGTTCGTGGTACCGTCGTCTTGCCCCACGGGACGGGCAAGAAGGTGCGAGTAGCGGTCTTCGCTAAGGGCGAGAAGGCAAGAGAAGCCGAAGCGGCAGGCGCCGAGGTCGTGGGTGCGGAGGATCTCGCCCAGAAGGTGGAAGCGGGCCAGATTGACTTTGACGTCGTCGTGGCGACGCCGGACATGATGGGGCTTGTGGGCCGGCTGGGCCGCATCCTGGGCCCCAAGGGCCTGATGCCCAATCCCAAGGCTGGTACAGTGACGATGGATGTGGGCGAGGCCGTCCGGCAGATTAAAGCCGGTAAAGTCGAGTTCCGCGTGAACAAGGAGGCGGGGATTCACGTCCCCATTGGCAAGGTCTCCTTTGAGGCGGAGAAGCTCTACGAGAACTTCAAGGCGCTGATGGACGCGATCATCCGTGCGAAGCCCAGCGCTGCGAAAGGTCAGTACCTGAAGAAGGTCTCGATTTCGTCGACGATGGGCCCCGGAGTGAAACTCGATCCCCAAGAGGTCATGACCGCCGTCGCCGAGCGGGCGTAGGGTCGCTCGGCATTTGGGTGGCGGTTTCCGGGCACCCTGACATTCATCAACACGAGCAGTGCACTAGCAGGCCAGAGACAGCCGGTCTTCACAAGGAAGGTAATGAGCGGGTCCGCCGCTCGCCGGCCGAGGCTCGAGAGTGCGCCTTCGTGGACTTTCGCCCGGTGGGCGGAAGCGACGTTTGCGCTTTTGGAGCCTCCTTGTCGGCATATGGCCGCGCGGAGGCTTTTGGCTTTTATGCAGCCGTCGAGGGCCTCTGTGCCGCCGTGGAAGGAGAGGAGGGAGAGTTATGCCGCGTCCAGAGAAAGTCGCCGCCGTGCAAGAGCTGGCGGAGAAGATCGGCAAGAGCCAGGGCGTCGTCCTTACGGATTTTCGCGGGCTGCCGGTGAAGGTGATGACCGAGCTCCGCGCCGAGCTGCGCAAGGCGGGCGTGGAGTTGAAGGTCGTCAAGAACACGCTGGCGCTCCTTGCCGCCCGCCAAGCCAACGTCGAAGGGGTTGAATCGCTCCTCGAAGGGCCGACGGCGCTGGTCTTCGGCTACGAGGATCCTGTCGTGGCCGCCAAGCAGATCAGCGAGTTTGCCAAAAGGAACGAAGCTCTGAAGATCAAGGGCGGGATCCTGAACGGACGGGCGATCGACCCCGCGGGCGTAAAGGCCCTAGCCGATCTGCCGCCGCGAGAGGTGCTGTTGGCTCAGGTCCTGCGAGGAATGCAAGGGCCGATCAGCGGCCTCGTCAACGTGCTCCACGGCACGCTGGCAAGCCTCGTCTACGCGTTGGATGCCATTCGCAAGCAAAAAGAGCAGGCTGCATGAGCACATCTTGAGACGATGGAGGGTCATCGATGTCCAAAGAGGAGATCTTGCAAGCGATCAAACAGATGACAGTGTTGGAGCTGGCCGAGCTGGTCAAGGCTTTGGAGGAGGAGTTTGGCGTCAGCGCCGCCGCTCCGGTGGCCGTCGCCGCCGCCGTTCCTGGCGCTCCGGCCGCGGCTGCTCCGGCGCAGGAGGAGAAGACTTCCTTCGATGTGATCCTGGCGAGCGCCGGGGACAAGAAGATCCAGGTGATCAAGGTCGTCCGCGAGCTGACCGGCCTTGGCCTCAAGGAGGCGAAGGACCTGGTGGACGGCGCTCCGAAGGTGCTCAAGGAGGGCGTCAGCAAGGAGCAAGCCGAGGAGATCAAGGCGAAGATCGAAGAGGCCGGCGGCACCGTCGAGATCAAGTAACGAAAGCGGGCCGGGGGGACGATCGTACAAGCGATCGTCCCTTTTCGCGTCTTCGCGAGGTCCTGCGGTTTACTTGCTTGACACTTGTTTTACCCTGTGATATGATTCCAAGGTGCTAAAGTCTCGAGCTTTATGCGTCCCGCGGCTCCTGCTTCCGTGTCATAGAAAGGTTCAGCTGGTAATTTGTATATTCGCCGGCTTGCCGGCGCATGTTATGCGATGTGACTTGAGCGTTCCCATACGCTATTCCAAGCGAGGACGGGAGGTTTGCGCCCTGGCGAGACCTTTCGGTCCTTGCTTTTCATCATGTTAGGAGCCATCTTACCGACAATCCTCTCCCCACACGCACACGAGCCGGCCGGGACGAAAGACCGCACTCGACCAAGTGAGCAGGCAGATGTTCTTTGAGAGGAGTGGCGCTATTGGCAGTCGCTACGCAAGAGCTTGGGAGGAGGCGGAGGGTCACCTTTGGCAAGATCAAAGAGGTCCTCGACATGCCGAACCTCATCGAGGTGCAGCGCAAGTCGTACGACTGGTTTCTCGAGGAAGGCCTCCTCGAGATGTTCCGCGATATCTCCCCGATCCAAGACTTCACGGGCAACCTCGTCCTGGAGTTCATCGATTACTCCCTCGGTGAACCCAAGTACGACGTGGATGAATGCAAGGACCGTGATGTGACGTATGCGGCGCCGCTCAAGGTGCGCGTGCGGTTGATCAACAAGGAGACGGGCGAGGTCAAGGAGCAGGAGGTCTTCATGGGAGACTTCCCTCTCATGACCGAGAAGGGCACCTTTATCATCAATGGCGCCGAACGGGTGATTGTCAGCCAGCTGGTCCGCTCGCCCGGCGTCTACTACGGCAGCGAGGTCGACAGCTCTGGCAAGACCCTTTACAACGCTGCGATCATCCCCAACCGGGGTGCCTGGCTTGAGTTTGAGTGCGACAGCAACGACGTGATCTACGTGCGGGTCGACCGGACGCGGAAGGTGCCGGCGACGGTCCTTTTGCGCGCCATCGGCCTTTCCAGTAACGCACAGATCCTCCAGGCCTTTATGGAGGCCGAGCCGATCAAAAACACTCTGGATCGCGATAACACCGAGACCGAGGCGGAGGCGCTGATCGAAATCTACAAGCGGCTGCGGCCCGGGGAGCCTCCGACCGAGGAGAGTGCCCGCTCCCTCTTTGAGACGCTCTTTTACGACCCGAAGCGGTACGACTTGGCCAACGTCGGCCGCTACAAGATCAACAAGAAGCTGCGTCTGATGCCGAGGATCGTAGGGCGCGTCTTAATGGAGCCGGTCGCCGATCCCGAAACCGGAGAGATCATCGCCGAGCCGGGGACCCGAATCGATCGGAAGTTGGCCCAGCGCATCGAGGATGCGGGGGTCCAACACGTGGTCATCGAGGGGCGCGATCGCTCGCCGCTTCTTGTGGTGAGCAACCACCAGCCCAGCGACGACGTGAGGACGCTGACCCGCGAAGACATCGTGGCGACCATCAACTACTTGATCGGGCTCATGGAGGATGTGGGCTCGGTCGACGACATCGATCACCTGGGCAACCGCAGGCTGAAGTCCGTCGGCGAGCTGTTGCAGAATCAGTTTCGCATCGGCCTCTCGCGCATGGAGCGCGTCGTGCGCGAGCGCATGACCATCCAGGACACCGAGATCATCACGCCGCAAGCTTTGATCAACATCAGGCCGGTGGTGGCTGCGATCAAGGAGTTTTTCGGTAGCTCCCAGCTCTCCCAGTTCATGGACCAGACCAACCCGCTGGCTGAGCTGACGCACAAGCGACGCCTTTCGGCCCTGGGCCCCGGGGGATTGTCGCGCGAGCGGGCCGGTATGGAAGTGCGCGACGTCCACCATAGCCACTACGGGCGCATGTGCCCCATCGAGACCCCTGAAGGCCCCAACATCGGGTTGATCGGCTCGCTTTGCACCTATGCCCGGATCAACGAGTACGGCTTCATTGAGACGCCGTACCGCAAGGTGGAGAACGGCGTGGTGCAAGACGAAATCGTCTACCTCACGGCCGATGAGGAAGACAACTACATCATCGCCCAGGCCAACGAGCCCTTTGACGAAAACGGGCGGTTCGTGCGGCCGCGCGTCACCGCTCGCTACAAGGACGAGATCCTCACCGTTCCGGCGGAACAGGTGGACTTCATGGACGTCTCGCCGAAGCAGGTGGTGTCCATCGCGACGGCGCTCATCCCGTTCCTCGAGAACGACGACGCAAGCCGAGCGTTGATGGGTTCGAACATGCAGCGCCAGGCGGTCCCGCTGTTGCGGACCCAGGCGCCGCTGGTCGGGACGGGCATGGAGTACAAAGCGGCGGTCGACTCGGGCGTGGTCGTCCTCGCCCGCGAGGCGGGACACGTCACCTACGTGTCGGCCGACGAGATCGTCATCAAAACGGACAAGGGCAACGAGGATCGCTACCGCTTGATCAAGTTCTCCCGCTCCAACCAGGGAACCTGCATGAATCAAGTGCCCATCGTGCGGGTGGGCCAGCGCGTCGAAAAGGGAGAGGTGATCGCCGACGGTCCTTCCACCGACCACGGCGAGCTCGCGCTGGGCCGCAACGTCCTTGTGGCCTTTATGCCCTGGGAAGGGTACAACTACGAAGACGCCATCCTCGTCAGCGAGAAGCTGGTAAAAGAGGATGTCTTCACCTCGATTCACATCGAGGAGTACGAGTGCCAGGCCCGCGACACCAAATTGGGCCCGGAGGAGATCACCCGCGACATTCCCAATGTGGGTGACGACGTGCTGAAAGACCTGGATGAGAACGGCATCATCCGCATCGGAGCCGAGGTGCGGCCGGGAGACATCTTGGTCGGCAAGGTGACGCCTAAGGGCGAGACGGAGCTCACCGCGGAGGAGCGGCTGCTGCGGGCGATCTTCGGCGAAAAGGCCCGAGAGGTACGAGACACCTCGCTCAAGGTGCCCCACGGCGAAGGCGGGGTCGTCGTCGACGTGCGCATCTTCTCGCGCGAGAACGGCGACGAGCTTCCGCCCGGCGTGAACAAGCTCGTCCGGGTGTACATCGCACAGAAGCGCAAGATCTCCGAAGGCGACAAGATGGCGGGACGCCACGGTAACAAGGGCGTCATCGCGCGCATCATGCCGGAGGAGGATATGCCTTTCCTTCCCGACGGCACCCCGGTGGAGATCGTGCTGAACCCCTTAGGCGTTCCTTCCCGGATGAACATCGGCCAGATCCTCGAAACGCATCTGGGATGGGCCGCGAAAGCGCTGGGGATCCACGTGGCGACGCCGGTGTTTGACGGGGCTACCGAAGAAGAGGTCCTGGAGTATCTAGCCAAGACCGGGTCGGCCGACGGCAAGGTGTACTTGCGCGATGGGCGGACTGGGGAGCCTTTCGACAACCCCGTCACGGTCGGCTATATCTATATGCTCAAGCTGGCGCACCTGGTCGACGACAAGATCCACGCACGCTCGACGGGTCCATACTCGCTGGTGACGCAGCAGCCGCTAGGCGGCAAGGCGCAGTTTGGCGGCCAGCGCTTCGGCGAGATGGAGGTATGGGCGCTCGAGGCCTACGGCGCAGCCTACACCTTGCAAGAGCTGCTCACCGTCAAGTCAGACGACGTGGTGGGGCGCGTCAAGACCTACGAGGCCATCGTCAAGGGCGAAAACGTTCCCGAACCGGGTGTGCCCGAGTCCTTTAAGGTTTTGATCAAAGAGCTGCAAAGCCTCGGCCTCGACGTGCGAGTGCTGACGGAAGAGGCTGAGGAAGTCGAGATCCGCGAAGAAGAGGAAGACATCAGCGAGATGGCGAGAGAGCTCGGCATCGACATTCAAGGGCGCGATGAGGACGAAGACGAGCAACCTCGCCGCGGCATCAAGCGGGCCTCGGCCCTCGTGCGCGAGGAGAAGGACCAGGAGCCGAGCGACGACGAGGGCGATGAGGATGACGGGCTCTCCGACGACGACTCGGACGACGGTGCCGACGTCGACGTGGGCGATGACGACGACGTCGATTTTGGCCGGTTGCTCGATGACTTGGCACCCGATCAGGGTGACGACGGCTTCGACGACGATCTCGACGAAGACTGATCGTCCCCTGGTGGTGGAATGGGGCGGCTCTTTCACCTGGTTAGGAGGGTGAGCTTTGCTCGACGTAAACAACTTTGACAGCATCCGGATCGGACTGGCTTCTCCCGAACAGATCCGTGCGTGGTCCAGCGGTGAAGTGAAGAAGCCCGAGACCATTAACTATCGCACGCTCAAACCGGAGCGGGAGGGCCTGTTCTGCGAAAAGATCTTTGGCCCGACCCGGGACTGGGAGTGCCATTGCGGCAAGTACAAGAGGGTGCGGTATAAGGGGATCGTCTGCGACCGCTGCGGCGTCGAAGTGACGCGGCAGAAGGTGCGGCGCGAGCGCATGGGCCACATCGAGCTGGCGGCGCCCGTCTCGCATATCTGGTTCTTCAAGGGCATTCCAAGCCGCATGGGGCTCCTTTTGGACATGTCCCCGCGGACCCTCGAGAAGGTGCTTTACTTCGCCTCATACATCGTCATCGACCCGGGCGATACGCCGCTCACCAAGCACCAGCTTCTTACGGAGAACGAGTACCGGGAGTACCGTGAGAAGTACGGAAACGCCTTCAAGGCGGGGATGGGCGCCGAGGCCATCAAGAAGCTCCTGGAGGAGATGGATCTCGATAAGATGGCCGACGAGCTGCGAGCCGAGATCAAAAACTCCTCCGGCCAGCGAAGGATCCGTGCCATCCGCCGGCTCGAGGTGGTCGAGGCGTTTCGCAAGTCGGGCAACCGTCCTGAGTGGATGATCATGGACGTGATCCCGGTGATCCCGCCGGAGTTGCGTCCCATGGTCCAGCTCGACGGCGGGCGGTTTGCCACCTCCGACCTCAACGACCTATACCGGCGGGTGATCAACCGCAACAACCGCCTGAAGCGGCTCTTGGAGCTGGGCGCGCCCGACATCATCGTCCGCAACGAGAAGCGGATGCTCCAAGAGGCGGTCGACGCCTTGATCGACAACGGTCGCCGGGGCCGCCCAGTGACGGGGCCGGGAAACCGTCCCTTGAAATCGCTTTCCGACATGCTAAAGGGCAAGCAAGGGCGCTTCCGTCAAAACCTCCTCGGCAAGCGCGTCGACTATTCGGGCCGTTCCGTGATCGTCGTCGGCCCGGAGCTCAAGCTGCACCAGTGCGGCTTGCCCAAGGAGATGGCGCTTGAGCTCTTCAAGCCCTTTGTGATGAAGCGGCTCGTCGACAAGGGGTACGCTCACAACATCAAGAGCGCGAAGCGCATGGTTGAGCGTGTCCGCCCCGAGGTCTGGGACGTCCTGGAAGAGGTGATCAAAGAGCATCCGGTGCTGCTCAACCGGGCTCCGACGCTGCACCGCCTCGGGATCCAGGCCTTTGAACCGGTGCTGGTCGAAGGCCGCGCCATCCAGGTGCACCCGCTGGTCTGCGTCGCATACAACGCCGACTTCGACGGCGACCAGATGGCGGTGCACGTGCCCCTCTCCGCCGAGGCGCAGGCCGAAGCGCGCCTTTTAATGCTTTCGGCGCACAACATCCTGCTGCCGGCGAGCGGCCGCCCGGTGAGCACGCCGACGCAGGACATGGTCATCGGCTGTTACTATCTCACGAGCATCAAGGAGGGCGCCAAGGGCGAAGGGCGCGTCTTCGGCTCTCCGGACGAGGTACGCATGGCCTACGCCGAGGGAACGGTGAGCCTGCACGCTAAAGTGCAGGTGCGTCTCGACGGCCGCCGGATCGAGACGACGCCCGGGCGGATCTTCTTCAATGATGTCCTGCCCAACGAGCTCGGTTTCTACAACGAAGTGATCGACCGCAAGGCGCTGGGCCGCCTGGTCGACACACTGTACCGCCGCTTCGGCACCACGCGGACGGCCGAGGTGCTGGACGAGATTAAGCGGATTGGCTTTAGGTTCGCGACGCAGTCGGGGACCACGATCGGCATCACCGATGTGGCGGTCCCGCCCGAAAAGAAGGAGATCCTCGCACGGGCGGAAGAGGAGGTCGCCAAGGTTGAAGAGCAGCACCGCAGGGGCCTGCTCACTCACGAGGAGCGTTACCAGCGGATCTGCGATATCTGGGCCCGAGCCAACGATGAAGTGACCAAGGCGATGTGGGAGGGGCTCGATCCCTTCAACCCCGTCTACATGATGGCCAACTCGGGTGCCCGAGGCAACATCCACCAGCTGCGGCAGCTGGCCGGGATGCGCGGTCTTGTGGCGGATCCTACCGGACGCACCATTGAAATTCCCATTAAGGCCAACTTCCGTGAAGGCCTGACGGTGTTGGAGTACTTCATCTCGACCCACGGTACTCGCAAAGGCTTGGCCGACACGGCGCTGCGCACGGCCGACTCGGGATACCTCACCCGCCGCCTGGTCGACGTGGCCCAAGACGTGATCGTGCGCGAGGAAGACTGCGGTACGACGCAAGGGATCATCGTGGGGCCGATCAAGGAGATCTCCGGCGGCGTGGAGGAAGTGATCGAGCCCTTGCGCGACCGCATCGCCGGTAGGGTCGCGGCCCGCACCATCACGCATCCGGTCACTGGCGAGGTCCTGGTCGAGGAGAACCAGCTGATCGACGAGACCACCGCCGCGGCCATCGAAGACGCCGGCATCGAAGAGGTCGAGATCCGCTCGGTCCTCACCTGCCGGTCCCGTTACGGCGTATGCGTCCGCTGCTACGGAAGAAACTTGGCTACGGGCCAGCTCGTCGAGGTGGGCGAGGCGGTAGGCATCATCGCCGCCCAGTCCATCGGCGAGCCCGGGACGCAGCTTACGATGCGCACCTTCCACACGGGCGGCGTTGCGGGCGTCGACGACATCACTGCCGGTCTGCCGAGGGTGGAGGAACTCTTCGAAGCGCGCAAGCCCAAGGGGCAGGCGATCATCACCGAAGTGGACGGCGTCGCCTCTATCGTCGAGAGCAAGGGAAGCCGCAAGGTGATCGTCACCACGCCCGAAGGCGAGGAGAGAGCGTACAACATCCCCTACGGTGCCCGGCTCAAAGTGAGGGACGGGCAGCAGGTCACCGCGGGCGACCGGCTCACCGAAGGCTCGGTGAACCCCCACGACATCTTGCGGGTGAAAGGCGTGCGCGGCGTGCAGACCTACCTCGTGCAAGAGGTGCAGGACGTATACCGCTCGCAGGGCGTCGACATCAACGACAAGCACATCGAGATCATCGTCCGGCAGATGCTGCGCAAGGTGCAGGTGGAGGATCCGGGCGACACCCACTTGCTGCCAGGATCGCGGGTGGACCAGTTCGAATTTGAAGAGGCCAATGCCAAGGTGGAAGCGGAGGGCGGTCGGCCCGCCGTAGCGCGGCCGGTGCTCCTTGGGATCACCAAGGCGTCTCTCGAGACTGAGAGCTTCCTTTCCGCAGCCTCCTTCCAGGAGACCACCCGCGTGCTCACCGACGCGGCGATCAAAGGAAAGACCGACCCGCTCCTCGGCCTGAAGGAAAATGTGATCATCGGCAAGCTCATCCCGGCCGGGACGGGGATGACTCGCTATCGCAACATCAAAGTCTCCCCGGCCGAAGGGGTGGCGCCCGTGGACGGTGCGGCCTCCGTCGAGGAGGCCGACGCCAATGGGAAAGGCGCTCAGGAGGAACGCTCCGGTTCGGCGGCCGAAGCTCTGGTGGGGCAGCTGGGAGACGACTTGGATTAATCGAGATCGACGAGCGCATCCCACGGCGCTCTAGGATAAGCGGCAAACGCGGCGGGGCCGGTGCCACTTTCGGCCCCGCCGCGTGCGCCAGCCGACGCCAGGGTTGACACGGTAGTTCTGCAGTGCTAGAATCAATCAGTGTGTGCCAAAAGGCTTGCGGCACGGCGCCGCAGGCCCTTTGGTTCGCGCAAGGCAAGGAGGAGGCCCCCGGCGGTGCCCGAGCGATTGCGCTCAGCCAAGCGGTTGGCGGTAGGTGCGAAGCAGACGCTCAAGGCTGTGCAGGCCGGCGCGGCGGCGATCGTCTACATCGCGCAAGACGCCGAAGAGCGAGTGCTGCGACCCCTGCGAGCGGAGATCGCAAGGAGCGGCGTAGAAGTTGTATATGTAGAGAGTATGCAAGCCTTGGGCCGCATGTGCGGTATCGACGTCGGTGCGGCCGCGGCGGCCATCTTGCAGGGGGATCTCCCGCGGGCAAAAAGGGCCTAGCGGGACGGACGGGAAAGGAGGTTCTAGTGGTGCCTACTATTCATCAGCTGGTGAAACAGGGTCGCAAGAAAGTCGAGAAGAAGACGGCGGCTCCCGCCCTGCGCTACATCTACAACGCGGAGAAGAACAAGACGATCGAGATTCCTGGTGCCCCGCAGAAGCGAGGCGTCTGCACGCGCGTCTCGACGGTCACGCCGAAGAAGCCCAACTCGGCTCTGCGGAAAGTGGCTCGTGTGCGCCTCAGCAATGGGATCGAAGTGACCTCCTATATTCCCGGCGAGGGGCATAACCTCCAGGAGCACTCGGTGGTGCTGATCCGCGGCGGCAGGGTGAAGGACCTCCCCGGCGTCCGCTATCACATCATCCGCGGCACTCTCGACGCGGCAGGTGTCAACGCGCGCCGTCAAGGCCGTTCGAAATATGGTGCCAAGCGGCCGAAGTGAGTTTTGTGGGACCTCGGGCCGGGCTTTGCGGGCCTCGGCCGGAAGGTCCTTTTTTGCGCGGTGTGACCGGACCTTTCTGTCGCCCGTCGTGTTCCATGTATATGTGAATCGCATCTCGGGGATGAGATCAGAGATTTGAGTTTCACTGCCTAGTGTCCGAGGGAGGGAGACGATATGCCGCGCAGAGGGCATGTCGCGAAGCGGGAAGTTTTGCCTGATCCCGTCTACAAGAGTCGCATCGCGACGATGATGATCAACAAGATCATGCGCGACGGAAAGCGCAGCCTCGCCGAGAGAGCCTTTTACCGCGCGATGGAGACGGTGCGGGAGCGAAGCGGCAGGGATCCGATTGAAGTGTTGGAGCAGGCGCTGAAGAACGTGTCGCCGCTTCTGGAAGTGAAACCCCGGCGTGTGGGCGGTGCGACGTACCAGGTGCCGGTGGAGGTACGGCCGGAGCGCCGGGTCTCTCTGGGCTTGCGCTGGCTCGTTCAGTACGCCCGGCTCCGTGGGGAGAAGCGCATCGAAGAGAAGTTGGCGGCGGAGATTCTGGACGCGGCGAACAACCAGGGTGGCGCGGTGAAGAAGCGGGAGGATACGCACCGCATGGCCGAGGCCAACCGGGCCTTTGCGCATTACCGCTGGTGAGGCTTGCCGCAAGGTGGATTGGAGGAATCTAAATGGCTCGACAAGTTCCGATCGAGCGAACGCGTAACATCGGGATTATGGCCCATATCGACGCCGGCAAGACGACGACGACCGAGCGCATTCTTTTCTACACCGGTCGCGTGCACAAGCTGGGCGAAGTGCACGAGGGCGCGGCGACGATGGACTGGATGGTCCAGGAGAGGGAGCGTGGGATCACGATCACCTCGGCGGCAACCACCTGCTTTTGGCGCGATCATCGGATTAACATTATCGATACGCCCGGGCACGTGGACTTCACCGTCGAGGTCGAGCGGAGCTTGCGCGTTCTGGACGGCGCGGTCGCGGTGTTTTGCTCGGTCGGCGGGGTCGAGCCGCAGTCGGAGACGGTGTGGCGGCAGGCGGACAAGTACCACGTGCCCCGCATCGC
>NICF_comb_assmDRAFT_10002572_pt1 | contig 13582 bp, 11 predicted proteins | sample NewIslPassag4_SG_FD_11279 | JGI IMG/M metagenome (IMG submission 11279) | reverse complement strand
TCCTCAAGCTCAAATTGGTGCGCCACGAGCGGCACATCGCTGCGGCGGAGGATGACGGGACGGGTGGCTTTGACCAGGCTTTCCAGTCCCGTGGTCCTGCGGAGAGTGATTCCACCGACAACAGGTCCCGGCGCTGCCCAGGATAACGGCCCACCTTTCTCCAGCAACGGTTGGAGCTTTGGACCTCCGGAGAAAACAATTTTGCCTCCCGCCTCCACCCAGCGGCGCAGCGCTGACACAGTCTGAGGAGACCCAACAAGCTCCTGGATAAAACGGGCGTCATCACCAGTGCACAACACCACCGCACGAAAGGTCTGATACGCGACCCAGCTTTGCGGGAGCTGTCCCACTGCCGTCACCTGGCACCAGTGGTTGCCCCGTCGCGTCCAATCCCGAAAGAATCGTCCCAAATCGCCCGGTCCGATCCACAGAAAAAGCGGCACATGGGCAGGTACAGCGAGCGGGACCTCTCCGTCCCCCAAGGCCCTGCCGCGGAATGTGGCTGTCGTGTTGGAGCCGTCTTCTCCCGTCCATCTCACCTCCAGGGAGGTCAGTGCCTGTCCGATCTGCACGAGCACCTCGACCGGCTCGTCGTGTCTCCCACGTAATGAAACGTTCGTCAATTCGTACGAGCAGAGATTTCCAAATCCGTCGGGTACGACGACGGCCACCCGGCCGGTTGTCTCTCGGGAGCTACGGAGCGTGATCTTCACCGGCGTCCACAGCCCGAGCTTGTACACCCCGCCCACTCCCACTCGGCAGGCGACAATTTCCACGGGAACCTGGGCGGCTTGCTGCCCGGCAACGGGCCTTGTCTGAATGGTCTCGGCAGCCTCACCTGTCCGGCTCGGCACGCACAAAAGCAAAAGTGCCAAACCCACAGCAAATTTGAGGCGGGAACGCATCCCATCGTTGGTGCGGTAGGACCAACTCCTGAATCGCTGCATCATCGTGGAAACAACCTGGAATGAGTGGGAAAAGCACACAAGATATGTTTTTCTTCTCTTTATTCGAGCCGAATCACTGATCGGAATCTCAACGCGCGAATTCCGTTATTACGGTTTTCCCGAATCGGGGCAAACACAGACAAATTTCCCACACCCGGGACACCCCTGACCGTACTTGTGCCGAAGGGCCTCCGTGAGGTCCACTTCCGCCACGTTGGCGATGGTCGTCAGCCAGGCGATGACGTCGGCGAATTCCTCCGCCCGTTGTTCCCGCGTCCCATTGCGGAGGGCCTCCGCAAGTTCTCCTATTTCGGCGACAAGCCACATGAAGGTTCCTTCGATCCCCCGCGCAACATCCTTCTCATAATACATGTTACGGATCAGACGCTGAAAATCGGAAACGGTGATCTCCGCCGCTGCAGCCGGTCCGGGTGTTCGCGTTGGCATGGGGTTCTCGGTCATCTGATTCTCAGTCATCGCCATTCTGTCCAGGTTTTGCAAACAGGGCCACGTGCGTGGGTTGGCTCGTGAGGGTGCTCAGGCGGTTTGCGGCACGCGCCCTTCCAGAATGAGGGTGATGGCATGGGCCAAACCGTCCTCTTCGTGGGAAGGCACCACCCATTGGGCGGCAGCCTTAACCTCTTCACACGCATTTCCCATCGCGATGCCCAATCCCGCCTCGGAAATCATCGCCAAATCGTTGACATCGTCGCCCACTGCACAGATTTCTGCCGGTGTAATGCCCCACTGAGCGGCTAGCCGACACACCGCCGACCACTTGGTCGTTCCGCTGGGCATCATTTCGCAGAAAAAACCTTCATAACGGGGACTTTTCAGCACATTCGTGGTCAGCAGACCCGGCAACTTTCTATGAAGCTCCGCTGCCAGGCCTGCCATTTCTTCGCGTGTTCCCAAAGAAAACCCGGCGAAAACGTCGGGCGGTGGTTGGTTTTGGAAGTCGTTCCAAAAACGATGACACCCAAGATTGAGCTCAAGATAGCGCTCCATGTACTCATTTGTAGGTCCAAGGGCATCCACGTAATAATCGAAGCCGTTGGTGAAGGTGTCACCCAAAAACGCCAGGGGAAAACCCGACTCGCGGACGACCTGGGCCACCCGGCGAAGAAGCCCGGCTGAGAAATCCGCCCGCCATAACGTCGTGTGGTTTCGGGTCTCCTTGATCAGCGCCCCACTGGAGGTTACAACCGGGGTCGAAAGTTCGAGCTCCTGGGCAATCGGGACAACCCGGCTGTAGCGCCGCCCGGAAGCCAGGACCACGATTATCCCCGCGCCCATGGCCGCTTGAATGGCCTGTCTGGTCCGCTCGGTCACATCGTCCGTGCTGTTGACGAGCGTTCCATCAATGTCAATCGCCAGCAATCGAAACTTCGCTGTCACCGCCTTGCCTCATGTTTGTGCCACGCAAAACCTTCTCGGCTCTGCCCTATCCCATCGCGCAAGATTGCATTTGGGACGTGCACGTCCTCGCCCAGAGAATACGCCGGGCCGAAGCTGGAGTGTCCCAAACACAGCGGGGGTCGCTGACCGGGAGTCGGCCAAGCCCTTATGGCGAGCGCGATTCCATAAACTCCATCTTACCGCGCTGTTTGAAAAACTACACCAGAATGATCAGCGTAGCGTGGCCGGGTACCCGTGGACCCGCTTCGGGAAAAAGCCGCGACGGAAGTGGTAGCGGGTCTTGCCTGTACTCACGCTTGCGTGCCGGCCAACTGGACGAGCTGCGCCGCGGACCGCTGATGTTCCCGTTCCAGATAAGACCGCCCCTGCCGGATCGCGATGTGATCCCACGGCAGCAGGGCCTCGGTGTCCCATGATCGGTGGATGTATAGGTCCGGCGAAAGGTCCAGGTCGTGAAACGTCTCCCACCAAATTTGGGGGTTAAACTGGTCCGTCCAGCCGTCAAATCGGGCTCCCCTTCGCCAGGCCAGCTCGATCGCTTCGCCCATCCGCCAATCTCCCCGCGTCAACATCCCTTCCACCAGACTGCTCTCGATCGCGTGGCATTTGATCTCCACGCTCCGCATGCGACATCGGCGGCGCAAGAACTGGTGGGCAGCTGCGAAATATTCGCGACGCTGCATCGCCTGCCACTGATAGGGAGTGTGCGGCTTGGGGACGAAATTCGATACATTGGCGACAACGGTGGCGGGGCGGCCCAAATACGACCGACCGAGTCGGGAAATCTCCTCCGCGAGGTCCACAATCCCCGCCAGATCGGCCTCCCGCTCTCCCGGCAGGCCACACAAGAAGTACAATTTTACCCGCTGAAACCCCTTCTGAAATGCCCGTTTACACCCCTCAATAAGGTCCTCATTCCGGATCGGTTTGCCGATCTGTTGGCGCATGTCGTCGAGGGCCACCTCCGGCGCCAGGGTCAAGCCCGAATGCCTTTCCGGCGACAGAAGCTCTGTAACGACGCGCAATTGTTCGTTCACCCGAAGGCTGGGCACGGAAATCGTCACGCGTAAGGAGTCGAAGACCTTTTTGAGCTCGCGAACAAGCTGATCGAAGAGGGGATAGTCGCTGGATGAGAGCGACAGCAGCGCGATCTCACCGGTGCCGGTATTGCGGTACGCTTCCCACGCGGCCTCGACCAGTTTCTCCACGGGCCTGTAACGCAGGGGGCGTTTGATCGTGGTGCTCTGGCAGAACCGGCATCGCCATGGACACCCCCGCATGATTTCCAGAGAAATGCGGTCCTGAACGACCTCCACATAGGGCACGATCGGGGCCCGGGGCAGGGGGTACTCCGCAAATTCGGTCAGGATGGCGGGGACAATCATCCCTGGCACAGCCTCTTCACGGGGAAAGACAGCCCCAAGCCCTGTTGCCGATTGCACTTCCCGGCGATAGAGACGCGGAACATAGGCCCACGGAAACTGCCGCGCCAAAAGCAAAAGCGCTTCCTCACGGGAACGTGCTCTGGACCGGGCTTCCAGCCAGGCATCGCACACGGCGGGCAGACTCTCCTCCCCGTCTCCGACGACGAAGAGGTCGATGAACATACTCATGGGCTCGGGGTTCTGAGCGCATGGTCCTCCCGCAATGATGAGAGGATCCTCCAGGTCGCGGTCCTCGGCGCGGATCGGAATGCCACCCAGATCGAGCACTGTCAGAACATTGGTGTAGGACAGTTCATACTGGAGCGAAAACCCCACGACGTCAAAATGTGAAAGCGGCGTGAACGTTTCCAGCGAATAAAGGGGCACGCCCAGTTCACGTAATTTCTGCTCCATATCCCGCGCCGGAGCAAAGACCCTCTCGCACGCCCAATCGGCCCGTCGGTTCATCGCATCATAGAGAACCTGGAGACCGTGATGGCTCATCCCAATGGAATACATATCCGGCAGGCACAGGCACACCCTACCGCGGACTGTCCGGTGATCTTTGACCACAGCGTTCAATTCGCCCCCCAAATACTGAGCGGGAGTTTGGACATTGGGCAGAATCCTCTGGACCACAAGATTTTTCAGTTCCCGGTTTATTGCCATGGACATCCCCTCATCTCTGCGTTCGAAAAGTCCTCACGCGGAGGGAAATAGTGCCTCATCGGCGACGCAGGCACCACTTCCGCGGATCCCCTCCTCGAGTTGTGGGCTACTGTTCCATTGTTAGGACGTGCGGCAAAAAAACAAGGCGAACAGAAACAAGTCCTATCGGCTCAGCCACAGCGGATGCCGCCGCACGTGGAGACCTTGCGGCACGCCGCTGGTACCTCCAGCGATCGGGTGTGTACACTACAAATGATCCCTGCACGAGGTTTTGGTCCCTGGTCAAGGAGGTGACCGCGGTTTCGAAAAACGGTGGTCAACCAGAATCGGAATGGGTGGAATGTTTCCAGAGCCAAGTCATACCCGGTGGTGGTCAATGAGGGGCAATGCCCTCGGTCCTTTGACCGTCTGTCTGGCGATTGTGACCGTCCTGATGGGTCACGGTATTGGCGTGCGGGCAGGGCAGGGGGGGCCTCGCGGAGCACTCCTTTTCGATCGTCTTCGTCAGGAGATGGTGAAACGGGACATTATCGGGGGCGGAATCACCAATCCCCGTGTCATTGAGGCTATGCTTCGCGTGCCTCGGCACGAGTTTGTTCCTCCGGACCAGCGGCGCCTGGCTTACATGGATATGGCCCTGCCCATCGGTTATGGACAGACAATTTCGCCCCCCTACGTCGTGGCCTTTATGACGGAGAAACTCGATCCCCAACCGACGGACCGCGTCCTCGAAATCGGCACCGGTAGCGGCTATCAGGCCGCTATCCTGAGCGGACTCGTGAAAGAAGTGTACACGATCGAGATCGTTGAACCCTTGGCACAGCGGGCGGCTGCCACCCTCAAAAGACTCGGCTATTCCAACGTGTTCGTGAAAGCCGGAGACGGCTACCTGGGCTGGCCGGAACACGCCCCCTTCGACAAAATCATCGTGACCTGTTCTCCCGAGAACATCCCTCAGCCGTTGGTCGAACAGCTTAAAGAGGGCGGAAAGATGATCATTCCCGTGGGGGAACGCTATCAGCAGATACTCTATCTGCTGCGGAAAGAGAATGGAAAACTCGTCAAGGAAGCGCTCCAGCCAACGCTCTTCGTGCCGATGACAGGTCAGGCCGAAGCGCAGCGCCAGATTCAGCCCGATCCTGCAAATCCCCGACTTGTCAACGGAGACTTTGAGGAGGAGCTGGACGAACTCGACTCCCCCCCGGGCTGGTATTACTGCAAAGAATTCGAGGTTCGCAGGGGAGGGGACGCGCCATCAGGTCAGGCGTACATCGCCTTCCGCAATCAGCAGCCGGGCCGACCTGCCCGCGCCCTTCAGGGGTTTGCTGTGGATGGTCGCGAAATCCGGGAGCTCGGGCTCACGTTCTGGGTACGTGGGGAAAATGTACGTCCTGGACGGAGTTTGCAGGAATCGGCAGGGGTGGTGATCACGTTTTTTGGAGAAAACAGGGCACCGGTGGGAGAAAAGGCGATCGGTCCGTTTTTGGGAAGTTTCCCGTGGCGAAAGGAAAGCCACCGCATCCCCGTGCCTCCAGAAGCTCGGGAGGCCATTCTTGCGATCGGGATGACAGGAGCCGTCGGAACAGTGGCTTTCGACGCACTGGAACTCCGCCCGCTGGTTACTCGCCAGAAGTAACGGTTACACCGCTGTTCCCAAAACACCCAAAGCCCTCACGCAACTCTCTCCGAAACAAAGAAGGACGCGCGGGCTGCCCGCTCGCACCGCTGGCCGACTGCTAAAAAGGCGAAAGCAACTCACACGGTCCCACGGCAATCTCGGCCAGCAAATTTTGCGCGGCCTGCTTGAATTCTAAAAGCCTCCCAGACTACCTTAGAGAGAGTGCGAGCCGTCGTCGGCTTGATGGTGTGCTTCGTGATTTGGATCGAGAGGTTGACATCTGCGGTGAGCGGTTACTTTCATGAAAGGAACCCTGGAAATGTCACGGATCAGTGCGAGTGCGTTGCTGGGGACAGTGATTCTGGCGTTGTCAGTGGCACCCAACACAGCGCAAGCCTGTTGGGGATGCTGCGGCCCCCGAGTCTGGTATCCTGGCCCGTTGGCGGTGGTCAGCGCGTGGACGCCGTGCTGGAGCACGTATGACCTGTGCCCACCGTGCGATGTCTGTGTCGATCCGTGTTGTGATGTGGAATGGGTTCTCGGCCTCCGTCGCGGACCGATCCGCCGGCTCCTTTTGGGTCCCTATCGCTGGTATCCAGTGGTGGGTGGGGCATGTGCAGTCTGTGGTACCGCCCCTTGCGACTGCGAGGCTCCCGTTTTGACCGCACCTCCCAATCCGACGCCAGCGCCTCAGCCGGCGCCGCAGCCTGCACCATCACCTCAACCCGGTCCGGCCACTCCGAGTCCGGCCCCGGGAGCGTCCCCCGTTGAACCTCCGATGTCGCCATCAGCGATTAACCCGACAAGTTACTCCATGCCGCTGGCAAGCCCCGCTCCCAGCCGTGCAGACAGCGGCCTCATTACCGTCTATGTCCCCGCCGAGGCCAAAGTCATCATCAACGGGATGGTGACAAAAAGCACCGGAACTCGCCGCGAGTATGTCTCCTACGGTCTCGCCGAGGGACTCCAGTACAAGTACACGATCACGGCCCAGGTGGAGCGTGATGGTAAAGTTTACGAGGAAACTCGCGAAGTGATTCTCACAGCGGGGGCCAAAAAAGGCGTCGCGTTCTCCTTCCAATTCCCGTCTGAGAACCTGGCGGGAATCACCAGCGGCGACCGCCTGTGATGCCTGATTGAACTCACCTGGCCTGTTGCCAGTCCAAGCATCTCCCTGAATTTTCCAAGGCACCAGAGCCGTCTGGTGCCTTTTGTTTTGTGCCCTCTAAATCATCCCCAACTTTCTTAAAACCCACGAGATGCCGGCGGCGCAAGGTCTTGTCGGGGCCATTCATGAATTGTCCCGACCGTTTTAACCAGCAACTGAACCCAGGCGTTGGCGTGCGGCTGATGAACTGGATCATCCAAACGTTGGAATGTGCACCTGGCAACCAGCAGGTTCCACTGGAAAAATTCCGCTCCCACACAAACTCGTGTGGACCTTGGGGTTCCTATTGACAAAGCAAGAGTGTGGATTTATGAGTTGTTCCCCACCTCCATAGTCATCAAAGCTTGGCATAAAATAGAAAAGTTTTGCGGACGCAATCCTCGAAGTGACAACGCCATCCAGAAGCACCTGCTTGGGGTGCGGAGATTGCGTCCCTCGCAAACACCGGGAGAGCCTGCAAGGCCCTGACTCATACCCCAAGGAGCGAGCGAACAAGTACCCCGCTTTCGGTGTCAGGTGCAAGCAGGGACATTGGTGAACCAAGACACGCCAAGACACGGCAACCGTTTTTTGCAGAAGAGGAGGATCCATGTTTCGTTCGCTGGCCGTCGTAGGTGCCACCGGCGCTGTTGGCCGAATTATGGTCGAGTTGCTGGAAAAGAGCGCACTTCAATTTGAGAAGGTCAAGTTTCTCGCGTCCAAGCGCTCGGTGGGGAAGACGCTCACGTTCCGTGGTCAGGAGTACCCGATCGAGGAACTCCGGCCAGAGGCCTTCGACGGTATGGATCTGGCCGTCAGCAGCACACCTGACGAGGTGGCAAAGGAATTCATCCCGGAAGCCGTCAAGCGTGGTTGCGTGGTGGTGGACGAAAGCGCCGCATGGCGAATGGATCCCGACGTGCCGCTGGTCATCCCCGAAGTCAACCCGCACGCAGCGTTCCGCCACAAAGGGATTATCGCAAGCCCCAACTGTTCGACCACGCAGATGGTCGTGGCACTCAAGCCGCTTCACGATTATGGCCGTGTCAGGCGTGTGGTGGTCAGCACGTACCAGGCGGCAAGTGGCGCCGGGGTAGGGGGGACACATGACCTCATCGAGGGCACTCGAGCCTACCTGGAAAATCGCCCCTACCAATACACGACGTTTGCGTTTCCCCTTGCGTTCAATCTCATCCCCCAGATCGGCTCTCCCAAACACGCGGGATACACTTCGGAAGAGATGAAAATGGTCCTGGAAACCCGCAAGATTATGGAGGATGAGAGCATTCAAATCTGCGCCACGTGTGTTCGGGTACCAGTCGCCAACTCCCACAGTGAAACCATTCTCGTGGAAACAGAGAAGAAGATCACGGTAGAAAAGGCGCGGGAACTCTTTGCCAGCTTTCCAGGAATCGTCGTCGTGGACGATTTGCCCAACAAAAAATACCCCATGCCGATGGACTGCACCGGACGGGACGAAGTCTTTGTGGGACGGATTCGTGAAGATTTGAGCTCCCCGAACGGGCTGGTCTTCTGGTGTGTGAGCGATAATCTTCGCAAAGGGGCGGCCACCAACGCCGTGCAAATTGTGGAGCTGCTGATCCGCGGCAAACCGAACTAACAGCCATGGGCGAGGGAGGCGACAACGTCTCCCTGTCGTAACGGGCTTGCGGTCGAGAGTCGATTGACGGAGTCACGTGGTGCAACAAGCCAGCACAGTGCAGGGTGTGGACGACGCTTTACGATGCATTAAGCTCACCCTTGCCTATGATGGCTCGCACTATCTGGGATGGCAAAAGCAGCCCCAGGGAAAAACTATTCAGGGCGTTCTGGAAGAGGCTCTCCAGCAACTGACCGGCGCTCCGACCCGGGTGCTGGCAAGCGGTCGCACGGACGTTGGTGTTCACGCCCTGGGGCAGGTGGCTGCTTTCCGCACAAAAAGCCGGCTGAGTTGTGCGGTCATCCAGCGGGCGATCAACGCTCTTCTGCCGCCGGACATCGTTGTCCTCTCAGTGGAAGAGGCTCCCCTCTCTTTTCATCCGATTCGCGACGCACGCCGTAAGCGTTATCGCTACCTTATCTGGGATTCGCCGCTCAAGCCGGTCTTCCTTCGCCAGTATGTATGGTTTTTTGGAAAACCTCTGGATGAGCAGGCCATGGCGGTCGCGGCTTCCTATCTGGTGGGAGAACACGATTTTTCCGCATTTGAGACAAGCGGAGCAAAACGGAAAACAAGCGTCAGAACCGTGTACGAGATTTCCGTCACACGCCGCCATCCTGCTCTCCCCAGCCTCATTACCATCGAGATCGAAGCCAACGGATTCCTGTACAACATGGTCCGCAACATCGTAGGAAGCCTAGTGGAAGTGGGTCGGGGGGCATACGCCCCGGCCTGGATGCACCAGGTCCTGCTTCGCAAGGATCGGCGGCTGGCCGGCCCAACAGCCCCCGGCAGCGGCCTCTTCCTTGTTGGCGTTTCGTACAGCGATGCTCCGGCTCCCTCGAGTCCTGATCCCTGGGAACTTTTCGCCGCGCAGGTGCGGACCTCTGCACCGTGCGATTGATCCTGTCAACTCCACCCAGCACCGGCAAACGTTCCCTTCTCACCGATCGCGTTTTTTGGGGTGGATGATCACAATAGAAGTAAGGCGTAAGGATAAAAACGATAGCTTGAGTCAGTCTGCATTCCTTAACCCTCTGCTTTGAAGACCCAGTGCGCATCCTTCACATCATTACGCGGTTGATTCTCGGCGGGGCCCAGGAAAACACCCTTTTAACGTGCGAAGATCTCATCCGCATGTACGGGGACGATGTGTTACTGGTCACGGGGCCGCCGCTCGGGCCGGAAGGGAGCCTTCTCGAGCGGGCAAGGGGAGGGGGAGTCCCCACCGTCGTTGTGCCCTCACTGCGTCGAGCCATTAATCCTGTTCATGACATTCCGGCATTCTGGGCCCTCTCTCGCATCATCCGCGAATTTCGCCCGGACGTTGTCCACACCCACAGTGCTAAAGCCGGCATACTGGGTCGGGCGGCCGCCTGGCGGCAACTGGTCCCCGCGATTGTCCACACCGTGCACGGGGCTCCCTTCCATCCTTATCAACCACGACTGGCACGGCTTTTCATCGCAGCGTGCGAGCGGTGGGCAGCCCGCAGGTGCCACCGCCTGATCAGTGTTGCCGATGCCATGACCGAACTGCTTGTCACCGCCGGAGTTGCCACCCGTGAAAAATTCGTGACGATCTACAGCGGGATGGAAGTCGAACCATTTCTCCAGGCTCGCCAGCATCGCCAAACGATGCGAGAAAAACTTGGTTACACCGACGCCCACTTCGTGGTAGGGACCATCGCCCGGCTTTTTCACCTCAAAGGGCACGAGGACATCCTGCGAGCGGCCGGATACCTCATCCCCCGGTTTCCTCAGATTCGCTTCCTCTGGGTGGGAGACGGGGTGTTGCGACCGCGGCTGGAATGCCGGATTCGCCAGGCGGGCTGGAGTAGTTACTTCCGTCTGGTGGGTCTTGTCCCTCCTGAGAAGCTACCGGAACACCTGGCTGCCATGGATGCGGTGGTTCATCCCAGTCTGCGGGAGGGGCTTGCCCGAGTCCTGCCGCAGGCTTTGCTGGCGGGGATACCGGTGGTCAGCTACGACGTGGACGGAGCGCGCGAGGTTGTCCAAAACGGGGAAACCGGGTTTCTTGTACCGCCGCGCGATTCGATGGGGATTGCCCTCGCGATCGCTCAATTGATCGAAAACCCGGGGCTGGCAGTCCGATTGGCAGAAATGGGACGATCCCTCTGCGCCGAGCGATTCCCTCACGAGCGGATGACTGCGCAAATTAGGAAAGTCTATGAGGACATCCTGAAAAATCGAGAAGATTGACAAGATAGAAAGAACAGCTATAACAGGCAAAATGACAAAACATTACCGGACTTACCCAGCTTTCGTCATTGTTTCTTCCGGAAAAAGCCGTTAAGATGATGCGGATGGTTACGTGCAGGGGCTTCCTGGGCAGTCGAGCCCCGCGGCCAGCACGCCGGTGTTGCAATCGGACAGAACGAGCAGGGTCTTGTTAGAGCATCAGCGTCAGGTTATCCCGTGACTTCGGCAGCTTCCTTCATCGGGCCTTACCGGCTGGTCAACCCCGTCTATTTTGGGGCAACCACCCAACTGTGGCAGGCCTACCACGACGCCACCCATCGGTACATCGCGCTGAAATTCCTTCAGGAAAAATTTCGCAAGGATCGGGAACAAATTCGATCGTTACGGTGGGAGTACCAGGTGGCCGGCCAGTTCGACGACGAGCGAATCATCAAAATCTACGAATTCAACATCGACAAAGGCATCCCCTACCTGGCCATGGAGTGGTTCAACGGGGGGAACATGAAATCCCTCATACGTCGCGGGTTGCCGGAATACGCCCACCTGGTCCGCAAGATCATTTTCCAGTGTATCGAGGCCGTCTCCTACCTTCACCGTCAGGGGTACGTGCATCGGGATATCAAACCAGAAAATTTTCTGGTGTCAAACCAGGGGGATGTGAAGCTCATCGATTTTGCGTTATGCCGCAAAATGGCCCCCAGGATTCTCTGGTATCTTCGCCCCAAGGCCAAGATCCAGGGGACGTGCAGCTACATGTCGCCAGAGCAGATTCTCAACAAGCCGCTTGATGGACGAGCAGATCTGTACAGCCTGGCCTGTACCTTCTTTGAGCTGGTCTGCGGGAAACCCCCGTTTACCGGACAGAATCAAGCCGAGCTGCTGAACAAGCACCTCAAGGCGGCTCCGCCGCCCCCGGAAGCGTACAACCCGAACCTGACCCCAGAGTTCTCGCAGATTTTGCAAAAGGCGCTTGCAAAGAAACCGGCGGACCGCTTCAAGACAATAGGGGAGTTCGCCGGCGCACTGTACGACGTCCAGATCTTTAAGGAACCTCCGGTCGGCGAGGTGACGCCGGAAATGGTCAGCGTTTAGTAAAACGAATTCCGCACGGGTATTCGCCGAGCAGTGTTTTTCGCTGGGAAACAGGAACCGCGTTTTTGGTGTGGGCTTCACACATCAGTGACGATTGAACATGGGTCCAGATTGTTGAAATTTTAACTCGATAACTTTGACCACAATTTTGAAAAGGAAGAGTTGTTCTATGAGCGAATATCGACTGGCTTTTGAACGTCCAATTTATGAACTGGAAGCTCGTCTGGAAAAACTGGAGCGACTCGCTCAAACAGACCCCGCAGCGCGAGAAGAACTTCAACAGAAACGCAAGGAACTCATCGATCTTATTGTGCAAATATACTCCAATTTGAAACCCTGGGAGGTTGTGGAGGTTGCCCGGCATCCCGACCGACCCAAAACGAGCGACTATCTCCAGCTCACCTTCGACGAGTTTGTGGAACTTCACGGGGACAAGTGTTTCGGTGACGATCGAGCCATTCGGACAGGCTGGGCCAAACTCGACACATTCAAGGTGATGGTCGTCGGCCATGAAAAGGGCAAAAACACGAAGGAACGTCTGGCGTGCAATTATGGTTGCGCCCATCCCGAAGGTTATCGTAAAGCGATGCACAAGATGAAACTGGCGGCCAAGTTTCGGCTGCCGATTGTGTGTCTCATCGATACACCGGGAGCCTATCCCGGCATTGGGGCCGAAGAACGTGGCCAGGCCCAGGTGATCGCGGAATCCATGTTCCTGATGTCCAAATTGCCGACACCGATCGTCTGCGTGGTCATCGGGGAAGGCGGCTCAGGGGGAGCGCTGGCCATCGGGGTGGGCGACCGCGTGGCCATGCTCGAACACGCCTATTATTCCGTCATCAGCCCGGAAGGATGTGCCGGTATCCTCTGGAAGGACCGGCAATACAAGGAGGAGGCCGCCCGGGCACTCAAGATGACCTCCAAGGACCTTATTCAGCTCGGATTGATCGACGACGTTATTCCGGAACCGCTTGGCGGGGCTCACCGCGATCCTTTCCAGATGGCCTCGCGGCTGAAACTTTACCTGCGGAACACCCTGAAAGAACTCACCGCCATCCCGATTCCTGAACTTCTGGAAGCCCGTTATCAGAAATTCCGCCGCATGGGCGTTTATCTCGAAGGCGGTGAGGCAGTGGGGATGGCGGCGCAAGCTGCCGCCTCGAGCAGCCCGGGGTATTCTCCAGCGCAGGACATCGCCGACGAGGGCGCAGCGCCCAACGCATAAGCCCGCCCGAACACCAGGGCTGCGATCCAGCTTGGGCCGAGCTGCGCAAGGCGAAGTCAACCGAAAGACGCGCCGGCACTTTCCTCGGGCAAAACAAACCACTTTGTTGCAACTTCCGGGGGAGCTGCCTGCGGAGTTGTTCCTCAGCGCTGGAAATGGAC
>NICF_comb_assmDRAFT_10002568_pt1 | contig 13602 bp, 12 predicted proteins | sample NewIslPassag4_SG_FD_11279 | JGI IMG/M metagenome (IMG submission 11279) | reverse complement strand
AAGGTGTTGACGGCCCGATCGTCGCCCGTCGACCGGCAGTTGGCCTGGGAGATGTTGACGCCCGCTGCCGAGAACTTCTGGGAGATGTCCGCGAGAAGGCCTGGCCGGTCGGAGGTGAGCACGCGGACGGTGACCGGCCGTTTGAACTCGCCCGCCTTCACGTCCCATTCCACGTCCACGCGACGTTCCTGGTCCATGGCGAGGACGCGGTCGCAGTTGGCGGTGTGAACGGTGACGCCCCGCCCCCGAGTGATGAAGCCCACCACCTCGTCGCCGGGGACGGGGTTACAACATCGCCCGAAACGCACCATCACGTCGTCGATGCCGTTGATCTTCACGCCGCTCTTGCCGCTCTTGCCGGCGACGCGGCGGAACATCTCCGTGAGCCTGGAGACGGGCGCGGGCGGCTTGGACGGCTGCTTCTCGAGCTTCTCGGGCGGGACGACGAGCTGGATGACCTGCGAGGGCGAGATCTTGCCGTAGCCGAGCGACGAGTAGAGCTCCTCGGGCGTCTTGACGCCGAGCTCCTGAAGGATCTTGTCCAGGTCGTCGCGGCGCATGACCTTGCCCAGTCCCATCCCGTACTTGCGCAGCTCGCGCTCCAGCAGGTCGCGTCCGAGGGCGATGGCCTTCTGGCGCTGCTGCTGCTTGATGAAGGCGCGGATGCGGGTCTGGGCCCGGGACGTCTTGACGAAGGTCAGCCAGTCCTTGGAGGGAAAGGCGTTCGGGCTGGTGAGGATCTCGACCGTGTCGCCGTTCTTGAGCTTGTAGCGCAGCGGCACGATCTTGCCGTTGACCTTGGCCCCGACGCATCGCTCGCCGATCTCGGTGTGAATGGCGTAGGCGAAATCGACCGGCGTCGAACCCTGGGGAAGGTCGATGACGTCGCCGCGCGGCGTGAAGACGAAGACCTCGTCGGTGAAGAGGTCCACCTTCACCGTCTCGAGGAACTCCTTCGGATCCTTGAGGTCCTGCTGCCACTCCATCAGCTGGCGCAGCCAGGCGAATTTCTTCTCGTGATCCTTGAGGTAGCCGGTGCGGCCCTCCTTGTACGCCCAGTGCGCGGCGATGCCCTCCTCCGCCACCTTGTGCATCTCGTGGGTGCGGATCTGGACCTCCATGCGATCGCCGAAGGGGCCGATGACCGTCGTGTGAAGCGACTGGTACATGTTCTGCTTCGGCATCGCGATGTAGTCCTTGAAGCGACCCGGAACGGGCTTCCACAGGGCGTGGACGAGGCCGAGCGCCTCGTAGCAATTCGAAACCGTCTTGGTGATGATCCGGAAGGCGATGACGTCGTGGACGTTTTCGAAATCGATGCCCTGCTGACGCATCTTGCGCCAGATCGAGTAAAGATGCTTCCAGCGGCCGGAGACCTGGACCTCGAGGCCGTTTTCGCGCATGTGCCGCTCGATGAGGCCGCAGGTCTCCTCGATGGCCCTCTCCTTGGCCTTCTTCTTCTCGGCCAGCTTCTGAGCGAGTTCCTCGTACTCCGCCGGGCGCAGGTATTTGAAGGCGAGGTCCTCGAGTTCCGCCTTGATCCACTGGATGCCGAGGCGATTGGCCAGCGGGGCGTAGATGTCGAGCGTCTCCTGGGCGATGCGGATCTGCTTGTCGGGCCGCATGTGCTCCAGGGTCCGCATGTTGTGGGTTCGATCGGCCAGCTTGACGAGGATCACGCGGATATCCCTCGCCATGGCCACGATCATCTTTCGGAAGTTCTCCGCCTGCTTTTCCTCGGCGGAGGCTTCCTTCGACATCTGCACCTGCGAGAGCTTGGTGACGCCGTCGACGAGATCGGCGATCTCCGCGCCGAAGAGCTCGGCGAGCTCTTCCTTCGTGGCCAGCGTGTCCTCGAGGGTGTCGTGTAGAAGGCCGGTGACGATCGAGGCTTCGTCCAGCTTCAGCTCCGCCAGGATCCCGGCCACCGCCAGGGGATGCGACAGATAGGGCTCCCCCGACTTGCGGATCTGGCCCTGGTGGACCTTCGCCGAGTAGACGTAGGCCTTCTTGATCAGGTCCAGATCCGGATCGGGGTGATATTGCGCGACCCGCTGCAGGATGTCGTTCAGGCGAAGCATGGCCTTCCGGGAAGGGGAAGCTCGGCGCCCCTACCACAAATGGGAACGCCCGATGGGAGCCGAGACTTTCCCGCGCTTCCATCTCCGATCGTACGATCCTGCCGGGAGTTGGCAAGGAAGTGGCGGGTAGGCTGCACCCCGCCGCGGGAGGGTCGCGTCGATCGTGTTATCGTCGGCGGTCGAGACGACCGTGAGCAGCCCCCTTTTCGATCGCGTCTGCGAACGTTGTCGGGCGCAGCTTCCGTCGGATGCGCGATCCTGCCCGCGCTGCGGCAGCCTCTTCGCGAGCGAGCTGACGCCGCTCGTCGAATCCTCCCTCGGGGCACGCCTGGCGCGGATGGAGTCCTTCGTCGGCGAGGAGGCCCGGCTGGTGCTCCTGCGCGGGAGCGCCGTTCCCGGGACCACCTTCCCCATCCCGCGAGAGGGCGCCACCCTCGGCCGAGCCGCCGCGATCCGCCTCGCCGACGAGACCCTCGCTTCCGACTCGGTCGCCTTCGAGTACCGAGACGACCTCCTCTTCGTCCGCGATCGGGGAAGCCCGTCCGGGGTCTTCGTCCGCATCCTTTCCCAGGTGGTGCTCGAGCCGGGACGGTGCTTCGCGATCGGCGATCACCGTCTCCGACACGGCGGCCTCCTCGAGCCACCTTCCCAGCCGCCCCCCGCGCTCGGCGCCCCCTGGCCCGGACCCGGCCCCTTGCTGCGGCTGGAAGCGGTCCTCTTCGGCGGAGAGGCCGGGCGGATCTGGCTCCTTCCCTTCCCCGTCCGCATCGGTCGGCAACAGGGCGAGATCGTCCTTTCCGACCGCTTCGTCTCCGCCCGCCACTGCGCGCTCCACCTCGATGGCGAGGAGGTCATCCTCGAGGACCTGGGGAGCACGAATGGCACCTTCGTGGAGATCCCTGCCGACCGCCCCTGGCCGCTTCGAAGGGGGGATACCCTCCGCGTGGGTCGCAACATCTTCCGCGTGCAGTAGGCAACTTTGGCGCATGACGCGGCGCTGGATCGCTTGGGTCTTCCTCCTCGCCAGCTGCGCCACCGTCGCCCAGTTCACTCGGGCGCCCGTGGCCGCGGTCGGTCGCCTCCTCCTCCCCGAGGAGGAGGAAAAGCGCCTCGGGGACGAGCTCGCCGCGGAGGTGCGCCAACGCGAGCGAATCGTCGACGACGAGGCGGTGCAGGAATGGATCGCCAGAGTCCAGGACCGGGTCGCAGCCGCCGTCCCCGAGGAGGATCGGAAATTTCCCTTCGAGACCCTGGTCGTGGACGACCCCGAGACGGTCAATGCCTTCGCCCTGCCGGGCGGACATCTCTTCGTCTACAGCGGGCTGATCCTGCAGGCGGAAAACGAGGCGGAAGTGGCCGCCGTCCTGGCCCACGAGGTGGCCCACGTCGCCCTCGACCATCCGGCGCAGCAGCTCGCGGCCCGGCTCGGCGCCGATACCCTGCGCGCCATCGCCCTGGGCGAGAGGCCCGGGGCCATCGCCCAGCTCGCCTCGGGCATTGCGGCGCAGGGCTACGTGGCCGCGCACAGCCGCGAGCAGGAGGCAGAGGCGGACCGCTACGGCCTCTTCTACCTGACGGGAGCAGGCTACGACCCGAATGCCATGGTCTCCTTCTTCCGCAAGCTCGACCGGCTCCAGCAGAGCGAGCCGGACCTGGTCACGCGCTTCTTCGCCAGCCATCCCAGCCCCGCCGAGCGGATCCAGCTTCTCGAGCAGACCATCCGGGAGCATGGCCTGCGGGGAAAGGCGACCTCCCACGTGGGCGGCTTCGACGAGATCCAGGCGCGACTGCGCCGTTAGGTGCTGGACGCCGAGCGCTCCTTGCTGGCGATTGACGCGGGGTGCGGGCCGCGGCTAACGTGCCGTATTCTCCATTCGAGGGGATCATGACCGAGTGTTTCGCCTGCGGCCTCCCCAACCCCATCGAACGCCACTTCTGCCAGAGGTGCGAGTCGGTGCTGGTGCCGGAGGAGAGCCAGATCCCCAGGGAGCCGGTGCTGATGGCGCGACAACTTCCCGTCCCCACGCCGGCCGGGCGACGCTGCGCGGCCTGTGGTTCCACCCTGGCACCCGGATTCTCCTTCTGCGTGGAGTGCGGCGACGCCGTCGCCGGAGGCCGGGCCCGCCTCGTCACCCTGGCCGAGGACGGCACCGAGGAGGCCCTCTGGGTGCTGGCCGGCGAGGAGGTGGAGATCGGCAAGGACGTCGGGCCCCTCGCCTTCCTCGACGATCCCTTCATCAGCCCCCGCCACTGCCGCTTCTTCTTCGCCGGTGACCGCCTCCACGTCGAGGACCTGAACTCTCTGAACGGCGTCTTCCGAAGGCTGCGCGGCGAGGCGAGCCTGCGCGACGGCGACTCGTTTCGCGTCGGCCGCCAGCTTCTGCGGCTGGAAGCGATGCGGATGCCGCCGCCCTCGCCGGACGGAACGCGGATCTGGGGTTCTCCCAACCCGGGCCACCGCTACCGCGTGGTCCAGATCCTCGAGGGCGGCGCACCGGGGGAGGCCTTCCCCCTGCACGAGGGTGAGAACCTCCTCGGGCGTGAATCGGGTGACGTGACCTTCCCTCGGGACCGCTACGTCTCCGCGCGCCACGCCTGCATCGCCGTGGAGGCCGAGGGGGTGCGACTGCGCGACCTTGGCTCCTCCAACGGAACCTTCGTCCGACTCCGCGGCGCCATCCCGCTGGAGAGCGGGGACCTCCTCCTCATCGGGAACCACCTGCTCCGCGTGGACGTCGGAGTCTGACGCGCGGCCGGGCACCGCGAGGCGCGCGCCGATGCCAGCCGATCCGGACGAGCACCAGCCCCCAAGGGGCGTAGGCGTAGGCCGCCTCGTCGGCGGATTTCGTCCTCGACGCTCGTCCCCTCGGGCAAAAGCGTCGCCGCCAACGGCGCCAAAGCCGCCCGTGGTGGCGTCGACCCGGCCGGCGAAAACGCCGCCAGGCGCACTCGTAGCGAAGGCGAATCGAATTCCGGCCGGTTTCGGCATCTCGCACGCGGCGAGGCGAAGCTTGCCGGCCCGGGGGGCTCGAGTCGAGGCGCGATGGGCGAAAAGAACGCACCCTTCGCGTCCAACCCCCCGCGATTTCGGATGGGAGTCGCGAAACCAGAAAGGCGGTCGGAGACGGAGGCCCGCATCCACCGGAGCATCGGCTTCGATCGAGCTGTGCTCCCGGCGGCGAGGAGGCGGCGTCAGCCGTAGGACTTTTCCTTCTTCTCCTGCTCCTCCTTGCAGCGGATGCAGAGCGTCGTCACGGGACGAGCCTCGAGGCGCTTGATGCTGATCTCCTCCTCGCAGCGCTCGCAGATCCCGAACGTTCCTTCCCGAATGCGCTCCAGCGCCCGCTCGATCTTGCGGAGCAAGAACTTCTCCCGGTCGCGCAGCCGGAAGATCATGGACTGCGTGTACTCCGACGACGCGAGGTCGATCTCGTCGGGGAGATCCTCGGTGTCGAAGGTCGACTCCTCGAGCAGGGTGCGCTTGGCGCTCTGCAGGAGAGCCTGCCGGGATTCTTCGAGCATGGCCTGAAAGCGCTGCAGATCCTTGGGGTCCACCGTCTCTCCGTTCTCCGGCGAGCAGCCTGCCTGCTCGCTTGCAAGTTGCCGTTATGGCAAGAAAAAGGGGCGCTTACTTAGCAAGTCCGGAATCGAGCCGTCAAGCCGTCCGGAACCTTTCGCATCCTCCGCGCCTATCATAACCTTCGGGCTCGAACGTGCAGGAACGGACCATCCCCCGAGGGAGCCCCCCAGTGCCCGATTCCGCCAAGTTCGACCGAGATCTGCTCCGCGCACTGCTCGNCCTGGCCTCCAAGAGCACCGTGGACCACCTCCTCTACGTCTCGGACCGGCCCCTACCCCCCGAGGAGGTCCGCGGCAAGGCCTGGCGAAAGAAGCTGATCTACGCCGTCAGCCGCGAGGATCTCGCCCGCGAATTGGAGGCCGAGGGCTTCCGCGCGGTGGTCATCCCCGCCTACGAGTACCCCCGCATGGAGAAGATCAAGGTCGCGCTGGTGACGGCGGGGCATTTCTTCCAGGACGGCGAGACGGTCCTCTGCCTCACGGGCGGGAAGGGAAACATCGACACGATGCTGAAGATCCGGGTGGGCGAGGAGAACGAGGACCTCATCACCCTGGAATCGCTCCACCTGCCCCCCGAGATCGACCTCGCCGTCGCGGAGCAAGTGCTACTCCTGGCGCAGGCCGTGGGGCAGGAGGGATTCGAGGGGCATCCCGTCGGGACGATCTTCGTCCTCGGCGACGCCACCTCGGTGATGGAAAAGTCGCGCCAGCTCACCATCAACCCCTTCCAGGGCCTTTCCGAGGCCGAGCGCAACATCCTCGACCCTCGCATCCGCGAGGCGGTGAAGAACTTCTCTGTCCTCGATGGCGCCTTCGTCATCCGCGAGGACGGCGTGGTGCTGGCCGCCGGGCGCTACCTGCAGAGCGGTGGCCCCAACGTGAAGATCCCCCTCGGTCTGGGCGCTCGGCACGCTGCCGCGGCGCACATCACCGCCACCACCGGCGCCATCGCCCTGGTGGTCTCCCAGACCTCCGGCAGCGTCCGCCTCTTCAAGGACGGCGAGATCATCTACGAGCTGCATCCCTCCCACCGGCGGATCTAAGGAGCCACCCCTCCCCTCGGCGACGACCGCCCAGCGCGCGGCCCGCGCGGCACTCGGCGCGCAGCGCGCAGGCGAGGCAGCGCCTCGGTTCGCGTCGAGCCGGGCAGAGCCCGCTCATGCCCAGATGACAGAGGACGAAGTCGTAACGGACCGGGTCTTCCGGGTCGAGCCGCGCCAGCGAGGCGGTGATCTCCTCCGCGGTGCGCCAGGAGGCATCGCACCGCCTCGTCAGGCCCAGAAGCCGGGAGACCCGGTGCAAGTGCGTGTCGAGCGGGACGACGAGAACTCGGCGAGGAAGCAGGCCCTCCCAGGTGCCCACGTCCACCGCGTCGCGACGCACCATCCACCGAAGAAAGAGCAGAAGCCGCTTGGAGGCACTACCGCGCCGAGGGTCGGCGAGCAGATGCGTGAGCGCCGCGGGCTCCCCGAAGACGGGCTTGGCCCGCGCCCGGCCCTCCTCCCGGATCCGGGCCACGAAGTCCGCGAGGGCCAAGCGCAAGGACCCCGTGCCCTGCCACGCCCGGGCCATCCAAGCGCCGAGGCTGCCGGCCTCCTCCACCACCGCCTGCATGCCGGCCAGCAGTGCAGCCAAATCGGCGGCGCGGTGGAAGCGGTAGGAAAACCAGCTCAAGGCCGGCATCTCCCGGGCCGGATCGAAGGCCTCGAGCCATCGCCGCGGCGAAGGGCCCATCCCGTCGAGCAGTCGACCGAGCCGGGGCAAGAAGACCGAGACCTGCCCGTAGGCAAAGCTCGCGGCGAGCAGCCCCGCGATCTCCTGGTCGGCCGGATCCCGGTAGCGGTGGACCAGGGAGACCGGATCGTTTAGCACGCGCCTTTGCATGTCGAAGCGGTCGACGAAGGGATCGAGCACCGCCTTGAGCCGCGCCGCGCGGGCCTCAGACAGCATGCCTTCTCTCCTTGCCTCCCCCTGGCCGCCCGTACCGCGGCGAGGCGCTCTGGTCGGGTTGTCGCCAGGCGGGATCGGTGCCAGTCGTTTCCGAGGAGGGATCATCCATGGACCGTTCGGGCGCTCGGATCGCGTGCATCGTCCTGGGGGTGTGGCTCTTCGTCTCGGCCTTCCTTCTCCCCTATTCGGGGGCGCAGTTCACCAATACCTGGGCCGTTGGCCTGGCGGTGGTGGTCTTCGCCCTCGCCGGCATCGCCAGCGTACCCGCCCGCTTCTTGATCACCCTCGCGGCGGTCTGGCTCTTCCTCTCGGTGTGGATCCTGCCGGGGGCGAGCACCGGCGCGAAATGGAACAGCGCCCTCGTGGCCGTGCTCCTCTTCATCCTCTCGCTGGCCCCGGGTCAGAGCGAGCGTCCGATCCTCCCTCCGGCGCGCCGGGTACGGGCATGAGCTCCGGTCTGCCCTCCCCTTCCCCAGCGAGCAGCCGGCGGTCCCAGGCGCGGACGAAGGGCCACCAGACGACCAGCGAGATCGCGAGGTTGGCGCACTGCAGGAGCACGGCCCGCGCATCGCCTCCGGTCGCCAGGTAGGCGCCCACTGGTGCGGGCAGCGTCCACAGCACTTCCAGATGCGGCCGGGCCACCCAATCCAGCCGCATCGCCAGGTAGGTGGTGGTGGCCGTGGCCAGCGGCGCGGCGAGGAAGGGCACGGCGAGCCGCGGGNTCATCACCACCGGCAAGCCGAAGAGGATCGGCTCGTTGACGTTGAAGAGCGAGGGAACGAGCCCCAGCCGCCCCACGCCCCGAAGCGCCCGGCTCCGCGCACGCGCGAGCAAGAGTGCCAGAGCGAGGGTGCCTCCGGACCCTCCCTGCCAGACGAACCAGAGGAAGAACTCCCGCGTTGCCACGTGCGGAAGCGGCAGGCCGTCGGCACGCGCCGCCATGTTCTCCGTGAGCATGGAGAGCCAGACCGGCTTGAGCGCCCCGAGGATGGCCACCGGGTGGACGCCGAAAAGCCACATGGCGCCGTCGGCCAGGACCACGGTCCAGGCGCCGAGAAGCGAATCGGTGGCCGCCACCAGGGGCGCGACCGCGCTCGCCACCGCGCCGAGGAGGTCCAGTCCCGCGACGTGGACGACCGCCCAGACCAGCGTCACGCTGACCAAGGCGGGGACGATCGCCTGGAAGCTGCGCCCGATCGCCTCCGGCACCGAATTTGGCAAGCGAAGCGTCCAGCCCGAGCCAACGACGGCCCGCTGCACCTCGACCGAGAGCAGGCCGATGGCGATGGCGCCGAAGAGGCCGCCCGGACCGAGCGCCGCGAGCGAAAGGCCGAGCCCGCCCGCCTCCAACTGCGCCGGCGACTGGGCCACGAGAAACGAGGCGAGCGCGACCAACGGCGTCCCCGCCTCGTCCATCCCGTAGGAACGCGCGAGGGCGCGGGCCACGGCCAGACAGACGTACAGGCCGATCGCTCCGCCCAGAAGGCGGTACGGGACGAGGAGGATGCCGGACCAGCCTTCGAGCCGGGCGTGCAGAGCGGGGATCGGAGGCTGGGCGACGAGGAGAAAGGCCGAGCCGACCAAGACCAGCGGAAGCGCGGCCACGACTCCATCGCGAACCGCGCCGAGGTGGCGCTGCCGGGCGAGGCGCTCCGCCAGCTCCAAGAGGCGGGCGCGTGCCGAAGGATCGGCTCGGGGCTCGGGCGCCATCTCCGGCCGGCCCGCTCAGCTTCCGCTGGCCTTGCGGACCTCCTCCTCGGTGAAGACCGGCGGCGCTGGGTGGTTGCGACCCGCCGGATAGGGCTCCCGGGGCTCCACCGGCTCGGTGGAGTGCGCCGCCACCCCGTGCAGCGGGAAGTGCTGGTCCTGGGGCTGGGCCGAATCCTTGCGCCGCAACCAGGGGTCGGAAGGATAGGAGACCGGCGGGCCCTTCAGCAGGCGCTCGATGGGATAGATGAAGCCCTCGCGCGTGTACTCCGGCGGCGTGTGCTGGTAGGTGTCCATGCGGATGGCGTCCTTCGGACACGCCTCCACGCAAAGACCGCAGACCACGCAGCGGAGCTGGTCGATGACGAAGACGGTCGGGTACTTCTCGATCGGATCGTCTTCGTACTCGCCCGCCTCGATGTAGATGCACTGCGCCGGGCAGACGGTGGCGCACATGTAGCATGCCACGCAGCGGGGCTTGCCATCCTCGCGCGGCACCAGCCGGTGCGTCCCGCGATATCCGACGGGATAGGGCGCCCGTTCCTCCGGGTACTGGAGGGTGGCCACCTGGTTGCCCAGGCTCCCCTTCCGATAGGCGAAGTCCGGGCTCGGATCGCGTCCGCCGAAAAGATTGCGCAAGAAGTGCCGGGTGGTCACCGCCAGGCCGCGGATCACCTCGGGCACGAAGAGGCGCTGGTACCAGGAGAGTTGGGACGTCTCCTCGGCGGTGCGCTTGATTTCCTTCGTGGAGGCCATCGAATCGCTCTCCCTTCTTGCTGGAGCCACGCGTCAGTGCCCGGTCCCCCCGGCCATCATCCGGCCGGCCAGGACGAGCGAGGCGGGTTGCTTCTTCGGATAGAGGGCGGTCAGCCCCACGATGAACAGGATCTCCGCGAGTCCGACGATCGCCAGTAGTTCGAGCGAGGGATCGGCCAGCAGCAGAACCCCGGTGACGGCGATGTTCGCCAGGGCAACCGGCAGCAGGATCTTCCACCCGAGCGACTGGATCTTGTCGAAGCGGAACCGCGGCATCGTCCAGCGGATGGCCAGCTGCAGCCAGCAGAGGACGATCACCTTGAGGACGAAGTTCGTCCCCAGCACCACCGCCAGGCCGAACTCACCCACGCTGGATCGCAGCCACTCCTCCACGCCCCACGCCGGCGGGAACGGCAGGTGGTACCCGCCGAGGAAGAGCGCGGAGACCACCCCGGCGAGGACGACCGTGCCGATGAACTCGGAGATCATGAAGAGGCCGAAGCGCATTCCCGAGTACTCGACGAAGTAGCCCACGATCTCCGACTCGCCCTCGGGCGCATCGAAGGGCGGCCGCTTCAGCTCGGCGAACGAAGCGGTGAAGTACAGGAGAAAGCCGATCGGCTGCAGGAAGATGCCCCACGCCGGCAGGATGCCGCCGAAGAGACCCTGGTTCTGTCCGTCGGTCATCACCTCGAGCTGGAGAGTCTGGAAGATCATCATCAGACCCACCAGGCTCATGCCGAGCGCGATCTCGTAGGCGACCATCTGCGAGGAGCCGCGCAGACCGCCGAGGAGCGCGAGCCGGTTGTTGGAGGCCCAGCCCGCCAGCGCGGTGCCGAAGACGGCGACCCCCGAGAAGGCGAAGATGAAGAGGACACCCGGGTCGTAGCCCGGCGCCACCTGCAGCGAGACGGGGAAGGGGTCCACGCCCATGGAGGCCGCCAGTCCACCGACCAGCGGGATCTCCGAGGCGGAAACCACCGGCGCCACCGGCACCACCGCGAAGAGGACGAAGGCCGTCCCGAAGGCGAGCATCGGGGCAAGCGTGTAGAGGAAGCCCGAGGCGTGCGCCGGGACGAAATCCTCCTTGGTCAGCATCTTGATGCCGTCGGCGAGAAAGTGCGGGATGCCGAGGAGCGCCTTGTCCCGCAGGCCGGGCAGGCCGAGCCGCGCGCGGTTCGGCCCGATGCGGTCCTGCATCAGCGCCGACCACTTCCGCTCCGCCAGCGTCAGCAGCGAGGCGATCACCATCACCATGACGAGGAGGAGCGTGATGGTGTTGGCCACGGCCACGCCGATGTAGGGCTTGCCGAAGAGCGCTCCGGTCACCACGCCGAGGGCGCCCGCGGCGATGTAGAAGAGCGCCAGGACCGCCCCGACGAGGACGCAGAGGCCGACGATCAGTGCACTGATGAAGGCAGCGCGCATGGACTCCTCTTCCTTATGCCGCCGTGCCGCTGCTACGCAGCGGGAGAAGTTCCCGCATGCCGGCGGGCCGTCCGTCCACGGTTCCGCCCGGTAGCGGAACCACACCCTTCAGATACCGACGGGGCGTCGCGTCCCAGTCGAAGGAGCCGAGGCTCCCCTCCGGCAGCTTCCGCCCGAGGTCCATGAAGACCTCGCGCGCCGAGTTCCAACCGGTCTCCTGTCCGAGGTCGCGAAGCATCCGCGCCGCCCACGCCCAGCCAGGCCGCGCGCCGCCCCGTGGTGCGTAGGCCGCCAGGAAGCGCTGCGCCCGCCCCTGGAAGTTGACGAAGGTGCCCTCCGCCTCCGAATGCGGCGCCAGCGGAAGCGCCACGTGCGCCGCGTCCAGCAGAGGCGAGAGATTCGTGCCGAGCGCCACCACCACCTGTGCCTTGCGCAGCCACTCGACGAAGGCCGCTTCGTCTCCCGGGATCTCCAGGCCGGCGAGAAGCACGCGATCCGCCGGGCTCGCCATCAGCACGTCGAAGGGCCGGACCTGCAGACCGAAGGCCTGCGCGGCCAGCTCCACGCCCTTGCGGTTCGGATTGCGGTCCGCGCGAAGCAACAGCCGGTCGGCCTCCCCCGCCGGGCGCCCCGAGACGTAGATCGCGTCGGCGCCCAGGCCCTCGCGCGCCAGCGCCGCCACGGCGAGCGCATCCTCGAGCGAGAGCACCGGCGAGACGACCACGGCGAGCCTGCCGCCCTGCTCTGCCAGCCGCTTCGCCGCGGTGGCGGCGGCCGCCTCGACCTCCACCTCCTCGCCATCGACCCGTGCGCGAACGAGCCGGTCGTCGTGAAGCGAGTGGTAGGAGAGCCGCCCGACGTCGCACATCCAGTACTGATTGATCTCGGGATTCTCCCGCGGCCGGTACCGGTATGGCACGCCCTGAAAGTGGTCGAGATAGACGTTGCAGCCCCGCTCACAGCCCGTGCAGATCGAAGGCGTGGCGGTGAGGAAGTACGCGCGGGCCCGGAAGCGGTTGTCGCGCCACGTCAGCGCGCCGACCGGGCAGAGATCGACGATGTTGCCAGAGTAGTTGTTGTCGAGCGTCTTGCCCGGGAAGACGTCGATGACCTCGCGCGTGCCGCGCCCGAAGACGCCGAGGACCGGATCGCCGGCGATCTCCTTCATGAAGCGCACGCAGCGCGTGCACATGATGCAGCGCTCCTGGTCCAGGACGATGGTGGGCCCGAGGATCTTGCGCTTGTTCTTCATCCACTTGGGCCCGTCCAGGCGCGACGGCTTGTAGTCGTATTCCTGGTAGTAGTCCTGGAGCCGGCACTCACCCGCCTGATCGCAGATGGCGCAGTCGACGGGGTGATGGAGGAGCAGCAGCTCCTGGACCGAGCGCTGCTGGTCCTTGACCCGCTGGCTGGCTCTGGGTCTTGATCTCCATCCCCTCCATCACCGTGATCTGGCAGCCNGGAACCAGCTTCCCCGGGGGATGCTTGTTCGTCTCCACCAGACACATGCGGCAGTTGGCCGCGATGGAGAGGCCCGGGTGATAGCAATAGTGCGGGATTTCGATGCCGACGGTCTTGGCGGCCTCGATCAGATTCGTCCCCGGGGGAACCTGGGCGGGAATGCCGTCGATGGTGATGTTCACCAGCTCCGCCCGCTTTTCCTCGCTCACTGCTCCACCTCGCCGCCGATCATGTTGATGAGGTCGAAGGTCGGGATGAGGTCGGGCAAGAGCGCCCCGACCACCATGTGCTCCAGACCTCCCAGAAGCGGGATCCCCGGCGCACGGCAGTGCACCTTGTAGGGCCGGCCCGAGCCGTCGCTGACCAGGTACCAACCCAGCTCACCGTTGGGGGATTCCGTGTACGAGTACACGGTTCCCGCAGGAACCTTCACTCCCTCCATCACGATCTTGAAGTGGGCGATCACCCCCTCGATCGTGGAATAGACCTCGTTCTTCGGAGGGAGGACGAAGCGCCAGTCGTCCACGAGGATCGGCCCCGGCTCCATCTGCTCGAAGCACTGGAGGATGATCCGCTCCGACTGCTTCATCTCCTCGATCCGCACGCAGTAGCGGTCGTAGTTGTCCCCCTCCGTGCCGAG
>NICF_comb_assmDRAFT_10002566_pt1 | contig 13617 bp, 10 predicted proteins | sample NewIslPassag4_SG_FD_11279 | JGI IMG/M metagenome (IMG submission 11279) | reverse complement strand
CCCGCCGGCGACTGTTCGCCGGCCAGAGGCGCGGGCCCGCTGCTCAAAAAGACAAAGATGCCTTCCGCAATGGCTTCGGCAACGCGCCATTGGTATTCGGGGTCTTGGAGCCGCCGTTCTTCCTCGGGGTTGGAGAGGAACCCGACCTCCACCAGCGCCGCTGGCACCTCCACCGCCCGCAGGATGCGCAGGTCCGCCGGCCGGGCCGTGCGCCGGTTGGGGCCCAGATGCCGCACGAGGGACGCCTGGATCGCCTCCGCCAGGCGCCGGCTCTCCTCGCGCCCTTCGAGGTAAAACGTTTGCGCGCCCGACCAGCGGGGACTGGGGAAGCTGTTGGCGTGCAGGCTGACGAACACGTCTGCACCGCTCGCGTTGACCAGCGCAGCGCGGCGCAGCAAGTCCTCCCGCTGGCGGTGAGAAACCGGCTCTCCTTGCACCAGGTCGTGATCGCCCGCGCGGGTCAACACCGTGTACACCGCGCTGCGGTGGAGGACTTGCTGGAGCTTCAAGGCGATGGCCAGGGTGATGTCCTTCTCCTGGGCGCCCGTGGCGCCGATGGCACCGGGATCTGGCCCGCCGTGGCCCGCGTCGACGGCCACGGTGCGCCCGGAGACGGCCTCCGCCAGCGGCGCCGCCGCGGGCCATGGGCGCACACCGGCCAGTGCCAACGACACCAGCGCCGCCGTCAAGACCACCAACAGCGCCGCGGCTACCAAGTGCCGGCGATGAACGACCACCACCAACGGTCCCCGCAAGCGTCCTCTCCCACCCGTTCCGGCCCGTCCTGTGACAGCCTATTCACCCGCGCGCTGCGGCAGCACCTTCGCTGCCCGTGCCCCCTCCCCGCGGGGGCCCGGCAAGGCCCGCCACCGAAACGCCCAGCGGCACGCTCCGGGTCACGCACCGCCGGGACCGGCGCCGTCCCGGATCGCTTCCAGGACCCGGTAGCCGCCGCCTTTGGCCACTTCCCGGCATCCGCCAAACACCGCGGCCATGTGGCGCGCCAGGGTGCGGGCGCCTTGGCTCGTGCGAGCCACCATCAACAGCCGCCCGCGGGGCTCTAGACGCCGGTGGGCTTCCTCCACCCACGCGTACACGACCCGTTTGCCGGCGCGGATGGGCGGGTTGGAAGCGATGAGGGTGAACGTCATGCCCGCGACCGGGTCAAAACCGTCGCCCTGCCGCACTTCGGCGTTGACAATGCCGTTTAGGCTCAGGTTCCGGCGGGCCAGCTCCACGGCCCGCTCGTTGACGTCCACCAGCCAGACCCGGGCACCGGGCGACTCTGCGGCGATGACGATCCCGACGGGCCCATAGCCGCAACCCAGGTCGAGCGCCTGCCCTGTGGCAGGCAGCGGCAGGTGCTCAATGAGCAGGCGCGTGCCCGGATCCAGGCGCCGGCGGGAGAACACGGCCGCATCGGTTGCAAAGACATAAGACCGGCCGCGCAGCTCTTCCCGCACTTCCCGGGGACGGTGGGCAGCAGCGGGCCGGCGGGTGTAATAGTGTTCGCTCACTCTAGCTCNCCTGCCGGGCCGCGGCGACCGTCTCCCGGTGCAGCCGCGCGAGCATCCCCTCAAGCTGCTCAGGCGACTGCCCGTCCACGGTCGGGGTGTTGCGCCCCGACAATCCATCGACCGCCCCGGCGGCTGCCAGAGCTTGTACCAGCGCCGTCTCCTCCCCCGGCTCCGGCAGCAGGTCCGCCCGCGCCAGGTGGGACAGCACCGCCAGCAGCGCGTAGGCGCCCCAGTTGGACACGCCCGCCGCGATCACGTAATCCGCAGGCACCACCGAACCGATGCGTTCACCCAAGGGCACATGGCGCCGCACCTGGGCGGCCACCTTACCCATGCCGATCTCGTTGCCGCCGTCGCCGACGCCCACCGTCACCACGCCCGCGGGCCGCTCGATAAACCAGCCGTCCAAGGGGGCGACGCAGTCGTCCAAAACGGTGCCCCGCGCGCTGTAGTAGTGCCCATCGGCGGCCCGGCCCGGCCGCTCGACGCTGACCAGGTGGGTGATCCCGTGTCGCCGGCACCAGTCGTCTCCCGGGCGGGGGGCTGCGGTGACGACGGGTACGCCGTCTACCCACGGCGCGACGGCCGGATGGTCCAGCACGGGGCGGCACCACCGGTCCGTCACCACCACCGCCTCTTTGCCCAACCGGATCAGGGCCCGGGCCAAAAACAGCGCCCCAGGCGGCCCGTCGGTCTCTGCGGCGCCGGCACCGGCGATGTAGAAGCCGGTGACGACGGCCACCCGCGCGGCCGCCGCCAGCGCCAGGGCGGCCGCCAGCAGGTCACCGGGCACCACCAGGTGCGCGGACCCCCGCTCGTTGACATCCTCGGCCACCGCCGCTTCCACCGCCGCCGCCAGCGCGGCGGCGCTGTTCTCCCTTTCCATGGCCCGTCCCCCCTTCCTGGCATATTCCTTCACGGAGCAGGCGGTTCCTGGCCCGCCCCCGCCCCGCGGCCGGAACAAAACCACAGCACCCCGGTTTCCGTAATCAGCAAGTCCACGCCTTGGTCGTGGGGTTCGTGGGGCAGCGCGTCCACCAGTTGCACGCTGTAGGCCCAGCCGGCCCGGACCACCCGCGCCGGCAGGCGGGCCAGCAGCCGGTCGTAGTAGCCGCCCCCCTGGCCCAGCCGCCGCCCCGCCCGGTCAAACCCAAGCCCGGGCACTACCACCGCGTCGAGCGTCCCCGGATCGATGGGCGGCAGCGCGTCCGCCGGCTGGGGAATGCCGCGAAAAGGCCCCGGGACGAGGTCGTGCCAGCCTGCCGCCGGCACGACCTCCATCTCGCCGGGGCGGTGCGGGATGAGGCGAGGGAAGCACACCGTCCGACCCGCGGCCCACAGGCGTTCGGCCAGCGCCGCGGTGGGCGCCTCGGGTTCCACGGCGGCATACAGCATGACCCGCAGGGCGGTGACCAACTCGGGCACCGACCAGAAGTGGTCCGCCATGCGCCGGCCCCACTCTTCCCGCAGGCGCGGGTCGACGCGCCGGCGACGCTCCGCCAGCACCCGGCGCCATCCCCGCTTGTCCATAGGCTCGACGGATGCGTTCACATGATAACCCCTTCGTGGGCCCGGCAATGGCCGTCCCTGGCCGCAGGGCGCTGCCCGGCTTACCCCGGGGCCCGGCGTTTGCGACACCCCACGCCCCGGGCCGGCGACTACCTCGCGACCGGCCCCCGAACTTGCGCCCCCGCCGAGACCCGAGTTTCCGTGGGTCCCCGGTAGCGCAGGAAGACGAGAATACCGGTCAAGATGAGCGCGCCGCCGGCCAACTGCGCGGCGTCCGGCACCTCGCCCAGGATGAACAGCGCTAGGATGCTGGCGCCGATGGGCTCCGCCAGGATGCTGACGGCCACCACCGAAGCGGGCACGTACTGCAGCACCCAGTTGAACACGGTGTGGCCCAGCAAGGTCGGACCCACGGCCAAGGCGACAAAGATGGCCCAGTCGTACGCGCCGTAGCCGCCGAGCGGCACATCCATCGCCGCCGCGGCCAGGCCCAAGGTGGCCGCGGCAGCACCGTACAGCCAAAAAACGTAAACCAGAAGCGGCACCCGCCGCCGCACCCGCTGCCCAATCAGGAGGTAGCCCGATACCAGGATGGCGGCCAGCACCGCGAGGGCGTCGCCCACAAGGCGCGAACCGGCTTCCTGCAGAGCGCCGGCCCCAATCAGGTACACGCCGCCCAGCGCCACCGCAATGCCCACCAGGGAGGCCGGGGAGGTCCTTTCGCGCCACAGGAGGTACGCGAACAACATGACCCAGATGGGCTGGGTCGTCACCAGCACCGACGCGCTGGCCACGCTGGTGAGCCGCAAGGACGTGAACCAGACGGCGTAGTGCACCGCGAGGAACACGCCGGCCCCGACCGCCGCCCCCACGTCCCGCAGGCCGGGCTCCAAAAGCCCCCGCCGATGCCGCAAAAGCACCGCCGGCAAAAGCAGCAGCCACGTCACTGCGAGGCGGTAAAAGGCCAAAGCGACCGGGTCTGCGGTGGACAGCTTGGCCAGCACGGCCGAACCTGACACCGCGGCAACCCCGACCGCGATCAGCGCGTACACCTGCCGGGGCGTCAGCACCCGCTCCACGTCCATCCCTCCGGCGGGCCGGCCGCCTCAGGCCGGGCGCACGATGGACACCGCCGCCTGGGCCGGGTCGAGTTGCTCCCGGAGCACCCGGTTGGCTTCGTCCAGGGTCACGGACCGCAACTGGTCCAAGTAGTCAAAAAGCGACCCACCCAGGAAGTGGTAGTAGAGGAAGCCGTTGGCGATAAACTCCAGCGAGTTGAACAGCTGCACAAACTCGCCCACCGCCTGCCGCTGTACCCGCCGCAGGTCTTCCTCGGCCAGGCCCTGCTCCCGCAGGCGCTCGAGCCCCTCCGTGAGCCGGGCGTGCAAGGCGTCGGGATCCCGGGTTTCTCCGCCGATGATGGTGTGCGCGAAGCTGCCGCCGGATGTGTAACGGGCGCCGAACCGGTCGTCGACCAAGTCCGCGTCATACAACTCCTGAAACAGCTGTGAGCTCCTGCCCAGCGCCGCGGAGAGCACCAGCGACATGGTCACCTCCCGGCGCAGCCGCTCCAGGCCCCCCGCCGGCGTTCCGCTGTCCTTGAAACCCAGCGCGTACAAAGGCCGCGCCACGGGCAGCACCGCCTCCACCCGGATCCGGGCCACACCCGGCGGCTCTTCAGGGTACAGGCGCTCCACCGGCGGGCGGGGCTGGTAGCCGCGGGCGCCCACATCCGCCTCCACCTGCGCCAGCACCGCGTCCGGGTCCACGTCGCCGACCACAAAAAGGGCCATGTTGCTGGGATGATAGAACGTATCGTAGCAAGTGTAGAGCGTCTCAGGATCAATGCGGCGGATGGACTCCACGGTGCCGGCGATGTCGATCCGCACCGGGTGGACGTGGTACAAGGCTTCCAGCAGGTTCATCCCCAGCCGGTGCCGGGGCTGATCCTGGTACATGCGGATCTCTTGCTCGATGATGCCGATCTCCTTCTTCACGCCCTCGGGCGTGAAGTGGGGCTGCTGCACGAAGTCCAGCAGCCGGTCCAGGGCCTGGGTGAAGTTGTCCGTCGTGGAAAACAGGTAGCTGGTCATAATGTGGCTGGTGTACGCGTTGACGGACGCGCCCAGCGCGGCGAACCCGTTGAACACATGCCCTTCCGGGTCCTCGAAGAGCTGGTGCTCAAGGAAATGCGCGATGCCGTCGGGCACCTCCGTGACCTCCGCGGCCCCAGGCCGGCGAAACCGGTTGTCGATGGACCCGTAGCGGGTGGACAACACCGCGTAGCGCTTGTGAAACCCGGGTCGCGGCATGACGAAGACCTCTAGTCCCGCCGCGAGCCGGGTGTGCACGACCCGCTCCTGGAGCAGTTGGCTGTAAATGGTCTGCCACGCCATGACGGTTCCTCCTCACTGGCCCCCGGCCGCGGGCGCACGCAAAAAGTACACCGTGTCCAGCCGGACGCCCTCGGCCACTCGCACCACGTCCTCGCGGGTGACCCGCTTGACGTCGTCGATGAGTTCCGGGACTGGCCGCACGCGGTTGTTGATCAGCCCCACCAGCCGGCCGCCGATGATGCGGCCGGGGCTGTCCCGCCCGGACAACATGCCGTTGATCAGGCCCTTGCGGGTGTTCTCCAGTTCCTCTTCGCTGATGTCTCCCGCGGCCAGCGCGTCCACCTGGTCGCGGATGATGCCCAGGGCCCGCTCGTACTTGTCGACAGCGATCCCGGCCGTCACGGTGACGACACCTTTGGTCGCCTCCAGCTGCGACGAGGCGAAATAGGCCAGGCTCGCCTTTTCCCGCACGTTGATGAACAGCTTGGAATGGGGAAAGCCCCCCAGGATGCCGTTGTACATGAGCAAGGCCGGGTAGTCGGCGTCCGGATAGCGCGTCGCGGTGCGGTAGCCCAGCGCCAGCACGCCCTGCTGCACCTGCTGCTCCTCGGTCACCACCCGCTCCTCTCCGGCGCCCTCGGGATGGGGCGTAGCGGCTACGGGGGTTTCAATGTCGCCTCGCGGCAGGGTCAGGTGCTGCCGCACCCACGCCGCCACCTGCGCCGGCTCCACCGGTCCCACCACAAAGAGGTCAACGGGGCTGGTGGCCAGGACGTGCTGGTAATGCTCGTACAAGCCGTCCGGCGTCACCCGGCGCAGCTCCTCCACGTCGCCATACTTCTCAAGGCCAAAGGGCTCCCCGGCGAACATCTCCTCCCGCAGCCGCTTCATCGCGTACTGCGGTTTCTGATTGATGACGCTCAAAATGCGCCGGCGGAGGTTCTCCGCCTCCTGCGCCACGTACTCGCGCCGGAACACCCCGTCCTCGGTGGCCGGGCGCAAAAGCACCTCGCCCAGGAACGCCAGGGCCTTTTCGGACAGCCCCAGTTGCTCCGGCAAAAACCGGTCGTGGGCCACCTCAACCAAGAGCTCGATGTTTTGCGTTTCCCCGACCTTGCTCACGTCCGCGTTGAAACCGGCGCCGTACAGGTTTTCCAGGTACCGGGCCATGTCCCGGACCGTGGGTAGCGCCTCGGTGCCGCGGCGCAGCACGAAGGGGATCACCGCGGTGTAAGTGTAGCTGTCCGCCCGCAGGTTGCGCCGGAGGACCAGCTTGACGGTGGTCGTTTTGAACTTTTCCGTCGCCGCGACCCAGAGGGTGTAGCCGCGATCGATGGCGATAGGCTCAAACTGGATTTGCATCAGCGCTCCGCTCTCCTCACGCGGCGTCGCAGCCGGGGGCCCGCCCGCCGTGGATCATGATCCGGTTTCTCGCAATAGTTCACCCGGCACAGTCCCGTTCTTTGATTCGGGTCCCGTTCCTGCATCACGGTCCCCTTAATTCATCATGATCCCGTTCATCACAAAATGATGGCCACCTCATCGCGGTCCATGCGGTCCATGCACTCTTGCAGCTTCGTGCGCAAGACCGGGTCCTCTGCCGCGGCGAAGCGCACCTGCCGCAGGAGGTCGATGCCGCGGCGCAGGGCGTAGACGATGTCGCCCTCGTCCTGGTAGGCGCCCTGCAACAGGCGGGAGAAGGCTTCCCCCCGGCTCCAGCTGTAGGCGAGCGCGGCCACGTGGTCGTGAAACCGCACCGTGGACGTGCCCACCACCCGCCGTTCCAACTCCGCCAGCTCCCGCACGCGGGCCTCCACCGCGGCCACGTCAAACGCGTTGTGGGGCAGGCGCCCCTCGGACCGGCGCGGCTCGTAGTCGATGGACACGGCCAGAGCATTGATCTGGTCCGGATCCAGCCGGTGAAACCAGCCGTCAAAGTACAGCTCCGTCACCAGGAGTTCCTGGATGTTGATACGGGCGGCGAACTCGCCCCGGGCCGTCAGCTGGTCGCCCCGGATAAAGTCCAGCTCCTCCAGAACCTGGCGCTTGGCCACAAACTCCTCGATAAACCGCTCGGCCGGCGGCAACTCCAAAAGCTCTCGCTCCAGGCTCCGCACCCGCTTGGCCGCCTGGCGCCGCTGCTTGCCTTCGGTATGTTCCAACTCCGCAAGGCGCGCCCGGGCCTTAGCCAACGCGGCTTCCAGCCGCTCGCGCTCCCGCTCCGCCTGGTAGGTGGCGAAGTTCTTGCGCAAGATGGACCGGATCTCGTCCATGGAGTACGAACGCACCAGGTGGAGGACGCTGTTGTAGCTGAGCGTGAAGCGGCTGCGCAGCGGCTCCACGTCCTCCTCCCGCATGCTGGGGTACTCCTCAGGCACAAACCGGTTGAAGTCCACCAGCGTAAAGACGTACCCCCGCTCGTCGATGCCCCGACGGCCGGCGCGGCCCGCCATCTGGAAATATTCCCGGTTGGTCAGGGGCCGGAACGCTTCCCCGTCCCACTTGGTGATGCTTTCGAAGCACACGGTGCGGCACGGGAAGTTGAGGCCGACGGCGAAGGTTTCCGTGCAGTAGAGGACGCGGATAAGGCGCTGCTCAAACAGATCTTCGACGATGTCCTTCACCACCGGTAAGAGCCCCGCGTGGTGATAGCCGATCCCCCGGGTGAGCAGCCGGGTCAAGGAACGCAGGCGCGGGATCGTCCCGCCGCTCCAGCGCTCCAGGTGCCCGTCGATGATCTCCCGCACCCGCTGCTTCTCCTCACGGGTCAAGAAGTCAAAGCGCTCGCCCAATTCGGCGCCGTTGAGCTCGCACTGGCGGCGGCTGAAGGTAAAGAACAGGCACGGCAGGTAACGGCGACGGATCTCCTCGATCAGGTCCACGTGGCTCGTGCGGGGAAACTCCAGGCGCAGCCGGCCGTTGGGCCGCACCCGCAGCCGCTCTGCGTAGCGACGGTAGCGCTGGGCCAGTTTGCGGAACGTGGTGATCCCGGAGGTGAGCTCGTACATGTAGTGGGTCAGCGGCACCGCCCGCTCGGGGTGATGCACCACCCGCACCGGATGGCCGTGCACCTGGGTAATCCACGCCGCCAGCTCATCGACGTTGGGGATGGTGGCCGACAGCCCCAGAAACCGCATGTGGGGCGGCATGAAGATCAGGCTCTCCTCCCACACGCTGCCCCGGGCCGGGTCGTCGATGTAGTGGATCTCGTCAAAGATGCAGTACGCCACCGCCTCCAGGCGCGCCGGCGCCTGGTGCAGCAAATTGCGGAAGATCTCCGTGGTCATGATGAGGATGGGCGCCTCGGGGCGGATGACCACATCGCCGGTGAGGATCCCTACCTTTTCCTCACCCAGCAGGCGCTTGAACTCCTTGTACTTCTGGTTGCTCAGGGCCTTGATGGGCGCGGTGTACACCACCTGGCGGCCCTGGCTGGCCATGAGCTCAATGAGGTAGTCGGCCACCAGAGTCTTGCCGGTGCCCGTTGGGGCTGACACCAGCACGCTGTAGTTCTGCTGGATCCAGCTGATGGCTTCTTCCTGGAACGGGTCCAGCCGCTTGCCCCGGTACTCCCTTAACCCGGCAGACACCAACCCGCCGCGTGCGTCGTTGCGATCGATCGTGGGATCACTCCAGCCTTGGACCTCGGACCCGGCTCCCGCCTGAGCCGTACGCCGGCCTTCCCTTGCGCACGGGCGCCCGTGCAACGGCCTGGACCGGCCAGCCTGCCCGCCGGCCCCAAAGCGCCCCTGCCGCCGGCGCAGCTTCATCCTAGCAGATCCCGTACGGGCTGTCCACGGCCGCAGGAGCCTGTCCATGGTATAATCATTTGTACTTCAGCGAAAGGCGGACCGCACCTTTGGCGCTGGAAAGCGAAATCAAAGCCTATGCCCGTCGTATCGGCTTCGACGTGGTGGCCATCGGGCGGGCCGACGCCTATGAGCGCGCCCGGCGGGTGCTGGAACAGCGCCGGACGGAGGGCCGCTACCCTGCCTTCACCGAGCCCGACATCGCCGTGCGCTGCGACCCCCGGCGGCTGCTGCCGTCCGCGCGCTCGGTCATCGCCCTGGGCGTGTCGTACCTCACCCCGCATCGCTCCCGCGCCACCCGGGCCGGTACCGATCCCAAAGGACAGCTTTCCCGCTATACATGGGGCCAAGACTACCATCCCCTGTTGCGGCACCGCATGCAGCAACTGGTCGACTTCCTGGCCCGCCGTGTGCCCGGTCTAGAAGCCCAAGCCTTCGTGGACACCGGCCCGCCGGTGGACCGGGAGGTGGCCGCCGCGGCAGGCCTGGGCTGGTACGGCAAGAACGCGTGCCTCTACGTGCCGGGCTTTGGCTCGTGGGTGTTTCTCGGGGAGATCATCACCAACCTGCAGCTCAAGCCCGATCCCCCGGTGGCGCTGGACTGCGGCGATTGCGACCGCTGCATCCGCGCCTGTCCCACAGGCGCCATTCGCGAGCCTTTCTACGTGGACCCGTACCGGTGCGTCTCCCACCTGACCCAGATGAGCGGCTCCATCCCCGTGGAGCTGCGGCCGGCCATGGGGCTTAAGGTCTTTGGCTGCGACGTCTGCCAGGACGTATGCCCCTGGAACGCGGACGCGATCGTGGCCGACCGGCCCGAGTTTCGCCCTTTGCCGGAGGTGGGGACCGCCCCGTCCTTGATTGATTTGCTCACCATCAGCAAGGGCGAGTTTCGCCGTCGCTTCGGCCGTACCGCACTGGCTTGGCGGGGGAAAAAGACGCTGCAACGCAACGCGGCCATTGCCCTGGGCAACAGCCGCAATCCCGCCGCGGTGCCGGCCCTGGCCCGGGCCTTGGCGTCGGACCCAAAGCCGGTGGTGCGGGGCAGTGCCGCCTGGGCGCTGGGCCGCATCGGCGGTGCGGCCGCCCGGGCTGCCCTTGAGGAAGCGCAGCGCCGGGAAACCAACGCCCAGGTGCTGGAAGAAATTGGCCTAGCCCTGCGCATGCTGGCAGGCGAGACGCCGGCCAGCGCGACCAAGCCTGCTCGCGCGACCTAGAGGCAGGCTCGCACCGCAGCAACGACCTGCGGTACCGCCTCTAGCGTCACGTGGCGGTGGGTGACAAACCGCACCTGCCTCGGGCCAAAGGGGACGCCCAGGACGCCCCGGCTCGCGAGCCGCTCGAGAAAGGGCACGGCCTCGTAACCCTCGGGTAAGGTAAAGAGCACGATGTTGGTCTCTACCGGTTCGACGCGCAGGCCATCAATCGCCGCGAGCGCCCCCGCCAGCTCCCGGGCCACCCGGTGATCCTCCGCCAACCGGTCCACCATGGTCTCCAGCGCCACCAGGCCCGCGGCCGCCAGCACACCTGCCTGGCGCATGCCCCCGCCCAGCATCTGCCGGACGCGGCGGGCCTGCCGGATGAAGTCCCGGGTCCCGGCCAGGATCGAACCGACCGGGGCCGAGAGACCCTTGGAGAGCGAAACCATCACCGAATCAGCGGGCTGTACCAATTCCGTGACGTCCACCCCGAGGGCCACCGCTGCGTTGAATACCCGCGCGCCGTCCAAGTGCACCTTGAGGCCCAGTTCCCGGGCGACGGCGGCCAGAACCCGCATCCGCTCGGGGGACATGACGCTGCCTCCGCCCCGGTTGTGGGTGTTCTCGAGACACAGCAGGGCCGGCTGCGGGAAGTGCAAGCCCGGCGCGCGGCGGAGACTCCGGATGGTGTCGGGGTCCGGGATGCCCCGCTCGCCCCGGAAAAGGCGCGGCAGGAGCCCGGCGATGCGGGACACGCCGCCCGCCTCATAGTAGTAGATGTGGCAGTTTTCCTCAAGCCACACCTCCTGCCCCGCTGCGGTGTGGGTGAGGAGCGCGATCAAGTTGCCCATGGTGCCGCTAGGCACAAACAGGGCGGCTTCCTTGCCCAAGCGCGCTGCGGCGGCCTCCTCCAGCCGCTGCACCGTCGGGTCGTGACCCAAGACGTCATCGCCCAGCGGCGCGGACGCCATGGCCTCCAGCATGGCCGCGGTCGGCTGCGTGACCGTATCGCTGCGCAGATCGATGACGGGTGCCTCCGCCGGCGCTTGACCGGCCGGCTGGGCACCCGGCTTGACGAGTGTATGCAACGGTATTCCCCTTTCTGTTTCTCAGCCGTGACCCGCGCGGGGTGAGAGCCCGCACCCGGTTTCAGTCGATGACGAAAACGACGGCGTACCGGCCCAAGAAGTCGTACTTGGCCAGCTCGCGGCGGATGCGGTCCGCGTCTGCGACACTGATGACGACGCTCGCGCGGAACAGGTCATCGACGCGGCCGACCGCTGTCACCACCAGCGGCAGGCTGTACGGGTACAGTTCGCTGACCGCAAGGCGCGGGTGGCGGAGGGCTTGGTCCGGATCCTGTGAGTAGGACACGATGCCGCGGCTGATGACCAGCCGCGGATCGGCTTCCATGCCCGTGTAGACCAGTTCGCCCCGCTCGTCCACGATGCGGGGCGACATGCCCCGCTGCACCCCCAAGCCCCGGGCGTCCACCACCAGGCCCGTGTACACGTGGCCGTAGCGGGCCAGGAGTTGCTCCCAGTACGCTGCCAGCCGCTGCGGCCGGTCGTCGATGCGCACCAGCGACACATCGTCCCACCAGAGCGACCCCTGCACGCGGCCGCCCACCGTCACCACCGCCCGGGCCGTACCCGAGGCCACGAACTCGAGCTCCACGCGATACCATTGGCCGTCTGCGGGGATCCCCCGGTGGATCCGCTGGCTGCCGCCGTTCTCGTCCTCCCAGTCCACGCCCAGCGTAGCCACGGCCTGGCTGTCGGCCCGCACCCACCCGGACAGCACGTAGCGGCCGCCCGCCGCCAACTGCAGGCCTCCCTGGCGCCAGAACACGTCACCCTCCACCGGGCCCGTGGACAGGCGCCCGCTGGCCCCGCCGCCGTGGGCCACCTGCGTGTCGCGTGCCGACGCACGCGCGCCTGTGGCCTGCCACGCGACAGGCTGGCTCAGGCCTGATTCAAAATCGCCGTTTTGCAAAAGGTTTACGTCAAAAACTTCCTGGGCCAGCCCAACTCCTCCGGCAAGACCCAATACCCACACCAGGCTCAAGAGCAAGGCGGCAGCGCGCATGGCGTCCCTCCGCTTCACAGGCGGTAGATGTCACGGTATTTTTGTTCAAGGTACCGCACGTAGGGCCCGCTGTCCAGGGGGCCGCCGGTCACCCGCCGTGTAAGCTCCGCGGCGTTAAAGATGGCGCCCCAGCGGTGAATGCGCTCCTGGGACCAGGTGCGCAGCGCGGCGAACCGCCCCCGACGGATTTCCTCCGGGATCTCTGGCCGCTCCCGCACGGCCTGCTCGTAATACTGCACGCTCAGCACGTTGCCCAGCGTGTAGGTGGGGAAATACCCAAAGGAGCCCATGGACCAGTGGATGTCCTGTAGGACGCCGTCCGCGTCCCGCTCGGGCGCGATCCCCAGGTACTCTTTCATCTTGTCCCGCCACGCGCCGGGCAGGTCTCGCACCGCCAAGCGCCGGCTCACCAGTTCTCGTTCCAGGTCAAACCGGACGAAGATGTGCAGGTTGTAGGTAAGTTCATCGGCCTCTACCCGGATAAAGGACGGTTCGACCCGGTTGATGGCCCGGTAAAACCCTTCCAAGTCCACGCCCGCCAGCGGCTCGGGAAACGCCGCCTTAAGGCGCGGAAAAAGGAACTCCCAAAAGCCGCGCGAGCGGCCGACGACGTTTTCCCACAGCCGCGATTGGGACTCGCAAACGGCCAGTGATTGATCCCAGTAAAGGGGGGTATCGTAGAAGTCCGCCGGGATTCCCTGAAAATGGATACCGTGGCCGGCTTCGTGTAGCGTGGCGAAAAAGCCCGCCGCCCAGTCATTGGGCTGAATGCGGGTGGTGATGCGCACGTCGCCATGAGCAAAGCCGCTGGTGAACGGGTGGGCGGACTGGTCCTGCCGCCCCCGCCGCAGGTCAAAACCGATGAGCTGGAGCACCTCAACGCCAAAGTTCCACTGCTTCTGAGGATCAAAAGCGGCGCGCAGAAACCCGGCCTCCACCTGCGGAGCGCCCGCCACAGCCTGGACCAGCGGCACCAAACGCTCTTTGAGTCCTGCGAAGACCCGCTCCACCTCGGCCGTGGTCATCCCGGGCTCATGCTCGTCCAGCAGCGCGTCGTAGACTTCCCCCCGGTAGCCCAGGCACTGCGCTTTTTCGATGGCCAGCTCCACGAGCCGCTCGAGGTGCGGCGCGAAAGGGGCGAAATCCGATGCGGCTCGGG
>NICF_comb_assmDRAFT_10002564_pt1 | contig 13629 bp, 11 predicted proteins | sample NewIslPassag4_SG_FD_11279 | JGI IMG/M metagenome (IMG submission 11279) | reverse complement strand
AACGCGACATGGGCATCTTCGTCTGCTGGATCATGGGCAATCACTCGGCGGAGCGTCGTGAGCGCCAGGGTAATCTCTCCGCGCTCCTCGTAAACCCGAGCTAGTGTACGAAGCAGCAGTCCATAGCGCTCTCGTAAGCGGAAACGGTCTGCAATCAGCCAGTTGCCATCCATGTCAGCGAGCAAGTCGCCAGTGTACCAGGATAATGCTGCTTCGAGTAAGGATGGTTCTTCGGCAGCAAGCGCAGTATCGGCGGCAGTTTCAAAAGCATGAACGTCGAGCCAGATACCGTCTGGACTTCGCAGCTCAAGCCAGGGGCCACTCGTAAAGAGATAGCGTGAAGGGGTATAGGGGGAAAGACCTGGCTCGAGAGCACGCCGAGCTGCATGGAGCGCTTTATTCAGCCGGTTCAACGCAGCATCTGGATCATCCTCGGGCCAGAGCGCTTCGCAAACTTGTTCCCGACGCAAACGAAATCGCCTGCTGAGTGCCAGACATGCGAGTACAGCCCCTGTCCATGCCTGTCGAAGGGCTTCTGGCGAAACGTCATACTCGCCAGCTTTGATCCGTAACTCGCCGAGAAGCCAAATTCGGAGCATCCCAGGGGTCTGCAGGTGTGCCAGGTCGCTTGCTTGCATGGCTGTGGGGTCCCCTGTAGTGGTAGAGGATAGGCGCAGTATGCTCTACCAATTCTCCCGCCCTGCCCGTCCGGAGCATACACTGCGCCACATGGCTATGCTCCGATAGCCTAAGTGTACTGCAATGATGGGAAACCAGTTTCGAATTAACGGAGGCGAAAAAGGTCAGCGAGCCCATCGCCAATGAGGCTGAGTGCAATACCCGTTGCAATAATGGCGGTTCCCGGAAGGGCACTAATCCACCACGCCGTCGTCATAAATGGCTGTCCCTCAGTAATCATCGCGCCCCATTCCGGCGTCGGTGGCTTAACGCCAAGTCCAAGAAAGCTGAGGGCTGCTGCCAACAAGATGTAGAGGGCCATATCGGCAGTGGCGAACACCAGTGAGGGGAGAATGACGTTCGGCATCAGATGCCGGAAGATTACTCGACTGTCAGTGTTACCAAGAGCACGAGCGGCCAGAACATACTCTTTCTGTTTCTCAACCAGGATCTCGCCGCGAATCAGCCGGGCATAGACGACCCATGCAACGAGTGCCACTGCCACGTACATATTCCGTAAGCCAGGGCCCAGAATGGCAACAATGGCGATAATCAAAATGATGAATGGGAACGCCTGGACAACATCAACGATACGCATCACCAGCGTATCCCACCATCCACCAAAGTAACCGGCCAGCGCCCCAAGCAACGTGCCGATGAAGAACGGTGCAAGAACGCTCAACACGCCGACTTGAAGGTCGATCCGCCCACCATAGAGCACGCGCGTAAAGATATCCCGTCCATACATATCAGTCCCAAACAGATGCTGCAGGCTGGGCGGCTGCAAGGCGTGGGCGTAGTCGGTGGTATACGGGCCGTAAGGAGTAACGAGCGGCGCGGCGATTGCCAGGAGCAGGATCACTCCCAACAGCCCGATGCCGAGCATGAGATTCCGCGTGTGTAAAGCCCGCTCCCACCACGGCCGACGCGCTGGAAGTCGCGCGGTGAACAGCGCTGCTGCGGGCGTCTCGAGTGTTGCCATCGATTGCCCCTTCTCCTCAGTAGCGAACGCGTGGATCGAGGAACGAATACAGTAGGTCAGTCAGCAGGTTGACGAGAATGACAAGCAGAGCAAAGACCAGTGTCAGCGCCTGGACGACCGGATAATCGCGGGCTGCAACGGAATCGATTAGCAAGGCGCCGGCCCCCGGCAAGGCAAAGACTTTCTCCGTAATCACTGTTCCACCCATGAGAAAGCCGGTATGGACGCCAAGGAGCGTTGCCCAGGGAATCAACGCGTTGCGGAGCACGTGACGTCGGATTACCAGCCCTTCTGCAAGGCCTTTCGCTCGAGCTGTCTTGACATACTCCTCGCTGAGGGTCTGGAGCATGCTCGCTCGTAACGCTCGGATAAGAATCGGCGCGAGGCCGAGCGATAGGGTCAAGGCTGGCAAAAACAGATGCCAAAGATGACCAANAATCCCGTCGCCGAAACCAGAAACCGGGAACCAGCCAAGCCGAATGCTAAAGAACAGAATGAGCATGATGCCAACCCAAAACGTCGGCATGACCATCGTGACAACCAGCGTTGAGCGTACGAGATGGTCGAACCAACTGTCACGATAGAGCGCACTCAATACGCCGAGCGGCACGGAGAACAGTGTTGTCAGGACGACTGTGTACAACGCGACAGCGATCGAGACGGTAAGCCGCGGGCCGATCAGCGCCGCAACCGGTGACCCGTATCGATGTGACTCACCAAGGTTGAGTGTTACCAGGCTGCGCAGGTAGTAGAGGTACTGCAACCAGATCGGCTGATCAAGTCCAAGGCTGTGTCGCACACGCGCAATTGTCTCGTCGCTGGCATGCTCGCCAACCAAAGCAGTGACAGGATCGCCTGGAATCAGGCGGAGCATGGCGAAGACCACGAGGGTAACGCCAAAAAGCGCGGGAATGAGTTGAACCAGCCGTCGAACGACGTACTCGCTCCGGGTCATCGCCATGCCTCCGCGTTCTGCCCAGTATCGATGCGACTCTCTCTGCCCGCATCAATCTGACTCCTGCGGCTGGGCCGGGGTCGCGAACCCGTTTTATCCGGTGACATACATCCGCTTAAACACCCATTGTCCCATCGGATGGTGGAAGAAGCCCTGAACGCGCTTCCGCAGCACATCGACATAGGGAATGACGAAGAGATAGACGAATGGCGCATCATGCATATGAATTTCCTGGATACGATAGTACAGCTGGCGGCGCTTCTCAGGGTCAAGTGTCTGCCGCGCTTGCTTCGCGAGGTCGATGGCCTCTTGGTTCACCCAGCCAGTGTGATAGTTTTCCGTTTGGTCCGGCAAGATCGCGTAGGAAACCAATTCATCTGGGTCGATAATGTCATTCGTCCAACCAGCGAGCCGGGCCTGGAACTTGTTTTGGCGATAGTTATTGGTGAAGACGCCCTGCTCCAGCTGGACGATGTCCAGGTCAACCCCAATCTTGCTCCACATATCTTTGAGCGCCGTTGCAATCTGCAATTGCTGCTGGTTGCCAGCCAGAATCTGGAACTCGAGCTTAAATCCATTTGGAACGGACGATTGTGCCATCAACTGCTTTGCCTTATTGAGGTCAAATGGATAGCCCGGCTGGTCTTTGTTCCAGTACAGCGCTCCATTGGGCATAAAGCTATTTGATGGCTCCCCAATACCAAACAGCACCGACTTGATCAACGTCTGCTTATCGGTTGCATAGTTGAGCGCCTGGCGCACGTTGATGTCGTTGAGTGGAGCCTGGCGCGTATTGAGGACAACAAAATTGTTGTATGTCGAGGGGAAAATGAGCACCTGGAGGTTCGAGTCACTTTTGAGATCATTCACCTGGCTCAGCGGCACGTCATTTTGGCCAATGATCCCATCGACTGCCCCACCTTTGACCTGAAGGATGCGGCTGTTACTATCTGGAATCACGGTCAGCGTAATCTGATCAAGACGCGGCAGGCCTGGCTCCCAGTAGTTCGGATTGCGCACAAGTGTCATCGCCTGGCCTTTCTTCCACTCTTTGACGTGGAATGGGCCAGTGCCCATTGTCTGCTCAACGAGCTTGTCAACGCCGATCTTTTGCGCAAAGTCCTGCGAAATAATGCTCGCGTTAAACATCGAGATGTCAGACAGAAACGGGGCCCAAGGCTGGCTGAGTGTAATTACGACGGTGCGATCATCCGGCGTTGTTATCTCCTTGACCTGGTCAAGAGTAAACGTCCAGATACTCTCTTTCGTGGTCTTCGCGCGTTCAATCGACCACTTGATATCGCTCACTTTCAGCGGGGTACCATCGTAGAACTTGACGCCTTGACGAATGTGAAAGGTATATGTTGTCCCGTCCTGAGAGACGTCCCACTTCTCAGCAAGTCCGGGCATAAGCTCCAGCCCGTTGTCTGCCACTGTCACGAGTTGGTCGTAGACATTCATCAAGACCCAGATGTCAACATTCCCGTCTTGAGTAACAGGGTCCAAATTGTCGGAGTCCGTACCACGTGCCAGGTTTACCGATCCTCCGCTCTTCCCGGCTGGCGACGCAGCTGGTGTTGGTGTCGCAGGACTTGGCGTCGCCGTCACGTTCTGCTCAATCCGGATCGCCGGTGTACTGGCTGCGTTCCCTTGCGCAGTCGGGCTTGCTTGCCCACCTCCGCCACCGCCGCATGCCGCTAACGCTGCGCTGATTGCCGGAGCACTGAAGCCGAGCAAGGCTGCTCGGCGAACGAATTCGCGGCGGGTGATATGGCCAGCAGCCAGATGGTGCTGCAATGTTTGAAGCCAAAGGGGATACATGACTCTCCTCCTCCCAGCAGGTTTCTCATGACCGCACGGGACTAGTCTTCGGGCACGGCGATACCCATGAGCAGACCATGAGCTGGCATCGCCGGACTCGTGGTAACAAAGAGCACTCGCCCGTCAACAGGGCTCTTGATCTCTTCGAGCACTTCCCCAAAGAGCGATCCAATGTGTCCCACGCACTGGCCAGCGCGCACAGATTCGCCCGGCTGAACCGCTGCATAAAACAGCCCGGCATGTTCACCGTAGAGCCACTCAAATGCACGGTAGCGCGCTGGTTGAGCTGGCGTTGTTGGTGCTGGTTCGACGAGCATGCCTAGGTGGGCCAGTACGCGCAAGACCCCATCACGCAGGAGTGCCACCGCCTCAGGCTGCAACTGCCCGATCCCGCCAGCTTCAGCGATAAACGCTGGGACACCATACTCAGCTGCAGCCAGGAAGCTCATTGTGCCGGTTCCTGCCTGCACGCTCCCACTGATCGTAACGAGATGAGGCAGCCCAAAAACACTCGCAAGCTCCTGCGCCCGTTGATCGACCGGACGGTCGCCACTGCGGCAGATGGCAAACGGCTCAAGTGCTTCAACGAGGTCGCCACCATGAAGGTCGATGGCAACGTCGGCCCGGCGGATAAAGTTGTGGAAGAGGGCATGGACCAGTTGTTGCGTGTAGCTTCCATTTGGATCGCCTGGGAAGGCTCGATTGGGGTTCAGCCCGTCAACTGGGCAGACGAACATCGTTCGTTGCCAGAAGGCAGGCAGATTGACAACGGGCATGAGCACAATAACGCCACGCACGTGCGCTGGATCAAGCAAGCGACTGAGTTGAATGACCGCCTCAATCGCTGGATATTCAGCTCCGTGGATGCCTGCGTTGACGAAGACGGCTGGACCTGGTTCCGCTCCAGCAATGGCGATAATTGGCCATCGATCGCGCACAAGCGCGGGACCAGGCAGAATTAGCTCGCGCCGGGTCACCGTGCCTGGCTCCAGGATGCCGAGGAGCGGGAAGCGGCCGAGCTCTTCACGCATCATCGTGTTCCACCCCCTTTCGACTGCTCCATGTGTAACTCGGCAGCTCGGCGAATCTCGTCTTCAAGCGAGCGATAGTGATCAGCCAGCGCTGCAGCCGCAACAGCGCGATCAGTCTGCGTTAGTGCATCGAGCACGGCCTGGTGTCGCGCGGCTGTTCGGGGACCGGTAATAGAGCTGTAGCGGAACGTCAGTGTGACAAGGATGCCGAGAAGGGCATTCAGGTCGCTCCAAAATTGCAAAACGCGACGCTGTCCGAGCGCTCGAACAATCGCTCCATGGAAGGCATGGTCGAGATCGAGAAATCGATCGACTTCTTCAGGGAGTTGCAGAGCGCGCATCTGCCCGATAATCCGGGCAAGTTCAGCGCGCAACGCCGCTGGGATTGGTAACGGTAGGTGACGAGCGCAGTATTCGCCAAGAAGAGCGTGGAGTTCACAGAGTTCATAGGCATCGGTGGGCTGGAGTTCCGCGACCCGCGCCCCACGATGTGCGTGGAGTTCGATGAGTCCTTCGCCTTCAAGACGGCGAAGCGCTTCTCGGACCGTGCTTCGGCTGACATGCAGCGCATCGACGAGCGCTTGCTCGGTGAGCCGTGTCCCCGGCGGCAAGTGTCCCAAGATAATCTGCGTCCGCAGTTGGCGAACAACCTGGTCGGAGAGTGTGCGATCCAACGGTGGTGTCAGGACCATCATCGTCTTCTTTTCAGAATCCCCGTACATCAGATTGTCTGATGATTTCACTCTACCAGCATCCTCTCCCTTGTCAAGAAGAGACTGTTCAGTAGTTTCTGCTCTTCCCCACCGACTGCCAAGCATAGCGTGCAGATCGCAAGCCCGGTAGAGCGCAATGGCATTCCGTATGACGGTTGGTCGTCATAGCGTATTGCTGTTATACTTCGCGGCTGGCTATTGGAAGGTGGCGAGGGGAATGGCAGCACGAATCTGCTGGCATCTCCATGAGCTTTCATCGAGGCCATTATCCAGTACTATCCCGCCGTGCCCCTCAATGATCGGCGTCTTCTCCTTCTGGCCCCGGATCTGCGACTGTACCCGTCCACCAGTGCGCTAACGCAGCTATTCGCCCGCTCATACATCATCCGTATTCTGCTCCAGCAGGACTGGAGAGTTCTGGCATTGCCTGTCTTTTGGGAAAGGAAGCACAATGCAGCGAACGGAGACGTTCGTCCGGCCACGCTTCGGGTACATTGTTGGTGATCTCCCGTCACCACGATTCGGGGTTGCCTTTGGCGCTGCCGGTGTTGCGGTGGTTTTAGCGGCGGTGCTTGTTTCGCGGTATGGCGTCCGTCAGGGCATTCTGTTCGCGCTTGGTCTGCTCCTCGGCATAACGCTCTATCATGCCCGTTTCGGTTTCACCTCGGCTTTCCGGCAATTCGTCGCGGTTGGTCAAGGGGCTGGTTTACGCGCCCATATGCTCATGCTCGCGGTCGCAAGCGTGCTCTTTGCGCCCATTCTTGCGAGTGGGAAAGGTCTCTTTGGCGTTCATGTTGCCGGTTCGCTTGCGCCGGTTGGCCTCGCTGTCCTCGTCGGTGCCTTCCTCTTTGGTGTTGGGATGCAACTTGGTGGGGCGTGCGCCTCAGGTACCTTGTTCTCGGTTGGTGGTGGGCAAACTGCCACACTCTTCACTCTCGCTGGCTTCATCGTCGGCTCTGTCCTCGGGGCCTGGCACTGGGGATTCTGGACCCAGCCAGCGCTTAACCTGCCAGCGCTGTCACTTGCGACGGTATTTGGTGGTTATTTTGGTGCCCTCATCGTTCAGCTTGGCGTCATCGGGGCCATCACGCTTGTAACGATCCTCATCGAGCGAAAGCGTCGTCCACCTCAGATCGCCCCACAACCGAGTGCACGAGGCCTGGCCCGTGTCATTCGAGGCACGTGGCCGCTGTGGACCGGTGCTGTTGTGCTTGCAGTCCTGAATGCTGCGACGCTGCTCGTGAGCGGTCACCCGTGGGGCATCACGTCAGCATTTGCACTCTGGGGCTCGAAGCTCGCCCAGGCACTCGGTGTAAACGTCTCGTCGTGGGCCTATTGGTCTGGCAGTCGGGCTGCGAGCCTTCGTGCTTCGGTCCTCGCTGATGTCACCTCGGTCATGGACTTTGGGATCGTGCTTGGCGCCATGATCGCTGCAGCATTGAGCGGCACGTTTGTCTTGCACCGCCATCTGCCACCGAAGACGGTCATCGCCTCGTTGCTGGGCGGTGTGTTGATGGGCTACGGTGCACGACTTGCCTACGGCTGCAACATCGGCGCTTATTTCTCGGGCGTAGCGTCCTTTAGCCTGCATGGCTGGATCTGGGCGATCGCTGCTTTGCTCGGCACAACTGTTGGTGTGCGCTTGCGCCCGCTCTTTGGCCTGACTGTCCCCAAGCAGACAGACGCAGTCTGCTGAGTCATCAACTGCTTGGTAGTTGGCAGCGAGGTGGTCGGCTTTGTCAATGATGCTGCCACCTCGCTGCTCCCATTCTCGTCGTGTTGCCCTTACTCCCAACTGAGGTCGCGTTGGTCTTCAACTTTCTCCCACGCAATATCGACGCCCATGCCTGGCCGCTCCGGCACGACGATCACCCCGTTTTGGGGCTCGACCGGCTGGTCCCAAAACCATTGCAACAACTGATTCCACTTCACGAGGTATTCAACCATCGGCGCCACTGGTTCCGGTAGCGCTGCAAGGAACTGAACCGTTGCTGGAACCGAATGCCCGTGGGGAATGAGCGGCACGCCATAGCTACTCGTCAATGCAGCGATCTTGATCCCTTCGCTGATTCCGCCAGCCCAGTAGAGATCTGGCTGGAGCACGTCGGCTGCACCGGCTTCCAGCAGGTGCCGAATGCCCCAACGCGTATATTCATGCTCGCCGAGTGCAATCGGCACCGGGCTTTGTCGACGCAGCGCAGCAACCTCGGCAATCTGATCCGGCAGGTATGGCTCTTCAAGCCAGCGTGGTCGAAGTGGCGCAATCGCATGCACAACTGCTCGGGCAAACTCCGGCGTCCAACTCATCCACGCGTCAAGCATGAAGTCGCGGTCAGGCCCAAGCGCATCACGGAGCGTCTCTGCCAACGTGAGAATCTTCCGCAATCCCTCCCGACCATCTGCCGGCCCCCATCGTGGAAACCACTTCGTTGCGCTGAAGCCCTGCTCGATGAGGGCTGTCACGCGCTCGCGGACGCGTGCTGGCTCAAGTGAAAAGCCAAGCATGCTGGCATAGACAGGCAGGACGGTGCGCACCGGTCCACCGAGAAGGCGATGGACCGGTACCCCGTGCCAGCGCCCACGGAGATCCCAGAGTGCACAGTCGACTGCGCTGATCGCCATCATGGTTAACCCTTTGCGGCCGTGCACCTGCGCGCGGTACAGGCGATCCCATATCCGCTCGCTGGCAAGCGGATCGTGGCCGAGGAGCAGGGGACGTAACTGTGTGGCAATGGCCCAGGCGACATCCCGCTGCACCGGACCAGCAAGCCCTGTTACCCCCTCGTCAGTCTCAATCAGCAGCATCACCTCGCGCAGCCGATACGGTCCCGGTCCGCTCTCTTCTGGCAGCCACCACTCTCGCTCCTCAGCGTGGTGCTCTGGATAGATGTCCACTGGACGGCTCAGCCGTTCTTCCCAGAATATTCCCTCATAGGGGAATGTCCCGGTAAGCTCGACAAGCCTGACCGCTGTAATCTTCATCGTTTAGCCCCTTTCGCGTTGCCCGTCTGCGGAGAAATATCCCGAGCCTGCTGGCCTGTCAATCCGTATTCTCCCAGCCTTGCCCGCAACCAGGCGATCATCTACCCTTGACCTTACAGGTGATGGAGTCCACCCGCGCGTCAAGCGCAAACCGCCGTGTTCTTTCCTGCGGCTGATGACTCCTGACGGGTGTCAAGGCATTCCAATAAAGTTGGCCTGAAGGGAGTGCATGATGACAGCCAGTCGGTCGTCAGCACCGCCGACAGCACGTGATGTGCACGTGGCGCGGCGGGCCGTCCAGTTCATTGTCCTCATTGGCTTGGTGAGCTTCTTCGCTGACTTGACCTACGAAGGTGCTCGCAGTGTCACTGGGCCATTTCTCGAACTACTCGGTGCTCCTGCCGTGGTTGTCGGGCTCGTCGCCGGACTTGGTGAGCTGGTTGGGTATGCCTTGCGGTTGGTTTCCGGGCGACTTGCCGACCAGACGCGCGCGTACTGGCCGATTGCCCTCGTCGGCTACCTCGTCCAGATGGCCGCAGTGCCGTTACTCGCACTCGCTGGGAGTTGGGAACTTGCCGCATTGCTCATCGTGCTTGAGCGAATCGGCAAAGCCATCCGCAATCCGTCGCGCGACGTGATGTTGTCCTATGCAGCTCGTGGCATGGGGTATGGCTGGGGCTTTGGCCTGCACGAAGCAATGGACCAGGCTGGCGCCCTGGTTGGCCCGCTGGTTGTCACAGGGGTATTACTTGCCGGTGGAGACGAGCGCCGAGCGTTTGCCCTGTTGGCCATTCCGGCAGCAATCACCTATGGACTGCTGGTTTTCGCCCGTATCATTTTCCCTCGTCCACAAGCCCTGGAGCCGGCAACACCCGCAGTCTCGACCACGGGCTATACCCGAGCGTTTTGGCTCTACCTTCTCGGCGCTATGCTCGTTGCTGCTGGTTTTGCTGACTTTGCGCTGATCTCCTATCACTTTGCGGCGGCGCGAACCGTCAACGGTGTATGGGTGCCAGCCCTCTACGCCATTGCCATGGGTGTCGGTGGTGCTGGATCCCTGCTCTTCGGCCGTGCCTTTGACCGTTGGGGCGTCGGCATCCTGCTGCCGCTCACTCTCCTGAGCGCACTCTTCGCTCCGCTCGTTTTCTTGGGTGGCCTCACCGCAGCTGCATTCGGTATGGCATTGTGGGGGATTGGCACTGGCGTCCATGAATCAATCATGGCAGCAGTTGTCGCAGTCATGGTGCCGGCTGAGCGCCGCGGGTCAGCCTATGGGTTGTTTAACCTTGCCTATGGCGTTGCTTGGTTTCTCGGCAGTGCGCTACTCGGTGCGCTGTACGGCTGGTCGGTAATGGCGACTGTCGTTGCTGCGCTCGTGCTGGAATTGGCAGCGCTCCCCTGTTTCTGGGTAGTAGCCCAAGCCCTTCGCAATCACCATCAGGCATAACAAAACCGGGCGTGGGATATACCCACGTCCGGTTCTGCCTTCGCCAGCCCTGCGCCGGTCACGCAACTCGTGTCTGTGTTTGGCCGATCGTCGTGAAGCCGACGAGGGCTGATAGCGCTCCAACCACAAGGTGAAGGAGATTGTCCGCCATATTAATGTGCACAAGACCAAGCAACATACCATCCGGCGCGAGCCCAGGAATCAGCCCGAGGATGCCAACCAGCAGATACACAATCCCGAGCCCCTGAGCAAACAGCCGCGAACGGCCAGTATACGCTGCGGCGATGCCAAGCACCCCAACGACAACATGAATAAGGTTGTGCACAACATTGACAGCAAAGATGCCAAGCAACTCCCCACCTGATGGATTCAGCAGAAAGCCGAGTACGCCAACCAGGAGAAAGACAATCCCGATCACGAGTGCGAAGAGCCGTGCAAGATCACGCATACGTTACCTCCATCCGTCCTCCTTCGGAAGACCGTTGTGAGCATCCGCGCTTGGTTCCAAGCGCTGGACGTGCACCGGTGCTCACTCGAGAATACGGAGGGGTAACCCAACAAGATCACTGGTCACGCTACCAATGCTCAACAAGCTGCGCGAATTGCTCAAGGGTCAACAAGCCAGAGACCTCGACACGTGGCTCGTTCCACCGCCGTTCTGGTGTCCACTGGGTACCACCCCAAGCGGCGAGTGCACCGTCATACCCCGCCGCCTGCACCGCCGCGATCGTTGCGGCATCGTACTCACCATATGGATACGCAAAGAAACGTGGTGGCTCGCCCACGATCGCTGCTAACTGCTCGCGACTTGCCGCGACTTCACGCCAGCGTTGATCTGCTCCAATCAGAGGTAGATGAGCGTGGGTGAGGCTATGTGAGCCGATTTCGTGCCCATGGGCGACAAGCGTCCGCAGTTGGTCAGGCGTTAGCTCGGAATGCCCAGCAACAATGAAGAACGCCGCATGCATCTCGTGGGCTTCTAAGACTTGTGCCGCTGCCCACTGTCCAGCGGTACCATCGTCAAACGTAATCACGACCGGTTTATCAGGTAAAGGTCCGCCGTTTAAGACAGCATCATATGCCTGTGCAAGTGAAATCACGGTATAGCCGTGATCCCGCAGCCAATCAAGCTGCTGGGCAAATTTCCAGAGCGGAATCCGATAGCGGCTCGCCGGTTCGCCGACCTGGTGGTACAGCAAGACGACGATCCGCGTTGATCGGGCAAACAGCGACCAGGAAAAGTCAGGCGCTTGCGGTTGCTGGGCAACCGGATGGGTATCAATGCCCCGTTGCGCTGCATACGCTGCACCAAGGCGGCCAAGCTGTACTTCCCATGGCGTGCCACGCTGGTCGGGGTGCCATTCAAAGCGTGCCCGCTCGAACCACTGCACGGTGTATGTCTTGCCATCGTCGGGGTTAACCTCTTGGTGCTCTTCGCTAATCGGATAACCGAACATGGCAAGTCCCCCATTGCGTTCCCAAAAACGCTTGAAGCCGTAAGCGAGGAAATGTCCGGTTTGCGGAAAGTAGCGACGATCCGGCTGCTCCGCCGGCGGTGGATCAAGGCGGATCGGCGTGAAGGCCGGATCCTGTTGTGCCTGGTCGCTGGTCAGAAGAGAACCAAGTCGTGCCAAGAGGATCTGCCCCTGGAGCTCCGGATGCTGTTCAAGCCGCACCCGCTCAAAATCCTGAACGAGGAGCCCATCTTCCGTGTGTGCTTCATCAATCGGGTAACCAAACAGGCGCACCGCGCCGTGTGTTCGCCAAAACGTGAGGAACGGCTCCGCCACATGATGGCCTGTCTGCGGAAAATAGACCACAGATGGGGCTGCTGACACCGGCGATGGTACGATCGTCAACAGCAGGAGCATCGCTCCAATCCAATAGCTGTGCCTGAGCAAGCGCGCACCACCGCGCATCGTAATCCCCTCCTCTTCTTCCCATCCCCAGACCGATTCGCAGCCAGCCGGCGCCTGTCGCTGTCAGCCAAAGCCAGCAGTTTGGGCTTGTCATTCGGGACTGTCAAGTCCCGTTGCTCAGCACTATTCTTCGCTGTGTTCTCTCAGGGATGTGAATGAATCGTGGCAGGTCAGGGGCTTGACAACGTGTCACGGGTGTGGTATAAAAAGAGTGCACGGTTCCGAGGAGTTAGCGGACCGGCAATCGGAAGCCTCAACCGAGGCAACCGAGATCCAGCTCGCCAGCCACCTGGCGAGAGCCAAACCCCGAGAGGGGTGCGGCGCCGGCAAACGGATTCATCAACAACCGACGCTCGTCGGAAGGGGGTGAGTTCGGGAGCCGGATGGAGCCGGTGCCGGAACGGCTCGTCGGAGCCGTGCTTTTCTTTATTTTCGTCCCTATCATGAGCCACCCCTCATCGGATGGCATCGCGCTTGGATGCCATCGCTTTTTCCGTAAGTGCAGGATGCCTTAACGCAGATCGTGGAACACAGTTCGCTCGCGGTTGCCTCCTCGCTTGGCGTTTCTCCCGCGCTGTGTCCCCTCGATCACGCATCAGCTACTGTCCTGCAGTACACGAAGCCACGCCGAGTCTCGCGGCTGTCCAGGACAGATACGTCATCCGCAAACGAGCACGAGCCGTTACCGTGGGGCGAGCAGTGCACTGAGTGAAGGAGCAATCCGCAAAGCAGCATTTACCAAAAACGCGAGTGCGAGCAGCACGATACCCAAAGCGAGGGCGAGTGCGAAATCGCCTCGGCTGCTCTCCAGTGCAATTGCGGTGGTCAGAATTCGCGTCTGTCCTTTAATATCTCCGCCAACCATCAACGAGGCCCCAACCTCCGCAATTGCTCGACCAAATGCTGCGGCAATCGCAAAAATCACCTGTGGCAGCGCCGCGCGGATCAATTCCCAACCCATCGTGATCGGGCCTGCCCCAAACACGCGCAGGGCGTCGACCAATTCGGGATCAAGCAGACTCAGCGCCGAGCGGGTAACGCCTGCCGCAATCGGTGCGGCCACGATGAACTGCGCCAGAATCATCGCCTGCGGCGTGTACA